>Ga0247841_10004147_pt1 | contig 25394 bp, 32 predicted proteins | sample LaCruzMarch2015__2_FD_192410 | JGI IMG/M metagenome (GOLD analysis project Ga0247841, IMG submission 192410) | Freshwater microbial communities from meromictic Lake La Cruz, Castile-La Mancha, Spain - LaCruzMarch2015_18m | ecosystem: Environmental > Aquatic > Freshwater > Lake | place: Spain... | reverse complement strand
TATTCAGGTTACTACGCTTTCGGAATTGGAGTTTCACAATAAAAAAAGGCAGGGTTAATACCCTGCCTTTTTGATTATCCGATTTTCAAATCACGGGTATGAACCCTCCGCTGCGCGGGATTGTACAACTTACCAATTCCGCTACGTCGCAGATGACCCCACGGTGACCTTTAGGTTATTCAGGTTACTGCGCTTTCGGAATTGGAGTTTCACAATAAACTACTATGCCACTTTTGCTTTTGCCTTGGCTTTTGTTTTTGCTTTTTCCTTCTTTTTCTCTTCCGGAATGTATTCCAAAATGGAAACGGGAGCGTTATCGCCAAATCTAAAACCCATCTTGACTATACGCGTGTAACCGCCTTCTCGATTGCGGTAACGCTCGGTTAGTTCTCCAAATAATTTGCTCACTAAGGATTTATCCCGAACAACAGCCAAAGCCTGACGGCGTGAATGTAAATCACCTCTCTTGCCCAGGGTAATCATCCTTTCCGCCAGTTTTCTCAATTCTTTCGCCTTGGTGTCTGTTGTGCGGATACTTTCATATTTTATTACGGAAGTAACCATATTACGAAACATGGCTTCCTTATGGCTTGAGGTTCTACCTAGCTTTTTTCCCGCCTTACCATGATACATTGATAATATTTTCCTTTCCTGACAATCAAATCCTGATATTTTAAACATCCGCCTGCTTCGCAGCGGATAAAAGCAACTATTATTTTTCCCCGTCCCATTGATCAGACTCAAGTTTCATTCCGAAAGTCAAACCATATTCGGTAAGAATATCCTTAATTTCACTTAGTGATTTGCGACCAAAATTTTTCGTCTTGAGCATCTCTGCTTCCGTCTTTTGCACAAGTTCACCAATGCTGCTAATCCCGGCGTTTTTCAGACAATTCGCCGAACGGACTGAGAGTTCCAAATCCTCTACGTGGCGCAAAAGAACTTCATTGATATTTCCTATTTCTTCTTCTGCCTCCGGCGTAATCTCTTCATCAACTTCTTCAAAATTGACAAACACATCCAATTGCTGCTTCAATATCTTTGCGGAATAAGCAATAGCATCTTCCGGACTTAAACTTCCATCTGTCCATACTTCCAAAACAAGCTTATCATAGTCGGTAATTTGACCGACACGGGCATGGGAAACAACATAGTTTACTTTGTTAATTGGTGAATAAATGGCATCAACATTAATTGTTCCTTCAGGCTGATCCGGATCCAACTCTTTTTTGGCAGGATTATAGCCTTTGCCCATTTTCACAACTAATTCGGCATTAAAAGAACCGCCGCCGGACATGGTCGCGATATGATGATCCTTGTTCAGTACTTCTATTGTGCCGTCCGTAGTGATGTCACCGGCCTTAATAACACCGGCGCGTTCCACATTAATGCGTACTACTTTTGTATCCGCTTGCCCCAGTTTGAAACGTACACCTTTTAAGTTCAAAATAATATCGGTTACGTCTTCTTTGACGCTCGGGATAGTTGAAAATTCGTGTAACACACCATCAATTTTTATCGAAACAATGGCGGACCCCTGAATCGAAGAAAGCAGCACTCGCCTTAAGGCATTGCCCAGCGTTACGCCGAAACCTCTCTCCAAAGGCTGAATTGTAAATTCTCCATAGCAACGCGTTCGCGTCGTTTCATCAACATCCACACGCTTGGGACGAATCAAACTAGACCAGTTTCTCTGCATATTTAAACCTACCCTCTAACCGGTTTATGAAAAAATTAATTTACTTTGAATAAAGTTCAACAACAAGTTGTTCCTGCACCGGCATTGTCAAATCTTCTCTTACCGGCAGCATCTTGAGCGACGCTTTAAAGTTTTCTTTATCCAATTCCAGCCAATGAGGCATGCCACGTCTTGCCACGGTTTCCATTGCTTCAAGCACCCGTGTAATCTTGCGGCTGCTCTCTTTAACAGAAACTTCATCTCCTGCTTTGAGCAAATATGAAGGGATATTGACTGCTTTACCGTTAATTAAAAAATGTCCATGGCTGATTAGTTGCCTTGCTTCCACTCTGGAATTAGACAGCCCCATACGAAATATCATGTTGTCGAGTCTTCTTTCCAGAAAAATAAGCAAATTTGTTCCTGTAATGCCCTTCTGCTGATCAGCCTTTTCAAAGTATCCTCTAAACTGCTTTTCGAGGAGACCGTACAATCTCTTGAGTTTCTGCTTTTCGCGCAATTGAACGCCATAATCAGAACGCTGCTTTTTATGCGCCTGACCATGATCTCCCGGAGCATAGCCCCTTCTTTCAAAAGCACATTTCTCCGAATAGCACCTGTCACCTTTAAGAAAAAGCTTCAAGTTCTCGCGGCGACACAACCTACATGAGGAATCCGTATACCTTGCCAAAAAAAACGCCTCCCTTATTTAAACCAATATTGTTGTTATTCTGTTTCTCAATTATACCCTGCGACGCTTTGGTGGCCTGCATCCGTTGTGCGGTACAGGAGTCACATCCCGAATAATTGTAATTGTAAGCCCGGCAAGCTGCAACGACCGTAATGCCGATTCGCGTCCGGAACCCGGGCCCTTTATATATACCTGAACTCTGCGCATTCCCTGCTCTTTAGCTTTACGCACGGCATCTTCTGCAGCCATTTGCGCGGCAAAGGGCGTGCTCTTACGCGATCCTTTAAACCCCTGCAATCCTGATGAAGACCAGGAAATAACGTTCCCACTCAAATCAGTTATTGTAATAATTGTATTATTAAAAGTGGATTGAATGTGCGCAACCCCTTCTGTAATATTTTTCTTTTCCTTCTTCTTACCAGTTTTTCTGACTGCTTTAACCATTATCCCTCCGGTTGAGAATACTCAAATTACTTTTTCTTTCCTGCAATCGACCGACGCGGACCTTTCCTTGTGCGACCGTTGGTGTGAGTTCTCTGTCCTCTCACGGGAAGTCCCCGGCGATGCCGCAATCCACGATAAGCGCCGATATCCATCAAACGCTTGATGGACATCGAAATGTCACGGCGCAGGTCGCCTTCAACTTTGTGCTCTTTGTCGATTATATTTCGAATTGCCGATATTTCAGAATCGGCGAGTTGGTCCGTTTTCGTATCCGGATTTACACCCGCATCTCTAAGAATTTGCTTCGATTTAGTTTGGCCAATGCCATAAATATAAGTTAAAGCAACTTCCATTCTTTTATTTTTCGGTAAATCAACACCTGAAATTCGTGCCACCTATGTAACCTCCTGAATTTAAAAAACTAGCCCTGGCGCTGCTTATGCTTAGGATTTTCGCAAATGACACGCAGAACGCCCTTGCGTTTAACAATCTTACACTTCTCACATATTTTTTTCACAGATGACCTTACTTTCACGCTCTTAACTCCTTATCTCCGGTAAAAAAATATTTTATTTCGTCCTATAAGTTATACGGCCACGAGTTAAATCATACGGCGAAAGCTCTACGGTTACTTTATCACCCGGCAGAATCTTGATAAAATGCATCCGCATTTTGCCGGATATATGAGCTAAAACCTTATGACCGTTTTCGAGTTCTACCCGAAACATTGCATTTGGCAGCGGCTCTATAACCCGACCTTCAACTTCAATTGCTTCCTCTTTTGCCATACCTTATTATCTGTCTTACCTTTGCTACTTTAACCTTCAAAATTAATAACTAATTCAACTTACTTAAAATGTCCGGTCCGTTATCGGTAATTACCACCGAATGCTCAAAATGAGCCGACAAACTGCCATCTTCTGTAACTACTGTCCAGCCATCAGGTAAAACTTTTATTTTATAACCACCCTCGTTTACCATCGGCTCTATAGCCAGAATCATTCCGGTTTTCAATTCAACACCGCGTCCTTTTTTCCCATAATTAGGGATTTGCGGATCTTCGTGCAGATTTTTTCCTATGCCATGCCCTACAAAATCCCGTACTACCGAAAAACCGGCAACTTCTACTTTCCCTTGTACAGCGGCAGATATATCACCCAACCTGTTACCTGCTCTAACCTGCTCTATGCCGGCATATAAGCTCTGCTCTGTAACCTGCATAAGCCTGAGCGCTTTTTCATTAACCTTGCCGACAGGTAATGTTATTGTCGCGTCACCGAAATAACCGTGATGGTAAACACCAAAATCTATACCGATAATATCGCCTTCTACTAAAACCCTCGCCGAAGGCATTCCATGAACAACTTCTTCGTTAACAGAAGTACACAAAGAAAACGGGAATCCTCTGTAGCCTTTAAATGCTGGTTTCGCGCCTCTTTTTTCGGTCACTTCTTCAGCTAATTTATTCAGCTCTCTTGTTGTAACACCAGGTTTCACTTTTTCCCGAAGTTTACTTAAAACCTCTGCTACTATTCGATTACTAGCCCTTGCTTTTTCGATTTCGTCCGGAAGCTTCAGAATTACCATTGGTTCAATCTTCCTAAATCTTCCGTTATCGTCTGCGGGCTATTTGTCCCTTTTTCATAAATCCTTCGTATTGCCTGGTCAATAAGTGCGACTCGATCTGACTTGCAGTATCCATAGCTACACCAACAACTATTAAAAGAGCAGTACCCCCAAAATAAAAAGGGGTATTTAATTGAGAAATTAAAACACTGGGAAGCACGCATACTAATGAAACGTAAATGGCTCCGCTAAAGGTGAGTTTTTCCAATACATCTTCAATATATTCAGCCGTTTTCTTGCCCGGTCTCAGTCCCGGAATAAAGCCACCAAATTTTTTCATATTGTCGGCAACATCATCCGGCTTAAAAGTTACCGCTGTATAGAAAAAACAAAAGAAAAATATAAAAGCTACATAAAGCAATTCATAACCGACTTTTCCCGGAAGCAAATAACTGGCAATGTCTTTCATCCATGATTGTGGCGCAAAATTAGCAATGGTCGCCGGAAACATAATCACCGATGACGCAAAAATGGGCGGAATAACACCGGCTGAATTAATCTTCAGCGGCAGGTGGGTGGTTTGGCCACCATACATTTTACGCCCCACTACCCTTTTAGCATATTGAACAGGAATGCGACGTTGCCCGCCTTCAACAAAAACAATGGCCCCGATAACAAATATCATCATGAATGTGAGTAGTAATATAACTAGCACTCCCAATTCACCGGAAGTCACCAGCTGATAAGTGCTGCCAATTGCAGCCGGCATGCGGCAAACAATTCCCGCAAATATTATCAGAGATATTCCATTGCCGATACCTTTTTCCGTAATCGTCTCACCTAACCACATAATAAAAGCAGTACCGGAAGTTAACGTAATAACGGTCATTATGATAAATGACCATCCCGGTTGCAAAACAATGGGAGCACCAGAAGGCCCGGCCATGTGTTGCAATCCCCAGGCAATACCAAACCCTTGAATCGTACTTAAAACAACTGTGCCGTAACGCGTGTATTGCGTAATCTTCCGACGACCTGTCTCACCCTCTTTAGAAAGCCTTTCCAAATGAGGTATGGCTACCGTTAATAACTGCAAAATAATTGAAGAGCTGATGTAAGGCATAATGCCGAGTGCGAATATGGAAAAATTACTAAAAGCACCGCCGGCAAACATATCCATCATGCCAAACAGGGATCCTTTGGCTTGTTCAAAGTAGCTCAGCAATGCTACATTATCAATTCCCGGAGTGGGGATATAAACACCAATCCGATAAACAGCCAAAAGAAGGAATGTAAATAAAATCCTTCTTTGCAATTCTGGAATTTTGGAAACGCTGCCTAGTCCTTCTAACAACTTACATTACCCCTTCTACCGAACCACCTGCTGCAGTAATTTTTGCCTTTGCGGCCTGACTCATTTTAGCTATCTTTACTGTGACCGGGAAATCAATATTCCCTTTGGCCAAAATTTTAATGCTTTCACCTTTTTTCTTGACGATACCGCTGGCCAAAAGAGCTGCTTCGTCAATGACCGCGCCTTTACTGAATTTCCTGCACAAATCAGTGAGATTTACAGCAACAAATTTTTCACGGAACGGATTACGGAAACCCCTTTTAGGCAATCTTCGAGCCATTGGCATTTGCCCACCTTCAAAACCATCCCGCGTATAACCACCCGAACGGGCATTCTGTCCCTTATCCCCTTTACCGGAAGTCCCGCCGTGACCTGATGCGTCACCGCGACCAACCCGCTTTCTTTTCTTTGTTGCGCCGGCCGGAGCCCGAAGCGAACTTAAATCCATAACCTACTCCTTTGATTCTACCACAGAAACTAAATGGATAATTTTGTTTACCATACCGCGGGTCTGCGGAGTATCAACTAATGTTACACAGCTATTTAATTTATTGAGGCCCAAACCACGCAAAATTTTTCTTTGTTTTTCCGGGCGGCCGATTTCACTTCTCACCATTTTAATTTTTATCATTTTAGCCACAACAAGTTACCTCGTCAAATCCCTATAAATATTTTACCTGCCTCTTTGAGCCGCAATTTCCGCCGGATCTTTTAACTGACAAAGACCATCCAATGTGGCCTTGACTAAATTGTGCGGATTATGAGAGCCGAGACACTTCGTCAGGATATTATGAACACCTGCTACCTCCAGTACAGCTCTTACAGCGCCACCGGCAATCAATCCGGTCCCTTCTTGCGCCGGCTTTAACATTACTTTCCCAGCACCGAAACTTCCGATAACTTCATACGGTATTGTCTTTCCGATAACGGCAACTTTGACCATATTCTTCTTGGCCATATCCATTCCCTTACGAATAGCCTCAGGCACTTCATGAGCCTTACCTAGACCTGAACCGATCATGCCCTTACCATCGCCAACAACGACTATCGCGCTAAAACGAAACCGCCTTCCTCCTTTAACAACCTTTGCCGTTCGATTAATGGCAATAACGCGGTCGAGGAGCTCCACATCTTTCATTTCTTTTTTTTCCAACGATTTTTCCCTTATCATGAGTTATATACCCAAAAGTTGAAACTAAAATATCAGGCCATTTTCCCGTGCTGCATCAGCCAGGGCTTTTATCCGACCATGATACAGAAACCTTCCTCTATCAAAAACAACCTTATCCACTCCGAGAGATTTTAAATTTGACGCGATTAGCTTTCCCACTTCTTTAGCCACTTCTTCTTTCTTCTTGCCCTTTATTTTTTCTGCTATTTCTTTGCTTAAAGTTGAAGCTGTAGCTAAGGTGCTGCCCTGAACGTCGTTTATGGCTTGAGCATAAATATGCTTGGCCGACCGAAATACGGAAAGACGCGGTCTTTCCTGAGTTCCGCTAAACCTGCCCCTTACTCTTTTTTCTCTCTTTTCTCTTATCTTTAGTGTCTTTTTGGAAGCCAAGTTTCCACCTCTTTAATGCATTGTAAAAAATATTTATAAATTTTCTTAAGCGCCTGCCGATTTTCCCGCCTTGCGCCTGATGTGCTCGCCTACATACTTAATGCCTTTACCCTTGTAAGGCTCAGGTTTTTTTAAAGCTCTGATTTCCGCGGCAACTCTGCCCACCATTTGCTTATCAATACCGGAAATTACTATATTGACTTGCTTATCAACTTTAATCTCTATCCCTTTTGGAATATCATATTGTATCGGAGCGGAAAAGCCCAAAAGCAGCTTTACGCTGCTCCCGGTAACTTCGGCTCGATAACCGACACCGGAAATTTCCAGGCCTTTTTCGAAACCGGTACTAACTCCGGTAACCATATTTCCGATTAAAGTTCTGGCCAGGCCATGATAGCAGCGAGCAAGTCTCTCCTCAGATTTCCTCTCAATAACAAGACTTCCTTCACCCATTTTCATCGAAATCCCTTCCGGCAATTGCGAAGAAAGAGTTCCTTTAGGCCCTTCTACTTTTACTAATCCATCACTTTGACTGATTTTAACATTCTTGGGCAAAGTGATCGGTTTTTTACCTATTCTCGACATGGACAAGCACTCCAGCTTAATATCGTTTATTTCAATTACCAAACTTTACAAAGGATTTCTCCGCCAACATTCAACTCTTTTGCTTCCTCATCGGTAATAACACCGCGGGAAGTTGAAAGAACAGCAATTCCATAACCATTGAGAACTTTAGGAATATTATCAGAAGCAACATAGACCCTCCGTCCCGGCTTACTGATTCTTTCAATATCTGTAATTACAGCGCGTTTTGTGTCGGGATATTTCAGAGCAATCTTCAACATCTGCTGCCCCTTTTCATCTTTCACATTATCGTAGCTGATAATGTATCCGGCGTTTTTCAGCACCTTGGCAATGTTGACGTTCATCTTAGACATATAAACATTGACACTCTTAAAACGAGCCTTATTAGCATTCCTAATTCTAGTAAGCATATCGGCAATAGGATCAGTCATCCCCATGCTTTTTCTCCTTAACTTAAAGTTACCAACTCGATTTGATTACACCGGGAAGCTCACCTTGGAGGGAAAGTTTCCGCAAACAAATTCTACACATGTCAAATTTTCTGTAATACGCTCGCGGCCGACCGCAAAGTGGGCAGCGATTATATTCTCTTACCGAAAACTTCATCTTTTTTTTCGCTTTTGCTATTAATGACTTCTTTGCCACACCAAACCCCTCCGAAGCTTTCTTACTTAATTCTTAAAAGGCACACCCATCAGCTTTAGAAAAACTCTTGCTTCAGCATCACTTTTAGCCGTAGTTACGATGGTTATATTCATTCCCTTGACTTTTTCTACTTTATCATACTCAATCTCCGGGAAAATAATTTGTTCCTGCAAACCCATGGAAAAATTTCCCCTGCCGTCAAATGCATTGGGTGATATACCGCGAAAGTCTCTCACCTTTGGTAGTGCTACATTGACCAGCCGGTCAAAAAACTCATACATCATTTCTTTTCTTAACGTTACTGAGCACCCTATGGACATTCCCTGTCTCAACTTAAATGTCGCAATCGATTTCTTTGCCTTGGTTATTACCGGTTTCTGCCCGGTTATTGTAGCTAATTCCTGAACGGCGCCATCAATAATTTTTACATTTTCAATGGCCGAGCCAAGTCCCATGTTAATCACAATCTTTTCCATCTTGGGAACTTGCATCGGATTTTTGTAATTAAATTCCTTAATCAGAGCGGGAACTACTGTTTTTGAATAATAATCTTTTAGTCTTGCCATTTTCCTCTAACCCACATTGATTACGTCATTGCATTTACTACAAAGACGTACCTTTTTCCCATCTTCAAGGACCTTACTTTTTATCCGCACAGCTGTATTGCATTTATTACACAACAATCCAACTTTAGATATATGAATTGATCCCTCTTTTTCCATTACGCCGCCTTTAGATTTCTGATCCGGCCTTTTATGCTTCTTAATAATATTAATTTTTTCTATTATTACTTTACCTTTTTCGGGGAGAGCCTTGAGTACCTTGCCGGTTTTACCCTTATCCTTGCCGGCAAGAACCTTCACCATATCACCCTTTTTCAATCTGACTAAGCTCATTTTTTTCCTCTTAAAATAACAGGTTTACAAAACCTCTGGCGCCAATGATATTATCTTCATAAACTGCTTTGCTCTTAGTTCGCGGGCAACAGGTCCAAAGATTCTCGTCCCGACTGGTTCCAGCTGATTGGAAATTAACACCGCGGAGTTATCATCAAACTTCAGGTAAGAACCGTCAGTCCTTCTGACTTCCTTTACTGTCCGCACAATAACTGCCTTCATCACGTCGCCTTTTTTTACCTTGGAATTCGGAATTGCTTCTTTTACCGAAACCACAATAATATCACCTAAACTGGCATAACGACGCTTCGATCCACCAAGCACCTTAATACAAGCAACCTTTTTGGCACCGGAATTATCCGCAACATTTAGTATCGTCTGCATCTGAATCATAAATAAAACCTCTTCCAAACAACTTACCTGCCTAAAGGCAGGTTAAGCTCGCTATTTTGCTCTCTCCAGAATTTCCAGCATCCGCCAGCGTTTATCTTTACTCATAGGCCGTGCCTCAATAATTACAACTGTGTCTCCGGCCTTACACTCATTTTTTTCATCATGAGCTTTGTATTTCACATGTTTGCGCACATACTTATGAAAAATCGGGTGTTTCACCAAACGTTCGGCTTTAACCACGATTGTTTTATCCATCTTATCGCTTATTACTACGCCCTTGATCGTGCGCTTGTTTGCTTGAACAGCCATGTTAAACCACAGCCTCCTTTTCCTTAAGCACAGTGTTAATTCTGGCTATATCTTTACGGAGACGCCTAAGCGTTGCCGGCGATTCCAGTTGACCGGATGCATGCCGAATCTTTAATCGAAAAAGTTCTTCGAGAATTTCAGTATTTTTTTGATTGAGCTCGTTTATACCGAGATCTCTGATTTCTTTAATTTTCATCAGATATCTCCCTTGCCATAAATTTAGTGCCAATAGACAACTTATGTGATGCCAGACGAAATGCTTCTTTGGCTACTTCTCTGGTTACACCTTCCATCTCATAGAGTACCGTACCAGGTTTGACAACCGCTACCCACCCTTCCGGCGCTCCCTTTCCTTTACCCATTCTGGTTTCCGCCGGTTTTTTTGTCACCGACTTGTGCGGAAATACCCGAATCCATATCTTACCACCACGCTTGACATAACGAGTCATGGCGATACGAGCAGCCTCGATCTGTCTTGCAGTGATCCAGCCGCATTCAGCCGCCTGTAGTCCAAAATCACCAAAAGAAATCGAACTTCCTCTTGTGGCTTTGCCGCCCATTCGGCCTTTTTGCAGCTTTCTGTATTTTACCCTTTTTGGCATTAACATAATCTAAAACTCCCGTTCACCAACACAACTTATATACTAAACTTATTGCCTGTCTTATCACCTAAGCGGCAAGATTATAATTTTTCATTCTTGGTCGGTAATACTTCTCCGTGGAAAATTAAAACTTTAACACCAATCAGCCCGTAAGCCGTGTGGGCCTCGATAAACCCATAGTCAATGTCGGCGCGCAGAGTGTGAAGCGGTACACGACCTTCCCGATACCATTCCGCTCGGGCAATTTCAGACCCGCCCAATCTGCCGGAGCATGATATTTTTATCCCCTTGGCTCCAAACTTCAGGGCATAACCGACACACTTTTTCATCGCCCGCCTAAAAGCTACTCTTCTTTCCAATTGGCTGGCAACATTTTCAGCCACCAACTGCGCGTCTATCTCCGGTTTACGTACCTCTAAAATATTGATGATAATTTCGGCCTTGGAAAATTTCTCAACGTCCGCTTTCAGCTTCTCGATTTCAGAGCCTTTTTTGCCGATAATAATACCAGGTCTTGCCGCATATATATTTACTTTGGCTTTATTAGCGGCTCTCTCTATTTCAATTTTAGAAATGCCGGCATTATATAGCTTCTTCTTGAGGAACTTTCTGATCTTCACGTCCTCATGCAGCATTTCGCTATAGTTTTTTTCGGCAAACCATATTGATTGCCACTTTTTAATATAGCCTAGTCGTAGTCCTATGGGGTTAACCTTCTGACCCAATACCGTGCCTCCTTACCTTTCATCCACTACTATTGTAATGTGTGAAGTTCTTTTCTTTATTCCCGCCGCTCTTCCTTGAGCCCTTGCTCTCCAACGCTTTAATGCCGGCCCTTGATCCACGAATATCTCTTTAACGTAGAGAACATTTTCATTGATGCTGGGATTCTGAGAAGCATTGGCTACAGCTGATTTTAGGAGCTTCGCTACTATGGCCGCCGCATATTTCCGAGTATAAAGAAGTATATTACGTGCTTCCTGTACTTTCTTGCCTCTGACCAAATCAGCCACCAATCTTACTTTCTGCGGTGACATTCTTATATATTTTACAATAGCTTTTGCTTCCATATTAATTAACTCCAAAAGTATCCACTCTGGATTGAGGATTTACGTGCGGACTTTAGTTTTGCGATCACCAGAATGCGAATAAAAAGTCCTTGTCGGCGAAAACTCACCGAGCTTATGTCCTACCATATTCTCCGTTACATATACCGGAATGAATTTTTTCCCATTATGCACAGCAAAGGTGTAGCCTATAAGTTCCGGCGTTACGGTTGAACGCCGCGACCAAGTCTTGATAACGTTCTTGCTACTTTCGGTCTCCATTTTCCTGACCCTGGTAAGCAACCTATCCTCAATATATGGACCTTTTTTGATCGAACGTGCCACGCTTCTTTAACCCCTTCTCTTTACAATATATTTATCTGTTCGTTTGTTTGTTCTGGTCTTATGACCCTTTGTCGGCACACCCCAGGGAGTACAAGGATGCCTTCCACCGGAAGATTTACCTTCACCACCGCCCATCGGATGATCAACAGGATTCATAACAACACCGCGAACATGAGGTTTTTTGCCCAACCAGCGATTTCTACCGGCTTTGCCAATGCTGATATTTTCATGTTCATTATTGCCCACCTGTCCGATTGTGGCCATACATTCAATAAAGACCTTCCGGACTTCACCTGAAGGAAGTCGAACTTGAGCATAACTTCCTTCTTTAGCCATCAACTGACCGTAAGCTCCCGCGGATCTTATTAACTGCCCGCCACGACCAACTTTTAATTCGACATTATGAATTAATGAGCCGAGTGGAATATACTTCAACGGAATAGCATTCCCTGGTTTAATATCAGCCTTTTCACCGCTGATTATTGTATCTCCAACATTGACTTGCGCCGGCGCGACAATATATCTCTTCTCACCATCTCGATAGTTGAGCAAAGCAATTCTTGCCGATCTGTTTGGATCATATTCAATCGCGGCAACCTTTGCCGGGATATCCGTTTTATTGCGACAGAAATCAACGATGCGGTATTTACGTTTATGACCACCACCAATGTATCTTGCTGTAATTCGGCCATAACTATTGCGACCACCAGATCTCTTTAATGGCTTGAGTAAACTTTTTACAGGTTCTGTAGATGTGATCTCCGCAAAATCTGCAACACTCTGAAATCTTCTGCCTGGTGATGTCGGTTTGTACTTGATAATTGCCATTAGCCTAATCCTTAATCATTTCTTAAACGCCTTCGGTAATTTCTATACGGCTGCCAGCAGCTAGCGTAACGATTGCCTTTTTCCATGAACTTTTCTGCCCTGTAATTCTGCCTAACCTTTTTACTTTTCCTAAAACATGCAGAACACGGACATCATCAACCTTGACTTTAAATAATTTTTCCACGGCGTTGCCAATTTGAACCTTATTGGCCTTCCTATCGACTTCAAAATGATATTTATTGAACTCTTCTTTTGCCGCCGTGCTTTTTTCTGTAACCAGTATTCTTTTAATTATTTTATGTACGTCCATTATGCAAGCAATGCTCCCTCAATCTTTTTTACAGAGGGTTCAAGAAGGATTAAATGTTCATGATTTAAAATATCGTAAACATTAATACCTTCCGACCTGATCATTTTAACGTTTCTAAGGTTTCTTGACGACTTCAGCAAAACTAAATTTTCACTGTCTATAACAAAAAGAGCCTTCTTAAAACCAAACAGATCAACAACACTTTTGAATTCACGTGTGCTTATTTTCTCCATCGGAAAATCCCGAAGAATCAGCATTTTTTCCTGCTTGAGCTTCATACTGAGCGCGCTGATCACAGCTTTTTTACGAATTTTTTTGGGTATGGTGTAAGAATAATCCCGCGGGTGAGGTCCAAAAACAATTCCTCCGCCTCTCCAAATAGGCGATCTTGTCGTTCCTGCTCTGGCTCTGCCTGTTCCTTTTTGCCGCCAGGGCTTTTTCCCTCCGCCGCTGACATCATGCCTTGTTTTGGTAGAAGCAGTGCCGGAACGGCGCGCCGCTAATTGCATTTTGACTACGTCGTAAAGTATTGCTTCATTGACTTCCGCGCCAAAAACAGCGTCATTTAAATCGACTTTAGCGACTTTATTATTTTGAATATCGAAAACATCTGCGACTGCCATTTGTATTACTCCAGTTACTTAAGCACTTTTTTTCCTGGCTTGTTTAATTATCACAAATCCATTTTTACTACCGGGAATAGAACCTTTCAATAAAAGCAAATTTCTATCTGCACGAACCTGCCAAACCTGCAAATTCTGAATAGTTTTTCGAACACAACCCATGTGCCCGGGCAACTTTGTTCCTTTAAATACTCTCGCCGGATCAGCGCTGGCACCGATAGAACCAGGTGCCCGATGGAACATGGAACCATGTGTTGCTCTACCACCGTGGAAGCCATGCCTCTTGATAACACCCTGAAACCCTTTACCTTTGGAAGTGGCGGCAACATCAACAAAATCGCCGGCCTGAAAAATATCAGCGCTGATTTCCTGCCCTACTTCATAAGTTCCTGCTTCTGCCGGAAATTCTTTGAGCTCCCGGAAATAACCCTTATTCGCTTTATTAAAGTGACCCTGCAGAGGTTTCGTAACATTCTTTTGCTTAGTCCTGCCGTAACCAATTTGAATGGAATCATAGCCATCTTTTGCCTTAGTCTTCACCTGCAAAATAACAGACGGCTCCACTTCCACAGCGGTTACTCCGACGGCAGCCCCATCATCCGCGAATACTTGTGTCATTCCGAGCTTTTTTCCGATTATTCCTTTGTTCATCGCTTCATCCAACTTTTTCAATAACTATACAGCCAATATCTTTCGTTTTGAAGAGTGGTAAGAATTATTGCCAGCTCTTCACACTTAAAACGCATCTACGCTTTTATTTCCACATCCACCCCGGCGGCAAGATCCAGTTTCATCAATGCATCTACCGTTGCCTGAGTGGGCTCGACAATATCAATCAGTCTCTTATGTGTTCTGATTTCAAACTGCTCGCGGGATTTTTTATCTACGTGCGGTGATCTGTTTACACAATACTTATTGATTTCTGTAGGCAGGGGTATGGGACCGGCAACACGCGCGCCGGTTTTTTTTGCCGTTTCTACAATTTCTTCAACAGAACGATCCAACAGTTTATAATCGTAAGCTTTAAGGCGAATTCTAATCTTTTGTTCTTTCATTGATCTGATAACCTACCCTCAGTTTCTATGCGATGATCTTGCTTACGACTCCGGCGCCTACGGTTCTTCCGCCTTCACGAATGGCGAATCTCAATTGCTCTTCCATTGCTATGGGCATAATCAACTCGATGCTCATTTTAACATTATCACCGGGCATAACCATTTCAACACCTTCCGGCAAAGTGGCAACACCGGTCACATCCGTTGTGCGGAAATAAAACTGTGGACGATAGCCGGAGAAAAATGGCGTATGACGCCCGCCTTCTTCTTTTGTTAAAACGTAAACAGCAGCTTCAAATTTTGTATGCGGAGTAATTGATGCTGGTTTTGCAATAACTTGACCTCTTTCTACTTCTTCGCGCTTTATACCTCTTAAAAGCAAGCCAACATCGTCACCGGCCCGACCTTCATCAAGTATCTTGCGGAACATTTCTATACCAGTAACAACTGTTTTAAAGGTGGGACGAATGCCGATTATTTCTACTTCTTCACCAACTTTGACAATACCTCTGTCCACTCTTCCCGTCACAACTGTACCACGTCCGGAAATTGTAAAAACATCACCAACCGGCATCAGGAAAGGTTTTTCTGTATCACGTTTTGGTTGTGGAATGTAGGTATCAACAGCATCCAGAAGTTCCCAAATAGATTTTGCGTCGGCTGAAGCGGAATCATCCGTTTCCAAAGCCTTAAGCGCCGAACCACGAATGATAGGAATATCATCACCGGGAAACTCATATTGAGTTAAAAGTTCTCTTAATTCCAATTCAACTAAATCGATAAGTTCAGGATCGTCAACTAAATCAACTTTATTGAGATAAATGACAACATAAGGAACCTGAACCTGACGGGCAAGGAGAATATGTTCTCTGGTTTGGGGCATGGGACCATCGGAGGCGGCAACAACCAGAATAGTTCCGTCCATGTGTGCGGCTCCCGAAATCATGTTCTTAATATAATCGGCGTGACCGGGGCAATCCACGTGAGCGTAATGCCTTTTGTCCGTCTCATATTCCACGTGAGATATATTGATGGTTACTCCACGTTCTTTTTCTTCTGGAGCGTTATCAATAGAATCGAAAGGTCGAAATTCCGCAAATCCTTTTTTGGCCAAATGCTTGGTTATTGCGGCTGTTAACGTTGTCTTACCATGATCAACGTGACCGATTGTTCCTATATTGAAATGCGGCTTAGTCCTTTCAAATTTTTTCTTTGCCATGTCACCTTTCCTCCTTAACTTTGAATGGTTAGTTCGTTTATAGTTTAATTATATTAAAACTTATAATGTGCAAATGCTTTATTTGCTTCAGCCATCTTATGCACACTTTCTCTCTTTTTTATTGCTCCGCCACGGTTGCTTGCCGCATCCATCAGTTCACCGGCAAGTTTTTCTCTCATCGTTTTCTCCGTTCGTTCTTGAGCATTGTTAATTAACCAGCGAATTGCCAGCGCTGTGCGTCTTGCCGGAGCCACTTCTGTCGGAACCTGGTAGGTAGAACCACCAACTCGTCTGGACTTTACTTCAATAACCGGCTTTACATTACTTACCGCTTTTTCAAAAAGTTCAACCGGTTGCTCTTTCAATTTTTTTTCCATAATATCAAAAGCGCCGTACAAAATACTTTCAGCTACACTTTTCTTGCCCCGCTTCAACAATGAATTTACAAATTTTGCAACTAGTTTATTATTAAACTTAGGATCGGGCAAAACATCCCTTTTTTCTACTTCACGTCTTCTAGGCATTTAACTATCCCCGTTCAACTCGGCTTTTTAGCGCCGTACTTTGATCTACTCTGTTTGCGATCTTGAACACCTACAGCATCGAGTGTACCTCTGACTATATGATACCGAACACCGGGCAAATCTTTAACTCTGCCCCCACGTACCAAAACAACTGAATGCTCCTGTAGATTATGACCAATACCAGGAATATAAGAAGTCACTTCATATCCGCTGGTTAGACGAACCCTGGCCACCTTCCTTAAAGCTGAATTTGGTTTCTTGGGGGTTGTCGTATATACCCTTACACATACACCGCGACGTTGCGGCGAACCCGCCAGCGCCGGTGTATTTGTTTTCTTTTGTATCTTAGTTCTGCCTTTGCGAACCAACTGACTGATTGTCGGCATTTTTCCTCCCGATCGAAATCCCGCTACTATTTTGTAAACAGCAGCAAATCTGCGGTAACTATCAACTCAAATCATTTATGTCAAGCTTTTTTCTCAAATTTTGTAACTTATTCCACAATCGCTTCCTGGTCAACATCACTGGATTGAATACCGAGCTTCCGGTACATCATAAGCCCTGTACCTGCCGGTATCAACCTACCCATAATAACGTTTTCCTTCAATCCTCTGAGGTAGTCCGTCTTACCTGCAAGCGATGCTTCTGTCAGGACTCTGGTGGTTTCCTGGAAGGAAGCGGCAGAAATAAAACTTTGGGTACTAAGCGATGCCTTGGTAATACCTAAAAGTAATGGCTCTCCTATAGCCGGACGTCCGCCCTGGGCCGTGACTTTTTCGTTTTCTTCCTGAAAACGGTAACGTTCAACCTGCTCGTCGGTAATGAAAATTGTGTCTCCCGGATCGTTTATCTTAATCCGTCGTAACATTTGCCGAACAATGACTTCCATATGCTTATCATTAATTTTAACACCTTGCAAACGATAAACTTCCTGCACTTCATCAACTAAATATCTGGCCAGTTCCTTTTCACCTTTAATGGCTAAAAGATCATGGGGATTGTTCATGCCATCCATCAAAGCATCACCGGGTGTAACACGATCACCTTCCTGCACGCTGATATGCTTACCCTTGGCGATAAGGTATTCTTTTTCTTCGCCAATTTCCGGAGTCACAATAATTTTACGTTTACCTTTCGCATCTTTGCCATAGGAAACAACACCATCGATTTCGCTAATAACAGCAAAGTCTTTAGGCTTACGGGCTTCAAATAGTTCAGCCACTCGTGGCAAACCTCCCGTGATATCCTTTGTTTTTGTTGTTTCGCGCGGAATTTTTGCAACGATATCACCGGCGAGAACCGAATCACCCTCGGATACAACCAGGTTTACTCCGACTGACAAGAAATAGCGTGCCGCAGAACCGGTACTGGCAAGTTTTGCTGTTTTCCCCTTACTGTCTTTGAGCGAAACTCGCGGCCTCAAATCACCGCCTTTGAACTCGACAATAACTTTACGGGATAACCCGGTAACTTCATCAAGTTGTTCCTGCATCGTTTTACCTTCGCTGATATCACCGAATTTAACCGTTCCATCCACCTCAGCCAGAATCGGTATGGAGAAAGGATCCCATTCTGCGATTAATTGTCCACGCTTAACTGAATTATTGTCACTTACTTTCAGATGGGCACCATAAGGCACTGTATATTTACCACGACTGCGCTTCTGGTCGTCTAAAACATGAATTTCGCCATGGCGGTTCATGACAACAAAATCATTCTCCCTTGTTTTAACTGTATTCAAATTAACGAACTTAATTACACCATCATGGCGTGCTTCCAATTTGGAATGTTCGTCAAATTTTGCAGTTCCACCGATATGGAATGTTCTCATTGTCAACTGCGTACCCGGTTCACCAATGGATTGAGCTGCCACAATGCCTACTGCTTCACCAATATTAACCAGATGGCCATGAGCCAGATCACGGCCGTAACACATGGCGCAAACACCATGCTTAGCACGACAACTTAATACTGATCGGATATTCACTCTTTCGATGCCGGAACGATCAATCTTTTCCGCCAGCGCTTCATCAATAGGCTCATTGGCTTTAACGATAACCTCTCCGGTGAAAGGATCTTTGATTTCCTGAAGGGCAACTCTACCCAACACCCGCTCTCCGGCGTTTTCAATCATTTCTCCGCCTTCCATCAGCGGGGAAACATAAATACCGTCAACCGTTCCACAATCCTGCTCGGTAATGATACAGTCCTGAGCCACATCAACCAGTCTTCTTGTAAGATAACCGGAATTTGCTGTTTTTAGCGCCGTATCAGCTAAGCCTTTGCGTGCTCCGTGCGTGGAAATAAAGTATTGCAGCACGGTCAGACCTTCACGGAAGTTTGCAGTAATAGGAGTTTCAATAATTTCCCCCGATGGTTTGGCCATAAGTCCGCGCATACCAGCCAATTGCCGTAACTGTACTCCGGAACCTCTGGCACCAGAATCGGCCATCATATAAATCGGGTTGAAACTTTCAATACTGCGCTTTTTACCGTCAGCGCCGATAACTTCCTCCGTGCTTATACCACTCAACATTTCGGCAGCAATTTTTTCGGTGGCCTGCGCCCAGATATCAATAACTTTGTTATAGCGCTCACCATCGGTAATCAAACCGTCCATATACTGTTTGTGAATCTTTAACACGTCTTTATCAGCTTGCAAAACAATACTCTTTTTATGCTCCGGAATAATCATATTGCCAACCGCAAAAGAAAGTCCGGAAATGGTGGCATACTTGAAACCTAAATCCTTAAGCCTGTCCGCTAATAATACCGTTGTTTTATCGCCGCATAAGCGATAACAATGGTCAATAAGATTAGCCATTTCCTTCTTGTTCATTAATTTATTTACCGCGTCAAAAGAAATTTCTTCAGGAATTATTTCCGCGAGAATAATTCTTCCTACTGTTGTATCTTTTATTTCCGAGTTAATACGAACTTTAATGCGCGCATGCAAATCTACTGCTCCGGCATCTAATGCCATTCGCACTTCTTCCTGCCCGGCAAATACCATGCCTTCACCCTTGACTCCTTTTTTGGCGCGGGTGAGATAATAAATACCCAAAACAATATCCTGACTGGGAATAATAATCGGCTTTCCGTTAGCAGGCGATAGTATATTGTTAGTGGACATCATCAGTACGCGAGCTTCTGTTTGCGCCTCAATGGACAATGGAACATGTACAGCCATCTGGTCACCGTCAAAGTCCGCATTGAAAGCTGTGCAAACCAGCGGATGCAAACGAATGGCTTTACCTTCAATTAACACCGGCTCAAATGCCTGCATACCCAAACGATGCAAAGTTGGCGCACGGTTGAGAATAACCGGGTACTCGCGCACAACCTCGTCTAGCGCATCCCACACTTCGGCCGTTTCTTTTTCGACCAGTTTCTTGGCGCTTTTCACAGTAGTAACATAGCCCTTATCCAGCACACGATTATAAACAAAGGGCTTAAAAAGCTCGAGGGCCATCTTTTTTGGTAAACCACATTGATGCAGCCTCAAATCAGGGCCTACCGTAATTACGGAACGGCCTGAATAATCGACTCTTTTACCCAGTAAATTTTGTCGGAAGCGTCCTTGTTTACCCTTTAACATGTCTGATAAGGAACGCAGCGGACGCTTATTGGTTCCGGTAATAGCACGACCACGACGACCGTTATCAAAAAGGACATCAACCGCTTCCTGCAACATGCGTTTTTCGTTACGGATAATAATTTCCGGCGCGTTTAATTCCTGCAGTCTCTTCAGTCGATTATTTCTATTAATGACTCTTCTGTATAAATCGTTGAGATCAGATGTAGCAAAACGACCGCCGTCCAGCGGAACTAAAGGACGTAGATCAGGCGGAATAACGGGTAACACTGTTAAAATCATCCATTCCGGCTTATTGCCGGACTTACGCAGAGCTTCAACTACTTTTAATCTTTTGACCAGTTTCTTTTTCTTTGTATCGGAAATAACTGTAACTACTTCCGATCGTAACTCTTCATATAGTTTTTCCAAATCGATTTCTTCCAGTAATTTCCTGACTGCCTCGGCACCGATTCCCGCGACAAAACCACTGACACCATACTGGTCTATAGCTTCACTATATTCTTCATCCGTGAGCAATTCCTGCTTCTTCAAAGAAGTTTCTTTGGGATCCAGAACTATCCATGATTCAAAGTAGAGAACCTTTTCCAGTTCTTTCAATGTCAAATCCATCAAATTACCGATGCGGCTAGGAAGACTTTTCAGAAACCAAATATGAGCAACAGGGGTTGCCAGAGTAATATGCCCCATTCTTTCCCGGCGGACTTTCGATTGAATAACTTCTACTCCACACTTTTCGCAAACAACTCCACGGTGCTTCATCCTTTTGTAACGTCCGCAAAGACATTCATAGTCTTTAACCGGCCCAAAAATCTTTGCGCAGAAAAGTCCATCTCTTTCCGGTTTAAATGTCCGGTAGTTGATGGTTTCCGGTTTTTTTACTTCACCACGTGACCAAGAAAGAATCTTGTCCGGCGAAGCTATGGAAATCTTCATTGCATTGAATCTGATCGGATTTTTTGGTTTTTCAAAATAACTGAAAACGTCTTCCACAGATTTTCTCCTGTAAGATTAAAACTTAAATGAGTACAGCCGAGAATTATCCTTCCTCGACTAATTCCACATCTAATCCGAGACTTTGGAGTTCTTTAACCAAAACGTTAAAGGATTCCGGCAACCCCGGTTCAAATGTATGTTCACCTTTGACAATTGATTCGTAAATTCTCGTTCGGCCGGCAACATCATCAGACTTGACTGTTAAAAATTCCTGTAAGGTATAAGAGGCGCCATAAGCCTCCATTGCCCAAACTTCCATTTCTCCCAATCGCTGTCCGCCAAACTGAGCTTTACCGCCTAATGGTTGCTGGGTCACCAGCGAATATGGACCAATTGAACGCGCATGAATTTTGTTGTCAACCAAATGGTGCAGCTTGAGCATATATATTATCCCTACTGTAACTTCCTGATCAAAAGGCAACCCTGTTCTGCCATCAAAGAGAACTGCCTGCCCTGTTTCGGGCAAACCGGCATTATTCAACAATTCCCGAATTTTATTTTCAGGACAACCGTCAAAAACAGGACTGGCCACGAGCATGCCTTTTTTCAAGCGCCCCACAAAACGCTTGATATCTTCGGCAGAAGCTTCATCAATGAACTTATCGAAATCAAGCGATGAATATGTTTTCTTCAATTGCTTTTTAGTTTCGTTTAAGTCTGATTTTTTTACCAGAAGTTCGTTTAACTCTTCACCGATTGATTTCGCCGCCCAGCCTAAATGAGTTTCCAAAATTTGCCCGACATTCATTCGGGAAGGAACGCCCAAAGGATTCAGAACAATATCAACCGTTGAGCCATCAGCGAAATAAGGCATGTCTTCTTCCGGCAATATTCGAGACAGCACACCTTTATTGCCATGCCTTCCGGCCATTTTATCACCGACGGAAAGCTTTCTTTTAATGGCAATATAAACCTTAACCATCTTAATTACGCCGGGTGGAAGCTCATCGCTTGCCTTTGCTTTTTCCAGTCTTTCCTCAAAATGAGCCTTGACAAAATCAATTTTTCTTTCGTAGGCAGAGATGGCATTAATCAGTTTTTCTTCGGAGCCGTCAGTTTCGGCAACCGTAATATCTTTCCAATAACTTGACGGGATATCAACCCAGATGTCTTTGGTGATTTTATCACCCTTCTTCAAAAGAATTTTCTTTTTGGCGTCAACTACTTTGGTTGCCGCCGTTTTCCCGACAATTAGTTTAGTAATGTCTTTCTTGATCGTTTCGGTAAGGATACGAATTTCATCGTCCCTGTCTTTAATGAGCTGATCAATGGCGTCACTTTCGATAGCTTGCGAACGTAAGTCCCTGTCCGCACCCTTCCGTGTGAATATTTTTGCATCAATAACCGTCCCTTCAACTCCGGGAGGAACTCGCAGTGAAGTATCGCGCACATCACTGGCCTTTTCTCCAAATATTGCGCGCAACAGTTTCTCCTCAGCGGATAACTGTGTTTCTCCTTTGGGAGTAATCTTGCCGACAAGAATTTCTCCGGGCTTAACTGACGCGCCAATGCAAATTATACCGCTCTCATCCAAATTTCTTAGAGCTTCCTCACCGACATTAGGAATATCTCTTGTAATTTCTTCCTTACCCAACTTTGTATCGCGAGCCATCGTTTCAAACTCTTCAATATGAATCGATGTATAAATATCTTCCCGAACTATTCTCTCGCTGACTAAAATAGAATCTTCGTAGTTGTAACCACCCCAGGACATAAAGGCAACCATTACATTTCTGCCCAGAGCTAATTCGCCGGTATCTGTTGCCGGTCCATCGGCCAATATGGCTTTTTTATGAACCCGGTCACCAACATCAACTATTGGTTTTTGATTAAAGCAGGTATCCTGATTAGACCTCTGATATTTTGATAAAGAATAAATGTCAACTCCAGTATCAATTCCATCTTCTTCGGGGCGCTCCGCCCGGACAATTATATGAGAGGCATCGACACTCTCTACAACTCCTGCGCGTTTAGCAACCAATACGGCTCCGGAATCACGGGCAACAATTGCTTCCATTCCGGTACCTACAACAGGAACCTCAGGACACATAAGCGGTACAGCCTGTCTCTGCATGTTTGATCCCATGAGAGCGCGGTTCGCGTCATCATGCTCTAAAAATGGAATCAACGCTGCTGCCACGGAGACCAGCTGATTAGGAGAAACATCCATCATTTGAATCTTTTCCGGTACAACGGAAATAAAGTCGCCACCCTTTCGAACTGAAATTAATTCTTCGACAAAATTGCCGCGCTTATCTAAAGGACGATCAGAAGGGGAAATAATTTGATTTTCTTCTTCGATTGCTGTCATGAACTTGATATCTTCAAGAACCTGTCCATTTTTAACAAGCTTATATGGAGTTTCAATAAAACCAAATTCATTAACTCTGGCGTAGGTACTCAAAGAAACAATCAAACCGATGTTTGGCCCTTCCGGTGTCTCTACCGGACATATACGGCCATAATGAGTCGCATGAACATCGCGGACCTCAAAGCCCGCACGCTCGCGTGTTAAACCGCCCGGACCCAGAGCCGACAACCGTCTTTTATGAGTAATTTCAGACAGAGGGTTGGTTTGATCCATAAACTGAGAAAGCTGACTGGAGCCGAAAAACTCATTAACAACAGCCGAAACGGGCTTAGCATTAATCAAGTCATGCGGCATCATTGTTTCGATATCCTGCAAACTCATTTTTTCTTTTATCGCCCGCTCCATGCGCACCAAACCAATTCGATACTGATTCTCAATGAGCTCACCTACAGATCTAACTCTGCGGTTTCCTAAATGGTCAATATCGTCAACACTACATTCGCCGATACCGTTTTTTAAATCAATCAGATACTTGACCGCGGCCATAATATCTTCCTTACGCAATACAGTGATATCGGTAGAAACGTCTAAGTGCAGTTTATAGTTCATTTTAGCCCTGCCGACATCGGACAAATTATAAGTTTCCGACTCAAAGAAAAGGCTTTGGAAAAATTTTGCCGCGGTTTCCGGCGTAGGGGGATTACTGGGACGCAAACGGCGATATATTTCCATTATTGCATCTTCAGTAGTATCAATCTTATCAATTAACAGCGTCTCCCGCATTGCGGCATTATCCAAATCTTCATCAATATGAAGGAACTTTAACTCCTTCACTCCTTTTTCTTTGGCAATTTCCAACCCATTGAACGGCAATTCTTCATTGCAGCGGAAAATTATTTCACCTGTTTGCGGATCAAGAACATCCGACGAAAGGATCTTTCCGGCAAGTTCCGCCTCTTTTATGGCGATGCGCTTAATCCCCACGTCCATAACTCTTTTTAGCAGAAGCTTTGTCAGCTTCCGTCCCTTTTTAACAATTATTTCATCGCTTTTCGGATCTTTAATGTCATCCGGGGACTTTTGACCGGTAAGAGAATCGTCAACGGAAAAATAAAGCTTTTCACGTTCAAGTGCTACTTTCTCGATATTGTAGAAATAATTTAGGATAAATTCCGTCGAATTACCCATAGCCTTAAGCAGTATGGTGACTGGCATTTTCCGGCGGCGGTCAATCCTGACATAGAGCAGATCTTTAGAATCAAATTCCAAATCCAGCCAGGAACCTCTAATAGGAATAACCCGCGCGGAATAAATCAGCTTGCCACTGGCAACGGTTTTACCCTTGTCATGATCAAAAAAGATACCCGGTGATCGGTGGAGCTGGCTTACAATAACACGCTCCGTTCCATTAACAATGAAGGTGCCGTTTTCAGTCATCAGTGGAATCTCGCCGAAATAAATTTCCTGCTCTTTAATGTCGCGGATTGGCTTGTTCTCTGCCGCTTCCCGGTTGAATTTGCCGTCAGCAAGACGATCAGTCTCAAATACAACAAGCCTGACCACAATTTTCAAAGGAGCGGAAAAGGTCATTCCCTTTTGAATGCACTCCTTTTCATTATAACGGACATCGCCAATTTTGTAGCTGACAAACTCCAGAGAACACTTCCCGCTGAAATCAGAAATAGGAAACACACTCTTAAAGGCGCCCTGAAGCCCGCTATTGCCTCTTTTTGCCGGCGCCAATTCCTGCTGGAGGAATTTTTCATAAGATCGTGTCTGGATTTCAATTAAATTGGGAATATCCAGGAATTTCTTTAC
>Ga0247841_10004145_pt1 | contig 25405 bp, 23 predicted proteins | sample LaCruzMarch2015__2_FD_192410 | JGI IMG/M metagenome (GOLD analysis project Ga0247841, IMG submission 192410) | Freshwater microbial communities from meromictic Lake La Cruz, Castile-La Mancha, Spain - LaCruzMarch2015_18m | ecosystem: Environmental > Aquatic > Freshwater > Lake | place: Spain... | reverse complement strand
CAATATTCACAGTATCAACAAAAAGAAAAGGTTGCTCCAAAAGAAAAAGAACTACTGCTAACTGTAGCATAAAAATAGGACATTTCTACTTTGGTAACAATACGACATTTCTAATTTGGCTTGACATACCGTAAAGATAATCCTTGCATTCTCGGCTTTTGTGCAATATAATGCAAGCTATGCAAGTTATTTGAAATAAATACTTCCCTAAGCACAATTATGAGATTTCAGAAATTAACTTGCTAAATTTCTGAAAAAAAGGAGATACAATGAAAAGAGCATTACTAACTATGTTAATTTTATTTTGTTCGGGATGTGCCACAAATCCATTTCATCAATTCTATCAAGATAGAACCGGTGGAATTGATATAACTACTGCACCGAACATTATTCTTTCTACTGGAGAACCTAAGATTTATTCTGGGAGCAATCTCGAAGCAGATAAGCAAAAAATGTTAGAAGATGGATATAGTCTTTTAGGATTTTCTTCTTTTAACGCTGGAAATGTCGGTAAAAGGCAATTAGTTAAACAAGCGAAAAAAGTCAAAGCAGAAGTTGTGGTTTTCTATTCACAATATACGAATACAATTTCTGGTAGCATGCCATTAACTTTGCCAGATACAACTACGGTTACGACAAATCATTCTGGAACGGGCTTTAATTCTGGCAATATACATGGATATGGTGGCTTCGCTTCATATTCTGGTTCTGGATCTTATTATGGTTCTTCTACGTCTACCATATATGGATTAAAAACAACCTATATCCCTTATTCTCAAAATCGCTATGACTATTTTGCATCTTTCTGGATTAAAATGAAAAGACCAATATTCGGGGTTTTTATGGATGATTTACCTTCCGAATTGCGTGAAAAAATAGGAAGCAATAAAGGTGCGCTTGTAATAGCGGTAATAAATGGTTCACCTGCGTTTATGTCTGATGTGTTAAAAGGTGATATTGTGAGAAAAATTGACGATACGGAAATTATTGATGCAAAGATACTTCATGAATTATTACCTAAATTTGCTGGACAGGTAGTAACAGTTGAATTAATACGGGATGGCAAAAATATTACAAAACAAATCAAACTAAATAAGCCAGAATAAAAAAATCCCATGGACAATATAAAAAAATTGGAACATTATCGTTTGGAGAACAGAGTTACGCAAGAGGAGCTTGCTAAGGAGATCGGTGTCAATTTTTCCACGGTGAGCCGGTGGCTCAATGGCAAGACTTCGCCAAATAAAATTCAGCAATATCATATTAATAAGTTTTTGAAAGGGAAGATAGGAACAAAATAATATTTAAAGTTTATTCTTACAGAGGTGTTAAATGCTATTTAATCCGAAATATATCATAACCCCGAAGATCAATAAGGCGCTTGTGGAGATCGAGCGGGTGCGGGGATTCTTGGATGCTATCAAGCTCAAGGATGACTGGATCGCTGATATGCAGAAAAAGGCGCTTATCCTTGAGTCGCATCATTCTACGCATATCGAGGGCACGGCTCTAAGCCTTGAACAGGCGAAGTCCATCTTGGAAGGCAAAAAGGTAAGAGGTATTAATCGTGATGACGAGAAAGAACTTTTGAATTACAAAAAGGCGATGGGTTTCATCTCTGAGTATCTTGGCAAAGATGATCCTGTTTCAGAAGGCATTATTCGGGAGGTTCACAAGATTCTTGTCAAAGGCGTCCGGGGCGAGAACGCAGACCCAGGCAATTACCGCAAAATACAAAACTATGTTGTCAATTCCCGGACTCGTGAGGTTATTTACACTCCACCTGGGGCATTGGATGTTCCACATCTTATGCGGGAGTTTGTGGAATGGATCAATAAAACAGAGGATGTTTCGCCTATTCTTGTGGCTGGTATCGCTCAATTTCAGTTTGTGCATATTCACCCGTTTATTGACGGCAATGGCCGCACAGCCCGGCTTCTTTCAACGCTTATCCTATACAAGACTGGCTATGACTTTAAACGGCTCTTTACAATTTCGGAGTATTACGACAAAGATCGCCCGCTTTATTATCAAGCCATCCAGACCGTCCGCAACAGTAACATGGATATGACGTTGTGGCTTGAATACTTCGTTGATGGCCTACGGTCACAGATGGCTGAAATTCAGACTAAAGGCGAGCAGTTAATTAAGCAGGATAGCCAGCTTCAAAAGATTAAAAAGATTGGGCTGAATAAGCGTCAGGAAAAGGCGGTCAAGTATCTTGTCATCAAAGGCACGCTATCCGTTAACGAGTATCAATCTGTTGCCTCTTGCATCCGGCGCACGGCTCAACGAGATTTAGAAGGATTGGTTGGAAAAAAGATTGTTAAAATCGTGGCAAAAAGCCCGACCGACCCAACCAAACACTATGTTTTACTGTGACACTCTACTGTGACATACTGTGACATGTCGCTGTGACACCCATAAGGAAGAACGAAATGCATAAAGACAAGCAATGATTACAAATTATAAGAACTTGGCGGAAAATGAACTTAATTTAGCTGTATGTCGGTATCTTACATTTTCCAAGTTCATAAACATGTTGGCGTATTCTACGATTTGGTTTTCTAAGTTGAACATTTTACAGGACCAGTTTGAAGGCATGATGCCTACGCAAGCCAAGGGAAAAATGCTTGTCGATAGCCAAAAATGGAAGCAGGTTTTTTCAGAGAATCTGCATCCTCAGATTGATGGCATGGCCGATCGTAATGAACAAGATGGTCGAGAATTGCTTGTGGTTAATTGTTGGTATTTGGGTAAAACAGATTCACCAAAAATGTGGAAAGAGTATGGCGAGGGTTCTGGTGGAATAGCGATTAACTCAACCATACGGAAATTGGCTCAGTATGTTTATGCACGGCCGGAATATTCACATATAGGGAAAGTAAAATACGTTGATTTTGATACATATGAAATGACTTCTTATGAAGCCAATCAAGCGCATGAAAGAGCCTTTTTGAAGGATCGAAAATACGATGGAGAAAATGAAGTTCGTATTGTAACGATGAATTTTAAACATTCTCGGTGTGTTGGTATGGATGGAGAACCGTATACACAAGAGCAGTGTTCTGGTAAAAATATGAATAATTTTGAGAATCCAGGATTATATGTTAGTATCGATTTTGGCTCATTGGTTGATTTGGTTGTATTGGCTCCCGGATCTCCAGATTGGATTAAAAATACAATAAATAAGATTTTTAAAATTTCGCGATTAGTTGTGCCAATTAATTAAATCAAGCACCTTTTTAAAAATTTTCCCTCGACTCGCTCGGGACAGGTTGGCCGCCGCAATATAAAAAGAACATTTTTATTTAGGATTTTTGTGAGGGAGAGGACGCACGTATTTTTGGCGAGTTTGGGTGGCGGCAAACTCGCCAAAAATACGAAAGCCGAAGCTGTTAGTTATTGAATTTTAAAGAACGAATAAAGAGTATTGTAAAGCCGAAACAAACGGCCATCCGAAAGTCCGGATGTAGATTTTTGGGGCAAAAAATTCGTAACTCTTTTTAGATTCTTGATTTGGCATTTTTGTTTTTCCTCAAAAAATAAAAAATTAAAAGGGGCAAAAAATTCAAAAGAAAAAATCTTTTTGTGGGCGATTTTGATGTTTTTGCGTCCTGCTCTTCGAGCAGTCCGCGCGCCTGACGGCGCTTAAAAAGCAGATGGGGAAATACCCCGCCTCCACCTTCGCCAAAGAAGAAGTTCGTGGTAGATAGGCTTCGGCGGACAGGCACCCGCAGTTGCTTCGCAACTGCCCCCTAAGGAGCTTTTATAAATGGAGGTTTTATGGAAAAGATTCTAAATTATATTTGGAACAACAAAGAATGGATTTTCAGTGGAATTGGCGTTGCTGTAGTTACAACTGTATTTTTACTATGGCGCTCCAAAAAGAGCTACAGCGTAACTCAGAAACAAAAAGGGGGTCATGGCTCTGTAAATATCCAGATAGGCAGAGATATGAAGCCTAAATCTAAACAGGATAAAGAAAATGAGCGATAAACAGACGCAAAAAAGTGGGGATGGGTCTGTAAACATCCAAGCGCGAGATATTCAATTAGGAGTTAGTTATAAAGAAGCGAGGCAGATCGCACAAGATGTTTTTGATTCTAACTTCTATAAACTTGCTGGTGAAGCGCAAAAAGTTGCACGAGCGCGTGCAGACGAAATATTAGAAAAATATCTTAATAGACTAGCCGAGCAAGCTCCAGATGCCATAAAAAGCGCAACCGACCCCGATATGCAATATGCTTTATTTACAGCTCAAAAAGAATATGCACGGATAGGCGATAAGGATCTTGCCGATGTTTTAGTTGATATTTTAGTTGATAGAGCGGCACACAACGATCGGTCATTAATCCAGATTGTATTAAATGAATCATTAAACGTAGTTCCTAAATTAACGCCAGGTCAGATAGATGTGTTATCAATTATTTTTATATTGCGATATAGCATATGCCTTAGATTGCAAAATATGAGCGGATTTGCCTCTTATATCAGAGATTTAATATTGCCGTTTATTCAAGATTTGCCACGAGAGTTGTGTAGCTATCAACATATTGAATACTGCAATTGTGGCACAATCCAAATTACAACTTTTAATATAGAACAACAATTTATACGTAATTATCCTGGTTTGTTTGATACAGGCTTAACAAAAGAAGATGCTGACAAGATTATAACTGATTATGGATTGCTTCCAGAGATTATTGTACCTTGCGTTGATTTCGAAAATAAATTCTGCTTCATCGCGCCCTATGATGATAAATTATCAGAAATATGCAAGAAACTTAATTTGCAAGATGACCAGATAAAGAAAATTATAGAGTCCCGGAAAAAGCGTTTATTAAAACCCGAGCAAGTTAAAGCCAAAATTATTGAGCTCGTGCCTGAGACAGAGAGCTTGTTTAAAGTATGGAACGAATCAGCTCTACATCAGTTGACTTTGACAAGCGTTGGTATTGCCATTGCTCATGCGAATATTCGCAGGAAAACTAATCAGAAGTTTGATTTGAATATTTGGATTAAATAATGAATGCAAGAAAAGCAATAGGTGTATATGTTAGAGTCTCAACCGAAGATCAAGCCAAAGAGGGGTATTCGCTTGAAGTCCAAAGAGAATATCTTGAATCTTTTGCTAAACGGGAAGGTTTTGAAATATTCAAAATCTACCAAGACGATGGTATCAGCGGTTATACTACCGAGCGCCCTGCCTTGAAACAACTTCTTAAAGACGCCAAGCAGAAAAAGTTTGATTTAGTTTACAAAATAGATAGATTTAGCAGGAATTTGAAGGATATGCTTAACCTCGTAGATGAGCTGTTTTCGTATGGAGTGGGATTCAAGTCGGCTACCGAGCCATTTGATAGCACAACGTCAGCAGGAAAGCTGATGTTTCAGCAGTTAGGTAGTTTTGCTGAATTTGAACGCAACAGAATAGCTGAACGAGTATTCCCTGGAATGGTAAAAGGTGTCCAACAGGGCAATTGGCAGGGCGCTCGGTATGCGCCTTATGGATATAGATACATCAAAGAGAAAAAACTTTTAGAGATAGATGAGGAAGAAACGAAAGTCGTTAAACTCATTTATATGATGTTTCTTTGCAATAAGAGCATTCGTAGTATTGCAGAATATTTGACTAAAAAAGGGTATAGAAATAGAAAGAGCAATATCTTTAGCACAAAGCTGATAGGCGATATTCTAAAAAATAAAATTTATACAGGTAAGCTTGTCTGGAACGCACACTTTTACGATAAGACACAAAAGACGAAGAAAGGCTATCGCTACATAAAAAACCCACCTGAAAAAGTCATAATCTCACAAGGTAAACATCAACCCATAATTTCAGAAGAAGATTTTGAGCTTGTGCAAGAGAAGCTAAAGCAAAGAAGGGTTGAGCAAAGAAGGAAGGCAAGCGATTATCCGCTTTCTGGCATTCTCTATTGTGCGAGGTGCAATCATAAATACTTGGGTATTTCTTCTATCTCCAATCACCGTACCGGCGTTAAGAAAAGATGGTATCGTTGTATGGGGCCTTATAGAAGTTTTATCAGGTGTAAAAACAAGAGTGTGAAGGCCCAAGAGATTGAATCAGAAGTAGCAGAGATTTTAGAGACACTCCTTAAAAACGATAAGCTAAAAACGAGCCGATGGATGAACGTGACTCCGGCTGAGATTGCTTCGGTAGCTTCGCTGCCTCGCAATGAAGTAAAAGTAATCAAAAACAGGCTTGAAAATAATCTTAAAAAGCAGTCAAAATTGACCGACGCCTATTTGGAAAATTTGCTGAGTGAAGAGTTGTACAAACAGAAGAATGAAGGGCTACGACAAGAAGAGGAGGAAGTGAAGAAACTCATTGCTTTACAAGAGGTTAGAGAGATTGAGAGGGAGCGTTCAAAGGACTATCTGGACAGGGTAGAGGAGTTTTTGGAAGGTTATGATCCGAACAAGAAAGAGATGGATTTAGAGACCAAGAAGCTTATATTAAATCTGCTTTTTAAAAACATCAAAATCGCCCACAAAAAGCTCTTTTCTTTTGAATTTTTTGCCCCCTTTAATTTTTTATTTTTTGAGGAAAAACAAAAATGCCAAACCAAGAACCTAAAAAGAGTTACAGATCTTTTGCCCCAAAAATCTACATCAGGACTTTCGGATGTCAAATGAACGAGCATGATTCTGCCAGGTTAAAGGATTTGCTTATTGAGCGGGGACATGTCATTTGCGACAGGCCGGAATTTGCAGATGTGGTAATTTTTAATACCTGTAGTGTTAGGAAACATGCTGAAGACAGAGTGTATGGCAAGGTTGGGACGCTTGAAAAACTTAAAAGGCAAAAGCCATGCCTTATAATAGGTATTATAGGATGCATGGCAGAGTCTGAGAGAGATGTAATTTTCAGGAAACTACCAATCGTAGATTTTTTATGCGGGCCAGCTGATCTGGATAAAGTTCCTGATATTATTGATAAGATTCAGAAAGGCGCAGGCCATATTATGTATTTAGAAGGGTATAAATCAAAGATAATACCTAAGTTTACCGAAGATAGAAAAACAGGGCTTGCTTGTTATGTAAAAATAATGGAAGGCTGCGATAATTTCTGCTCATACTGCATTGTGCCATATGTGCGGGGAAGGGAAAGAAGCAGGCCTTCAAAAGAAATAATTGCAGAGATAAAAAAATTAATCGATAACGGCGTAAAGGAAATCACGCTTTTAGGCCAGAATGTGAATTCATACGGCAAAGGCCTGAAGGAAAAGATAGATTTTGTCGAGCTTCTTAGAAAGATAGATAACCTGGTTCACCTGTCAGGTGAACCAGGTTGTGTTAAGGTCAGTTTTTTTACCAGTCATCCTAAGGATGCCAGCCCGGAGTTGTTCAAGGCAATGAGGGACTTGAACTCTATAATAAAAATCCTGCATTTACCCATCCAGTCCGGTTCGGATAAAATCCTGAAGAGGATGAATAGAAAATATACAGTAGTGAAATATAAAAAACTAGCGAGTGATTACAGAAAAATTGTTAAAGGCGGCAATATCTCTAGCGATATTATTATAGGTTTTCCAGGAGAAACAAAGAAAGATTTTAACGATACATTTAAAATAGTTAAAGAGCTTCAGTTTGACGCAGCTTATATCTTTAAATATTCTCCCAGGCCTGGGACAAAGGCTGCTAAATTTAAAGATGATGTGAGTCTCGAAGAAAAAGAAAGGCGTCATGCGCTGGTTTTGGGATTACAGAGAGATGTTTTAGCAAGCAAAAGGCAATAAAATGGTTTATTTTTTAATCGGCCCTACAGCTTCAGGCAAAACAAAGCTCTCGATAAAATTAGCCAAAAAACTAAATGCAGAGATTATATCCTGCGATTCCATGTGTGTTTATAAAGGCATGGATATACTTACTTCCAAGCCTTCTCTTGCTGACAGGAAGAAAATCAAGCACCATCTTATAGACATAATTCCGCCCGCGAGAGAATTTAGCGTTGCTGAATACTGCTCTATGGCACTTCAGAAGATAGAAGAGATTCTGAAGCGTAAAAAAACTCCTTTATTTGTTGGCGGAAGCGGCCTTTATGTAAAAGCAGTCATAGACGGCCTTTTCCCGTCAGCTGAAAAAGATTTAAAATTTAGGAAACGTCAGGAGCTCCTGGCGAAAAAATACAGTAAGGCTTATTTATATAAGAAATTGAAAAAAATAGACCCTGACCGCGCAGGAAAAATCCATCCCAATGATTTAAGGCGCGTTATAAGAGCGCTTGAGATTTATCACACAGAGAAGAAAAAGCCGTCAGAATTAAATAAAAACACAGAACCGCTAAAATATGATTTCAAAATCTTCGGTCTGGCGGCAGAAAGAAGCGAACTTTACAAAAATATAGATGATAGAGTAGAAGAGATGTTCAAAAAAGGCATTGCGAGAGAAATAAAAAAGCTTTCAAAGAAAACTCTTAGCATGACTGCAGGAAAAGCGCTCGGATACAGCGAAGTCCTTGGCTATTTAAAAGGCAAATATTCTTTAGAAGAGGCTAAAGAGCTTCTCAAGAAAAACACCCGTCATTTTGCCAAGCGCCAATTGACCTGGTTTCGTCCCGACCGCCGCATATTATGGAAAAAGCGATATTGGTGACAGTTGATTTGAAGGAAAGAGGCGAATGGCTGCTTGAGGCAAGGGCGGCGGAGCTCAAGGAGCTTGCTCGCTCTAGCGGAGCTTCAGTAATAGCCGGGATATTGTGCCATAAAGAAAAGCCTACCCCTGATTTATTTATAGGTAAAGGGAAGTTTGAAGAATTGCGCCAGCTTGTTCGAGAGAAAAAAGCCAATCTGGTTATATTTAATAATGACCTTACTCCTACCCAGCTTAGAAATATAGAAAGAGGCCTGGATGACACCAGGACTATTGACAGGACCCAGCTTATACTGGACATCTTTGCCAGGAATGCCAGAAGCGTAGAAGGTAAGGTTCAGATAGAGCTTGCACAGCTAGAATATTTACTGCCGCGGCTTACAGGAAAAGGCATTCATCTTTCAAGGCTCGGAGGAGGCATAGGGACAAGGGGCCCAGGAGAAAAGATATTGGAATATGATCGCCGCAGGATCAGGGACCAGATCGCGAAATTAAAAGAAAAATTGCTGGATATAGAAAAAAGGCGTATAGCTTTGCGCAAAAGGCGCAGCGATGCGTTTCTTACCACTGTATCTATTATAGGTTATACCAATGCCGGCAAAACCACGCTTTTAAACCAGCTGACCAATTCTAAAAAATTGGTTGCCAATAGGCTTTTCAGCACTCTGGATCCTGTTGCAAGAAGTTATGTGCTTCCAAACAATCAAAAGATTTTGTTTCTGGATACAGTAGGATTTTTGCATAATCTTCCGCATCATCTTGTAGAGGCGTTTAAATCCACACTTGAAGAGGTGAGGACAGCTGATATACTTTTGCATGTTCTGGACGCCTCAAGTGAAAAAATACATGACGAGGACGAGGCTGTATATAAGGTATTAAAAGAATTAGAAGCAGAAAACAAGGTTGTCATAAATGTCCTGAATAAGATCGACTGCGTAGATAATCCTGATTACTTGAAACGCTTGAAAGAAGATTTTCACAATTCTGTTTTTGTATCTGCCCTGACAGGCGATGGCATGGCTGGCCTTATAGATGAAATACAAGGACTACTGTCAGGCCTTGTCACAGAAATCAAAATAGACATACCTAATAACAGGATGGATAGAGTAAATTTAATTTACGAGAACGGCAAAGTTAACTACAGACTAGACAAGTCTGAATCAGTTTACCTGGAAGCAACTATCCCTGTCCGCCTCAAATATTTCTTATAACTAGATAGTATAGGAAATTCCTTTTTTAGAAAATTCAATAAGAGTTACCTCCCCCACCGCGTAGGTGGGGTGGTATATACCACCCCACCTACGCGGTGGGGGAGGTCTAATTAAAATGGTTCTAAAGTTTTTCCTTGATAGCATAGGAAATCATATCTTTCCGCCTTCGCTCTTAGGGTATATTCGTAGATATTATATGACGAGCTTCGGCGGATGCGCAAAATCTCCAAAAGTTTCGCTTTTGGCGAAGCCAAAGGCGATTTTGCTTGACATGTAGCACTCTAAGTGTTAGAGTGCTAATGTACTTTAGAGATGCAAGAGGCGCATTATGAAACATGTTGATATTGAATCCAGACGTAAAAGTATATTAGGCGCAATAGTTGAATCCTATGTGGATACTGCTGTGCCTGTAGGTTCCAGGGCTATTTCTCAGAGATTTAGATACACTATGAGTCCTGCAACCATACGTAACGTTATGGTTGACTTAGAGGAGATGGACCTTATCATGCATCCGCATACTTCTGCAGGAAGAGTTCCTACAGATAAAGGTTACAGGTTTTATGTTGATTCTTTGTTAGAGCCAAAACATCTCACAAAAGAAGAGGAATCTATTATCAATAGACTTATTCATCACTCAGGTAATGATATTGACTACATAATGCAGAACGCTTCAAAAGCCATAAGCATTATAACAAATATTGCAGGCATAGTCCTTATGCCCAGGTTGAAAAGAAGCATTTTTAAACATATAGAACTTTTCTATATAGACGATTCCAGGATCCTCGCTGTTATTATTACGACCTCTGGCTTTATGAAGAATTCTATAATGGATTTTGAAGAGCATATCACAAAACAGGAACTTGTGCACATTACGGAATTTCTAAACAGCGAATTGGAGGGTGTATTTCTCGGCGAGATAATATCTTACCTCACGCGTAAACTTCTTGAAGAAAAGGACTCGTTTTATATGTTTTTAAAAAAGGCAATGAATATTTTGTCGGTTCCAGGCTTATTTAAATCTGATGATCACTTGTATTTTGAAGGCGCATCATGTATAATGTCACATCCTGAGTTCGCGGACGTTCGTAAGGCAAGATTATTTTTAAAGGTATGTGAAGATAAAAAAAGCCTCTTGAATCTCATGAATGAAGACATGGAACTCGAGGGCATGAATGTCCATATCGGAAAAGAAAATATTGACAGCGAGGTGCAGAATTGTTCTATAGTTACTTGTAATTATAATATCCATGACATAGTAGCGGGCGCAGTGGCAGCAATAGGCCCTACCAGAATGGAATATGGAAAGGTTATGTCTGTCTTGAAACATATTTCACACGAACTCGGAAAGGAATTAGAAAACCTTGGCTGAACTTAAACACAATCACGAACAGGAACCGAAAGAGACAAAAAATAATAAAATACTTCTGACTGCGGAAGAATTTCAGATCTTGGCAGATAAGGCCGCTAAGAGCGACGAGTATTTTGACAGGCTCCTCAGATTCCAGGCGGATTTTGACAATTATAAAAAGCGGCTCGAGAAGGAAAAGATAGAATTTATAAAATTTGCTAATGAGGAAATTATCGCAGAAATATTAAAAATATTGGATGATTTCGAAAGAGCAGTAGAGGCAGGTAAGATCAAGCATGATTTTGATGTACTATATAAAGGTATAGAGATGATTCATAAGGATCTGAGGGATTTTTTGAAAGAAAAAGGCCTTAAGAAGATAGAGGCGGAAGGAAAGCTTTTCAATCCCAACGAACACGAGGCAATGATGCAGGAGGAAACTGACGATTATCCTGAAGACCATATAATTGAAGAATTTCAAAAAGGATATACTCTGAATGGCCGCGTTATAAGGCCGTCCAAGGTAAAAGTGGCAAAACGACCAAAGGAAGCCCCAGGCGAAGTCACGGGGAAGGCAAATAAAGAGTAAGTCCCTCGTCCCGAGTTGCTAGCAAGTAAAAATAATGCAACGAGGGACTCGGGATCAAATTTTGTTTCACCCCGCCCTTTTGGGCGGGTATACTAAGAAGCTTTGCCAAAAGGGCGGGGTTTCACAAAATTTGGGAGGTGTGTTATGGCAAAAGTTATAGGAATAGATTTAGGTACATCTAACTCAGCGGCATCAGTAATGGAAGGCGGCAGGCCTACTATTATTCCTAGCGCAGAAGGCGCAGGCGTGGCCAGCGGAAAAGCTTTTCCGTCTTTTGTTGCATTTACTAAAGATGGACAGAAGCTTGTGGGAGAACCGGCGAGGCGTCAGGCAGCCATGAATCCCGAAGGCACGATATATGCTGCCAAAAGGAAAATGGGCACTGACTATAAATTCAAGGCCTATGGCAGTGAATATACTCCTCAGCAGATCTCCGCGTTTATTCTGCAGAAAATAAAACAGGATGCAGAGGCTTATTTAGGAGATAAGGTTGACGGCGTTGTTATTACCTGCCCCGCTTATTTCAATGACAATCAGCGCCAGGCTACAAAAGATGCTGGAGAGATTGCAGGTTTGAAGGTTTTAAGAATAATAAACGAGCCTACTGCCGCTTGTCTTGCTTACGGCCTGGATAAAGCGGAAAATGATTTAAAGATAATGGTTTTTGACCTTGGGGGCGGCACGCTGGATGTTACCATCATGGATATGTGGTATCAAAAAGAGCACAAGGCCAGTGGTTTTGAAGTAAAAGCTACGAGCGGAGATACTCAACTAGGCGGCACAGATATGGATAATTTACTTGTAGACTATATTACTAACCAGTTTAAAAAAGAAACCGGCGTGGATCTAAAGAACGATAGAATGGCGATGCAGCGTATAAGAGAAGCAGCTGAAAAAGCAAAAGTAGAGCTTTCAAGTACTGTACAGACAGATTTGAACCTGCCTTTTATAACCGCAGATGCTAGTGGCCCGAAACATCTTACAATGCCTTTATCCAGGGCAAAGCTTGAAGACCTTGTAAAGCCTATTGTTGATAGGTGCAAAAATCCTATTGATCAAGCAATAAAGGATTCAGGTCTTTCAGCCAAAGAGATAGATCGTATTATCATGGTAGGCGGCCCTACCAGAATGCCTATTGTCCAGAAATTCCTGGAAGATTACGTGGGCAAGAAGATTGAACGCGGAGTGGATCCCATGGAATGTGTCGCGCTTGGCGCGGCAATCCAGGCGTCTATTATAAAAGGAGATACAAAAGAGATCCTGCTTCTGGATGTAACCCCGCTTTCTTTGGGCATAGAGACTCTTGGAGGAGTTTGCACGGTTCTTATAGAGCGTAATACCACTATCCCCACTAAGAAAAGCCAGATATTTTCAACTGCGGCTGACAATCAGACAGCGGTTACTATCAGGGTTCTTCAGGGTGAGCGCAAGATGGCAAACGACAATACAGAACTCGGAAGGTTTGACCTGGTAGGGATTCCTTCTGCTCCTAGAGGTATACCGCAGATAGAAGTAAGTTTTGACATTGATAAAGACGGTATAGTGCATGTCAGTGCCAAAGATCTTGGCACAGGCAAAGAGCAGACCATAAAGATTACTGCCTCGACAAAATTATCAAAAGACGAAATAGACAAGATGGTAAAACAGGCTGAGCAATTTGCCGAAGAGGATAAAAGGAAAAAGGAAGAAGTTGAAATAAAGAATCAGGCAGATACGCTTGCCTATTCTGTTGAAAAGTCCTTGAAAGATTTCGGCGACAAGGTTAGCCAAGACGACAGGCTCAGTATCGAAAGAAAACTCTCTGATCTTAAAGGAGTTTTAAAAGGCACGGATATAGAGAAGATTAAAAAGTCAATGGAAGAACTTACTCAAGTTGCGCATAAGTTAGCTGAAGAGGTATATAAGGCTGCTCAGGCAAAGAGTGGCCCCAAAGGCCAGCCAGGAGCAGGGGACGCAGGTGCGCAAAGAGCAGGCCCGGGGGCAAATGAGGCAGGTTCGGCCGAAGAGCCTAAGAAAACTGGCGGAGATGACGTAATCGACGCGGAGTTTAAAGAGAAATAATCGCATAGTGCATAGGGCATAGCGTAAATGTAAGCCTTATGCACTTGCTTTATGCTCTCTGCTACAATGACTACAAAACGAGATTATTACGAGATTCTTGGAGTGCCTAAGGGCGCGAGCGCGGATGATATTAAGAAGGCGTATAGGAATCTAGCGCTTAAATACCATCCTGACCGCGTTACTCCTGATAAGAAAAAAGAAGCTGAAGAAAGATTTAAGGAGATATCAGAGTCGTACGCAGTGCTTTCCGATCCCCAGAAGCGAAGCCAGTATGACCAGTTCGGCCACGCAGGCATTGATTCCAAGTATTCGTCCGAGGATATATTTAAAAACGCTGATTTTTCAAGCATTTTTGAAGAGATGGGTGGTAGCGGGGATATGTTTGAAGAGATTCTCGGCAGTTTTGGGATGTTCGGCGGGGGGTCTGGACACAGGCCGAGAAGCGGCCCTGGAAGAGGAAGAGACCTAGAGTTTGAAATCGAGATATCCTTTGAAGAAGCGGCGTTCGGAGCTAAAAAAACTATAAATGTCCCAAGACATCAAACATGCGATGCTTGCAATGGATCAGGCGCTAAACCAGGCACTAAAAAAACAGACTGCCCTACATGTAAAGGTCGAGGACAGGTCTTATATTCAGCAGGTTTTATAAATGTTTCCCAAACCTGTCCGAAATGTAGAGGCGAAGGATCTACTATAAAAAATCCTTGTTCAAGATGCGACGGAACAGGTAAGGTTAGAAGCACTCAGAAAATAGAAGTAACTATTCCTGCGGGCGTTGACACTGGTTCGCGCCTCAGGGTCCAGGGCGAAGGGGATTCTGGTTCAAGAGGCGGGCATTCAGGAGATCTTTATATTTACATACATGTAAAAGAGCATTCTATATTCGAGAGGCATGGTTATGATATAATTTGCGTTGTGCCTATCAGTTTTCCTATGGCTGCTATTGGCGGGGAAATAGAAGTACCTACTCTGACAGGCAATGTAATGATGCGTATCCCTGAAGGAACTCAGTCAGGCAGGGTGTTCAGGCTGGGTGGAAAAGGCGTAAAAAATCTGCGAGGCTACGGCATGGGTGACCAGCTTGTAAAAGTGGCAGTGGAAACGCCTACACACCTGACTTCAGAACAGAAAAAACTTTTGAAAGAATTCGAAAGAGTTTGCAATGGAAGTGTCAACCCAATGTCAGCATCTTTTATGGATAAGGTAAAAAGATTGTTTAAAAAGTAGTCCTGCGGTTTTGGAGTAGCGAAGCGAAGCTTCGCGCAATAAGGAGATGATGTATGCCCACGTACGAATACGAATGCGCAAAATGCAAAAAGACTTTCGAGATATCCCAGAGCATAAAGGATAAACCGCTTACTGCATGCCCTGACAAAAAATGCAAGGGCAAAGTAAAGCGCCTCATAAGTTCAGGCGGTGGTTTTATATTCAAAGGCTCTGGTTTTTATGCTACTGATAATAGGAGCGCCAGCTATAAGGAAAAAGCAAAAAAGGATAGTCCTTCCAGCCCATGCCACTCATGCAAGGAAGGATGCAAGCATTGATTAAGAAATTCCTTAAATACTGGGCGCCTTTATATCTGTACGCAGGAATCATATTTTACGTTTCAGGTATCCCGAAACCCCTGCCTCATATTACTATACTTCATTTTGATAAATTTTTGCATATGGTTGAATATACTATTTTTGGCATTCTTGTTGCCAGGGCTTTTAAAAATTCTCCAAGGGAAGTTCTTCAGAAAAATTTTAAGATGCTGGCAATACTGACAACTGTAGCTTACGGAGCGTCAGATGAATTTCACCAGCTTTTTGTGTCATGCCGCAGTTGTGACGCGTTTGACCTGACGGCAGATCTCATGGGTGGAATAATAGGAGCTGTCTTTTATGGCAAATATTACCCCTTTTAAAGGCGTTCGTTATAACCTGGAAAAAATAAAGGATATGTCAAAGGTTATAGCGCCTCCTTATGATGTAATATCCAAGGAAGAGCAGGGCCAGCTTTACAAAATGAGCCAATATAACATAGTCCATATGCTTCTGGGAAAAGACTCTTCCAGCGACAATGAAAATAATAATAAATATACCCGCGCAGGCAAATACCTTAACATCTGGCAGCAAAAAAAAGTTTTAAAACAAGACGAAGTGCCAAGCATATATATAAATCTCCAAGAATTTAAACTTGACGGCAAAATAAAAAAAAGAATAGGTTTTATCGCGCTTTTAAAGCTCGAGGAATTCGATAAAAAAGATTCCTCCATATATCCTCACGAAAATACTCTCACTGCTCCCAAGGAAGACAGGGCTAAGCTTATTCATGCTATCGAAGCGAATCTTGGCCCCATATTCGCGATATTCGAAGACCATGACAGGGCTATAGCAGGTTTGATTAAAAATGAAATGAAATCAAAGCCGATAGTGAATATAGTCGATAACCACGGCGTAAGAAATAAATTCTGGAAAGTTTCCGATAAAAAAATAATAGACAGACTTTGCGGTTATATGAAAGATAAAAAACTTTTTATCGCAGACGGGCACCACAGGTATGAAGTAGGCCTTGCTTTCAGTAAATTTAAAAAAGACCCTAAATACGGATACATCCTTACATATTTTACAGACCTTTTAGGCGATGGCCTTGTAGTATTGCCGTACCACAGATTAATAGGAGGGCTGGATAAAACTGCGCTTATAGCCTTGGAAAGCAGTTTAAAGAAAAATTTTATTGTAAAACTGCTTAAGTCTAAGAAAGATATAAAATCTTTTCTTGACAAAGCCGCCCTAACTGAGGCAAGGCTGGTAATTTACACCCAGAAAAAAATCACAAGCCTTATATTTAAGGATAAAAAAAACCTGGACGTAACTATTGCCAAAAACCTCATCATTGGACCGCTCCAGAAAATTTTTATAGATTTTACAAAGGATTTGGATTATGCTATTAGAGAAGTAAATATGGGTAATTTTAGTTTCGCTATTTTGGTCAACGCTGTTAAGATTACAGAAATCAGGGATGTTGCTTTCTTGGGCAATCGTATGCCGCAGAAATCAACATATTTTTACCCAAAGGTCCTCACGGGCCTTGTGATAAACGTATTTTAATAAATACCTCTCTGTTCGGCGATTGGAGTTATTCTTATCGCCGAACGGAGAGGTAAAGGCGAATGGATAATTATGCCCATATTCGGAAAGCCAAAATCTACAACTACCAATGTCTCGCAGAAACGCAAGAGTGTCCCTGACGGCCAGTGGGTAAAGTGCGAAGACTGCGGCGATACTATCTACAAAAAAACCCTTGATGAAAATTTCAAAGTTTGCTCCAAGTGCAATTTCCATTTTACGCTATCCGCGTACGAACGCATAAATCAATTCGTTGACCAAAATAGTTTTGAAGAATTCGATAAGGATATGAAATCAGGAGACCCTTTGGGTTTCAAAGGTCCTAAGGCGTATCCTGTAAAATTAGAAGAGGATCAAAAATCTACTGGCATGGCAGATGCCTGTGTGACGGGTAAGGCGTTTCTTGATAAAAAACCTATTGCGCTAGGTGTTACAGATTCCCGCTTTATAATGGGCACCATGGGTGCTGTATTGGGAGAAAAGATTACCAGGATTACAGAATACGCCACAAAAAATAAGTTACCTTTAGTGATAATATCAGGTTCAGGCGGAGGCGCCAGGATGTACGAAGGCCTAATCTCTTTAATGCAGATGGCTAAGACCAGCGCCGCGCTCTCCATGCATAATAAAGCAGGACTTTTATATATCTCGATACTTACCAATCCCACAATGGCGGGAGTCCTTGCGAGTTTTGCCACCTTGGGAGACATTATAATAGCAGAACCGAAAGCGCTCATTGGCTTTACAGGTCCCAGAGTAATAGAGCAGACTATACGCCAGAAACTTCCCGAAGGTTTCCAGACCTCGGAATTTCTTCTAGCGCACGGCCTTATAGATATAGTAAGCCACCGCAAAAACCTAAAAAATATTGTTTCACAGCTTATTAACTATCTGGCCTCCCCCACTGCGTAGGTGGGGTTTAAACCCCACCTACGCAGTGGGGGAGGTAAACTGTTTGACATTTTTGCGAAAACAAGATAAAATATAAAGTTATGGCGCAAGTAAGTTTAAATGATGTTTCCAAGATATATCCTGGTAATATAGAAGCTGTCCGAAATGTAAGCCTTGGGATTGAGAATAGGGAATTTGTAGTATTCGTAGGCCCGTCAGGCTGCGGCAAGTCCACTACATTAAGGATGATAGCAGGCCTGGAGGACGTTACGAAAGGCGAAATCTGGATAGGCAATAAAATGGTCAATGATGTCCCGCCGAAAGACAGGGATATTGCCATGGTTTTCCAGAATTACGCGCTTTACCCTCATATGACTGTTTATGAAAATATGTCTTTTGCTCTCCGGCTACGCAAGTATCCTAAATCAGAGATAGAGACAAGGGTCAAAGAAGCAGCTGAAATTCTGGGTATTGTCAAACTTTTAAACCGCCGGCCCAGAGAACTTTCAGGAGGACAGCGCCAGAGAGTTGCAGTTGGAAGGGCTATTGTCCGCAAGCCTATGGTATTTTTATTTGACGAGCCATTGAGCAATCTTGACGCCAAGATGCGCGTACAAATGAGGACGGAATTAAATAAACTGCATATAAAGCTCCAGTCTACCATGATATACGTAACCCATGACCAGACAGAAGCCATGACTATGGGTAACCGTATAGTTGTAATGAAAGACGGTGTAATAAATCAGGTTGCGGATCCTATTACGCTTTATGATAAGCCTGTCAATAAATTTGTAGCAGGTTTCATGGGTTCTCCTCCTATGAATTTTGTAAAGGGAAGGCTGATTAAAAAAGACTCCAAACTTTTTTTTACAGAAGATGGTTTTATTGTAAAGATAATCGAAGATATGCATAAAAAACTGGCCTCTTATGAAGGCAAGGAAATATTTTTTGGTATCAGGCCTGAAGATATATATGACAAACTTTTTACTTCCGAGGCATCTCCTGAAAATACAGTAAAAGCTGTTGTTGAGATAGTAGAGCCGATGGGCGCAGAAGCTTTCTTGTATATTACAGCAGGCAAGAGTTCGCTTATCGCAAGGGTGGGCGGGCACGACAGGCCGGAAGTTCATCAGGATATGGATCTTGTATTTGACATGTCAAAGGCCCACTTCTTCAATAAAGACACAGAAGAAACCATCATTTAAAATGTCATTGCGAGGCGCGAAGCGACCGAGGACGAAATGTCCGAGGAAGTGCCGAGTCCTCCGGACGAGGCCAATCTCACAGCCTTGATTGCTTATGCAATCAGAAACCAAAAACCTCATACCAGCAATATTATTATCCAGCTTCAGCTTTGTAATCGTTTCCTATCTTATTTTCCGCACAGACCTTCCTAAATTGCCGAATATCTTCTTATATAATCTCATCATGGTTTTCAGCCTGCATGAACTCGGCTATAATAGAAGCCTTTTTTTTCTGGGCTCGAGTGTTTTTCTTACCATTCTTACAGCTATCAGCGGCCATTTTTCATATGTCTGGAACGTGCCTGTATTTTTCATAACATTTTTAATTGCCGACAATGAAATAAAGAAACACAACTATCATTCCCACATTGCGGAGACTCGAATAGAAGAGATAAGGGAAAATATCAATGTCCTCCAGGACGAATATGTTAAGCATAAAAAAGAATCCGCATCTTTGGAGAAGAAAGAAGAGAGGTATGGCTCCCTTAAGGATGTTGTTTCTGCGCTTAATTCCACATTATCTCTGGAAGATGTCATAAAAAAGATAATGGATAATGCTTTCAATATTGTGGGTAAATCAGATTCAGGCCTTTTATTTCTGGTAGATACCTCGAAACAGGAATTGCACCTTGTTCTTTCAAGAAGCAATACTTCCCAGGAAAAGATAAAAACAAAAAATGGCGATATCCTGGATGAGTGGGTTTTTAAAGAGCGCCAGGCGCTTCTTGTGGAAGATATAAAAAAGGATTTCAGGTTTAGCGAGGATAGGTTTACAGGATACGAAAGGCAGTTCCGCTCTGTTATTTCTTGCCCTTTAATGGAAGGCCGTAAAGTCATAGGCATATTGAGGCTTGAAAACCCCAGGCCTTATAATTATACTTCCGAAGACTTAAGGCTTCTGGATATTATATGCGATATAGGGGCGGTAAGCGTTCAGAATGCGAGCTTGTATAAACAAACTCTAGATCTTGCTATTAGAGACGGCCTTACAGGTTTATTTTTGAGAAGATATTTTTTGGACAGGCTCAAAGAAGAACTGTCTCATTGTTTAAGGAGTAATTCAAGTTGTTCTTTCCTCATGATAGATGTAGATAATTTTAAAAATTATAACGATGAATACGGCCATACAGCAGGCGATATGATTTTGAAATTAATTTCCAGGGTGCTTTTAAATTTTACAGAAGGCGGCATAGCGTGCCGTTGGGGCGGGGAAGAATTTTCAATATTTATTCCTGAGACTTCTAAAAAGGAGGCGCAACGCATCGCTGATAATATCAGGAAGACTGTAAAAAAAGAAAGCGTGGAGCTTCGAAGGATAAAGACTCATATAACTGTTTCTATTGGCGTGGCTGCATTTCCAGAGGATGCTAAAGTCCATGAAGGATTAATCATGAAAGCTGACGAACGGCTTTATAAAGCCAAGCGCGAAGGAAGAGACAGAATTATAGCGGAGTAGCGAATGAACTTATTTATTTATTTTATATTTTATACCGGGCTTTTACTTTTGAGCTACAGGGTAAAACTGTCGCGGTCTCTGGTATGCTCTATTTTTATAAGCTTATGGATTTTGATATTAGAAATAAAACATCTTTCATACGAGACAGCCTTATTTATTCTATTTTTTAACGCCATACCTTTTATCACGGAAAAATTCAGAAAAAATTTCAACGCCTATAAAATCCGCATGAAGACCGAGCTAGAATCTGTCAGGGCCTTTTACGACAGCCTAATGGATGCAGATAAAAAACAGGTAGAATCAAACCTTGATATAGAAAGAAAAAGGCAGCAGGTTTCCTCTTTATACGAGATTTCGAAAGATATGTCCGCATGCCTTGTTTTTGAAGATATATTCAATATAGTCTCATCGGTCCTTAAGAAATCTTTCAGATTCAGGCTTGTAAGGCTCGTGCTTTTAAAAGAGTCCAAGGCTGAGATAGATTCTGTTTACGAGATAGGGCTTGGCCGTTTTTACGTAAAGGCCGCTCCTGATAATTTTGACAAGGAGCTTGTGGATATAATATTGCAGGAGAAAAAAGAAGTTCTTATTGTGTCTCAGGAAAATCCGCCTTTTTTAAGAAGACTTGCGGTTATAAAAAATTTTGAAACCTTAATAGCTATACCGCTTATATCTGAAGAAAAGATAGTAGGCATATTGTATATTGAAAATATCTCCAAGGTGTATTTTGAAAATTTTCTTATCCTCTCTGGCCAGTTTGCCATACAGCTTCAGAAAGTTATTTTATATAAAAAGATCCAGGAAATGGCTGTTACAGATTCGCTTACAGAAGTTTCTACCAGGCGGTATTTTCTGGAGAGATTCAGAGGGGAGGTCCGCAGGTCTATGTGCAAAAAATCCAGCATGTCCCTGCTTATGGTTGACCTGGATCATTTTAAAGAGAAGAATGATAAATTTGGCCATCTTGTAGGGGATGTTATATTAAAAGAGATTGCTAAAATCCTCAGATCGAACCTTCGCGAAATTGATATTATCGGCAGATACGGCGGCGAAGAGTTTATCGTGGCTCTGGCAGGAATTGCGAGAGATGGTGCTTTACAGGCCGCGGAACGTCTCCGCTCAAGCATTGAACATTCTGTGTTTAAGGCGTATGATGAAAAAGTCTCTAGTACCATTAGTATAGGCGTTGCGAGTTTTCCTGAAGACGGGGTGGACGAAAACACCCTTATAGAATCAGCTGATCGCGCTCTTTACAAAGCCAAAGAAAAAGGCAGAAACCGCGTGGAGTAGCGGAGCAAAGCTCCGCGCTAAATTCTACCAAAAACTATTTGCATTCTTCACTAAATTAATGTAATATAATTAGCTATGTATACTATAGGCATTGACCTTGGCGCGACATTTGTGAAGATGGGTCTTGTGGATGATTTGGGCAAGGTTTATTTCAGGCGCAAAATTGAGACTGTTCTTAGCTCAAACAGAGTTTCTCTTGTAAATGCTGTTATAGGCAATATAAAAGATATTATTGAAATTTCAGGTAAGTCGATTTCTGGCGTTGGCATCGGAGTTCCTGGCCCTGTAGATTCTAAAAAAGGTATAGTCCATTATTTCCCCAATATAAAAGGATGGAAAGAAGTCGGGCTTAAATCCATATTAGAAAAAAAGCTGGGTTTGCGAGTCGAGCTTGATAATGATGTGAATGCCATGACGCTTGGCGAATTTGTATTCGGAGCTGGTCAAGGCTGCAATAATTTAGTTTGCCTTACGCTCGGGACAGGGGTTGGCGGAGGCATTATTATAGACGGTAAACTTTATAGAGGCGGTTCCATGTGCGCGGGCGAGATAGGCCATATGCCTATCAATGAAACCGGGCCTAAGTGCAACTGCGGCGGCATTGCCTGCCTTGAAAGGTATATAGGCAATAAATATATACTAGAAAGGGCTAGAAAGGTATTTGGCAATAATATTACGCTTGAAGCCCTTACAAGCCTCGCTAAATTCGGCAATAAAAAGGCTATAGCTATTTGGATAGATGTTGCTGAAAAATTAAGCGTGGCTCTCGCAGAAGTTGTTAATCTGTTAAATCCTGATAGGATCGTTATTGGCGGCGGGGTAAGTAAAGCAGGTGAACTTATTCTAAGTCCGCTCAGAAAAGAATTAAAAAAGCGCGCCATGAAAGACCAGGCCGCTCATGTTAAAATAATCGCCGCAAAACTAGGCACAGACGCCGGCATAATCGGCGCCTCACTCCTTTTAACCCAAAATTTGCATTAGGAAGCAAGAAATTTTATAAATGAAGTAAGTACTATAGTTACACAAATATCTATTGTGATAAAAAGATGCAATGCAAATTTTGCCTTCGGCAGCCCTTTCTAAAGAAAGGGCTGGGTTAACCCCGGCCCCATCCTAATTGGTTAGAAGAATATAAAAGGATGGGCGGCCCAAAGGGCAAATTTTGCTATTGCAAAATTTGGGTTTAAGATAAACAGCTAACTTTTAATATGAAATATAATGTTTTAATTTATATATGTTTAATATTTTTACTCTGTGGCGTTTCTTATGCCGCAGAAGGCGGGAAACCTATAGAGGTAAATGGCGATCAGGTAGAATTTTTTCCTAAAGAGAAAAAGATTATAGGCAAGGGCAATGTTACCATTGACTACGAGGGAATAAGGCTTACCTGCGATAAAATTACAGTTTATTCTGAAACCAAAGATAGTGAAGCAGAAGGTAATGTTGTCCTAACTACCCAGGGAGCTGAATTAAAAGGAGAAAAAGTAAACTATAATTTTGGCACAAAAGTCGGCGCTATATTAAAAGCCAGGGCTAGTTTAAAAGGATGGTATATATTTGGAGACAAGATAGAGCTTTTGGCAAATAGCGCCTATAAAGTTATAAATGGATATATAACAAGTTGTAATCTTCCAAAGCCTCATTACAAGATTAAAGCAAAAAATGTTACTGTTTACCCTGATAATAAAGTAATCGCAAAAAACGTGATTGTTGAGGTAGGTAATATGCCTGTGGCATATCTGCCTAAGTATCATTTTGCCTTAAAGTCAGACGGATGGCCTACTATAAATGTTATTCCTGGCAAGAAGAGCAGGTGGGGAGTTTTTGCGTTAAATAGCTACAGATATGAAATAAATGATAAGAATGCATTAACCTTGAGAGTTGACGAAAGAAGCAAATGGGGCATTGCAGAAGGTTTTGATTATAAATATTCTTTGAATGGTTTTGGCGGAGGCCTTTTGAGAGCCTATTACACGAACCAGCGCAATGTAGATAGGAATGAACCTGAAAAAGGCGAACAGCAAAGATACAGAATCCAGGCTCGTCACCGCTGGGATATCAATGACCGCGCTATGGCTATTATAGAATACCACCGCATGAGTGACGATACTATGACAAAAGACTATTTTTATAGAGAAGAATACGAGAGAGAATCTTCTCCTGAGTCTTACATATATGCTTTGGACAGGCAGTCTGAATATTCATTGAGCGTTTTAGGCAGGGAAAGAGCAAATCATTTCCAAACAGTTACTGAACGGCTTCCTGAGCTGAGATTTGACCTTAAAGACCAGAAACTTTTTGACTCGCCTATTTATTTTAAAACAGACACCACGTTTACTAACCTTAATAAAAAAACAAGCACGAACGCTGATGATTTAAACGTTACAAGATTCGACGTATATAATAAATTATCCACTCCTCTTAAGCTTGTAGATTTTCTGAGCGTATCGCCATTTGTCGGCATGAGAGATACGTTTTTTAGCAGAGAGTTAAATGATGATAAAGATGAATTCAGGACTGCGCTTTATACGGGCATTGACTTGAGCACGAAATTTTCAAAGACATACGAAACCTCAGGTAAATTCTTTGGAGTGGATTTCAATAAGCTCCATCATATTGTTACGCCCACCATAGAATATAAATATATCCACCAGCCTTCTACTGATTACACAAAACTCGAACAGTTCGACGATATAGACGCTATTGACCAGAAGAGTGCTTTTACTCTTGGATTCGAAAACAGGCTTCAGACTAAGCGCATGATCGGGGAAAGCTTAAAAACAATTGACCTTGGGTATTTGTTAATAACAGGTGATTATCTTTATAAACCTGAAGGGCTGGGGAGTCAATTTTCTAATATAAAAGGCGACCTCGAGCTTACTCCTTTTAATTGGCTCAGGTTTGAATCAGATACCAGCTATAACCCAGATACCAGAGATTTTCAGACCTGGAATACGGATTTATACATTAATAAAACTGAAGACTGGCAATATGGCCTTGGCTCAAGATATGAGCAAAATGAGGTTAGTGAACTTACTTCAGAGTTATTTTATAAATTGAATAGTGAATGGTCATTAAGGACATTCGGCAGGTATGATTTAAAAGAAGTAGAAGATAACGGGTATAAATATGTGAATAAGTTTAAAGACAAAGAGCTGACTGTTATAAAGGATTTACATTGCTGGCTGGCTGAGGTAAGTGTGTCTGAAGGCAGAGACAGCGGCACAACAGTGTGGGTTGTCATGAAGCTCAAGACTTCACCCAAAGTACCGTTTGATTTTAAAGATTACTACCCGCATCCAAAATAATAAGTAGAATAAATGATAAACTCTAAATTTGAAACCCTAAACTCTAAACAAACTCGAAACTCCAAACCGTAAATCTTAAATACTATGTTTATAGCTTGTAATTTAGGGTTTGTTTAGGATTTAGAGTTTAGTGTTTAGAGTTTTAATATTTTGTCAGTACTTTGTTAGTTTTTCAGTTTTGTCTTAAATCGTTCTGATTTGATGTTGTATAAGGAGCAAGCCAATTCTTTGTTCTTTGATAGCAGGAAGCTGGAGTCAATGATGATAAGTGAAGCAACAGC
>Ga0247841_10004144_pt1 | contig 25407 bp, 20 predicted proteins | sample LaCruzMarch2015__2_FD_192410 | JGI IMG/M metagenome (GOLD analysis project Ga0247841, IMG submission 192410) | Freshwater microbial communities from meromictic Lake La Cruz, Castile-La Mancha, Spain - LaCruzMarch2015_18m | ecosystem: Environmental > Aquatic > Freshwater > Lake | place: Spain... | reverse complement strand
CATTTGCATAGAAATTGGCTTCTTCACAACAGCTTTCATAGTAGCTACATTGTAGCTACAATAAACGTTTAAAGCTATCTAATGAGCAAAATAAGCAAAAACAGTCTAATCAGTTAGCAAATACGGAAGGCTTAAGAATACTATAGCATTAGGTACTTTATCGTGTAGTTAAAAATATTGTTGTGGATTTTGATGAAGAATAACAAAAATATTATTTTTGTAATTACTTCAATATTTTTTTTGGTTTTGTTGCTAAATTTTGCATCAGCTGATTGGGTTCAATACTATCGCTGTGCACTAGCCCCCGAACGCATCACTAATTTTCAAATTGGGGTGCCCCAAAACCTTACCCTCACAATGGATGGCAATGCACTAAATGGGGGATCCGCATCATACACTTGCGCATACGACCCAGCATTCGCCCCAAATTGGCACAGCACCGTAGACATAAATCTACTAACTTGTACTACCCAAGCAAGTACAGTTTATTATCCGCCAAGTTCAACCCCTGTTGTACAAACAGTCTGCCCAGTTACATGCACATATGAGGAGTATGGTGAATATTTGACTAATTTTCCTGACGGGTATGAAATTCTTGTTCATTGGGACCCATTAGGGATGCCGTGCGCAGCATTTCTTTCACCAAACCCATCAAACATAAACGTAAGTATTACACCAAATGGAAACGCCACAATACCGGATCAACCATTGTTTCTTGATGGTGATGCTAATGGGGGAGTGCAACCTTATACTTATGCATGGACACTCGCAGAAGAAGATGAAACTTGTGAGTTTAGCACACTAACAGCAATAGACACAAATGTTACTTGTTCAACAGTGGGGGAAAGAACAGCAATATTAACAGTAACTGATTCAAATGTTGGTTCAATTCCTGGAATTACAACTGTGGATATTAGTGTGTCATCCGCTTGGGACATTAACACCTTACAACAACTAACTGGCGGCGGGTCATATTCGCTACCAAACGATATTAATGCACTAGAAACATTAACTTGGAATGCTGGCTCGGGATTTAATCCAATATCAACATTCACTGGAACATTAAATGGCGGAGGGCACACAATAACAGGACTCTATATTAATCGCCCGGCTACAAACTATGTGGGGTTGTTTTCACAATTCAACGGCACACTAAGTAACATTACAATTAAAGATTCAAATATTAATGGGTATAATTGGACGGGGGCATTTGTAGGAAGCGGGGCACCAACATTAACTGATGTAACAGTGAGAAACTCAAATATATTCTCAGCAGGAAACGTTGGATATGTAGGCGGAATTATAGGAAGCTATACTGGAAACTCATTTGCTAACAATGAAACTTATGGAATTGTAGTTAGAGGACTATCTTATGTTGGAGGAATGATTGGATACTATGTTACTGCCGCAAATAATGTTTCACTTGACATAAATAATTGTTATGCTGATTCAAATACAATAAGCGCAACAGGAGCAACTCCATATGTTGGAGGAATAGTAGGAAGGCTCTCAAATACTGGGACAGGAACTTTAAGTGCAATTAACCGCTCAAGTTCATATATTCGCACACTATCTGGTCTACAATACGTTGGTGGATTAGTTGGAGGGCAAGATGGAACAGGAGCATCAATAACAGATTCAAACGCAACAATTCCTGCATGGAGCCTAACAGGAACAAGTTTTTCATATATTGGAGGACTAGCAGGAAGCTTTGGAAGTGCAACTGGCGGAACAATAACAAGATCATCCTCAACAATAGACCTTGATATAAATAATACTGGCTCAGCAGGAAATTATGTCGGAGGACTTGTAGGATACGGAACTGGCTCAACAATAATTAATTCATATTCAGATGTAAATATTGACACAACTCTAAATAACTTAAATTATGTTAACTCTTATGTCGGAGGACTAATTGGATACGGACTAAATATAATAAGCTCATTTTCAAGAGGAGACACAATAAAAGCAAGTCTAAAACAATCAGGCGGAGCAGCAGGATATTATGTTGGAGGCCTTGGAGGAGAAATTGACGGTAATATTTCTGATTCAAATGCAACATTTACAACAATAATGGGTGGAGCAATAGCAGCAGGAGACAGTTACACAGGCGGACTAGTTGGATACTTTAAAGGAACCTACGTAATACGAAGTTATGCCGACGCAAATTTAGTTTCAGCATACCGAACAGATTTAGTTACATCATACGTGGGCGGATTAATTGGCGGAATCACAATAGCAGGAAAAAAAGATATAAATAATTGCTATGCTGATGTGCATAACTTGGCAACATATAGAAACACTGGAGGAAGCAACATTTCAGGAATAGGCGGACTAATTGGATATGTAACAGCAAGCGTAGCAATAAACTTACTAGTAAATTCATCTTATTCACAATCAGATTTAATTACAGCAACAGGAGAAGGAATTGGCGGACTAATAGGATATATGAGTAATTCATCAAGCACACTAAAAGTCATTGACTCAAACGCAATTACGGGAAGAATATCTGGCTCAGGAAGTTATGCCCAATACCTCGGCGGATTAGTTGGCGGCGTACTCTCATCAACACGAATAGACATAAATAACTCATTTGCAATTTCACAAATTGACCAAAATATTACAGCCGCACTTAATTATGTCGGAGGACTTGCAGGAGGACTAACACCAGCCGGAATAGTTTACAACTCTTGGGCAGATACAAACATTAATGGATCAATAGGAACTTATGCTCCTGGAAGAGTTGGAGGACTAATAGGACTAGCAGATGTAAATATACTAAATTCATACGCAAGAGGAAATTATATAAAAATTACTAAAGGAAACGGCGCATATGTTGGCGGGCTAGTTGGAATAGCATCAGGATACATAATTGATTCAAACGCAGTATTTGTGGATATTAATGGAAGCAGTACAACATCAGGATATGGATATCTTGGAGGACTTGTGGGCGGCTATACTGGGCCATATATTTTGCGAAGCAAAGTAATAGCATCAAATATCGCTGGATACCGTTCTGATTCACTTACTGGTGAAGTAGGAGGACTAGTCGGATATATTACTTCAGCAAAAAATGTTGATATTAATGATTGCGTAGTAAATGTTGATTCAATTATCGGCTACAAAAATAGTGGCACGGGTTACTCAAATGTCGGCGGATTAATTGGAATATTTGCAAACGCAAGTTACACACTAACAGTTGCAAGATGTAAAGTAGATTCAAACTTAATCAGCGCAACATCATCATACGTTGGAGGATTACTGGGAAACGTAGCAGTACCTGGAAGCAGTTACTTAAGAGTACTTGATTCAAACGTTCGAATCAGCAGAATAAATATTAACGGAACACCAGCGTATATTGGAGGATTAATCGGAGCAGGCCCAACAAATAATTTAATTAGCAATACATTCGCAATAACAAATCTTGATATGAACAATCTTTCAGTCACTCAAATATGGTGCGGTGGATTAATTGGCTACCTCGCAGGAGGAACAGTAGAAAAATCATACGCTGACACAAACATTAATGCTATTATTGGAACAAACTCAGGTCAATACATTGGAGGACTAATAGGACAATCAAGCGCAAAAATAAATGATTCATACGCAAACATGAATTTTATAAAAGCCACTAACCCGTGGGGAAACTATATTGGAGGACTTGTTGGAAAAGCAGATGCAAACATAGTAGATTCATACGCAACTGTCACTCTTGATGTAAACGGACGAGATTACGTTGGAGGACTAGCAGGATCTTTAGGAACAAATGCCACAATACGAAACTCATTCTTTGTCGGAAGAGCAAAAGCATCTACAACCACTAATGACAGCAATACAGCTTCAAACGCATCAGCAACAAACATAATTAATTGTTATTTTTATAAAACAGGAACTACAAACGTATGCTTACAACAAGGAACAACACTAACATGCAACGCCACAGATCCCGCACAAGCAGATTATTTCAAAGGAAAAACAAGCCTAATTAGAGTGCGAGCCCCATTCTCTGGCGGAACAATCGACTGGAATTTTAATTATGTTGGAAACTCAGGTACATGGTATGGCTGGCGTGAAAATTATCCTCATTTTACGATAGACCCAAATACACCACACGTCCTAATGGGAGAATACAAGTCAGTAGCAATTGACTTACTCTTAACAAAAAAATGTGAGTATGTTGATTTTGATTTTACACAAGTTGAAGACTCTACTGTAAATATACAAATACAAATAGGCGACTCAAACGCAGTAATGTGGGATGACTCAAATTGGTTCGGACCAGACGGAACAAACGCAACTTCATACACAACTTTAAGTGATAAAAATATTTCAATTTCAAAAGACGAAGGACAATGGATTAGATGGAAAGCAACGCTATACTCATCAACTGCAGGAGAAACGCCCTCACTAAAAAGCGTTGACTTTAATTGCGTTCCAATAGGCGAAATGGTGCTAGTTGCAAATGCAACAGATGTAACTTGGGGGGAATTAACATACAACGCAATAGTTGGAGGCGTAAACGGTTCACTTGAATGGTTATACAAAATTGGAAGTGGAAATTGGTTAACACTTGACAATAATTCATTTGCTAGTTCAACAGGAACCCCGCTTTACATAAAAGCAAAACTCACAGGAACAACAACCTCAAACGCACCAATAATTGATAACAACATTATAGTTTCATATATACCAAATTAAAGGATTGGATAAAAAATGCATAACACAAAAAAAGGACAAGGAACAATAGAATACATAGTAATAATTGCTGTAGTAATAGTGCTTGCGTTAGCAATAACAATATTTTTATTATACGGGTTAAATTCAGGTTCACAAATCGCCCAAGCATCACTAAAAGCATCATGGTTATCAAAAGAAGTAACAATAGACGACTTTGTTGTTGATGACGAAGGAACTGGAAGAATAGTGATTGTGAATAATACGTCTGAACAATTAATAATCAAAAGAATTTATGTTGATGATGAAAATGTTTATGAAGGCGAAATAAATATAGCAAGTTTTAGTAAATATACTGCCGGACCCTTCACAGGAATTACTCCATGTGATATTGGAAAGAAATACAAAATAAAGATAGTGTACGAAGCAGCAAGCGGACTAGAAAAAATTGTTGAAGGATATGTAACTGTACAATGTATAGCAACAATAATTAGTGGCGATGAAGAAGGACTAAATTTTGTGCAACTAACAGACGCAAACCTTGAACTAGGTGAAACGATAAATGTTTCAGCAGCAACAGGATACTTTACACTAATAGATTCAAATTTTATAAATTATCAAAGCCTAACTTATGGAAACGAAGGCTTTGGAGACAGTGGCGGAATAGATTTAAACACAACAAAAAACACTGGCACAAACTATATAGAACTTGACTTACAAGTAGAATAAACGCCAAAACGAGCTAGTTTAATGATGCTTAAAGAGGGTGTGTTTATAGCAATAGGGGGGAATTTTAAATCCTATTGTCTCATTAATTTATGCTTGGTGGTAAATAGAAAATGAAACAAGTAATAATACTCGGAAGAGGGGGACAAGGAGCAGTTACAAGCTCACAAATATTGGCAATAGCCGCATACAGTGATGGAAAATATAGCCAAGCATTCCCAAACTTTGGAGTAGAAAGAACAGGGGCGCCGGTCAGAAGCTACGCAAGAATTGATAACAAAAAAATAACACTAAGAGAACAAGTAACTGAAGCAGACTACGCAATGATACTAGACCCAACACTATCAAGATTCTTCAACGAAAAAGTAAATACATTAGTTATAGTTAACTCAAATAAAAGCCCAAAAGAAATGTGCATAGCAACTACTGCAAAAGTAGTATGCGTTGACGTAACTGGAGTAGCAATGAAAATAATAGGAAAACCATTTGTTAATATTGCAATATTAGGAGCATTTGCAGCACTAAGCGAAGAAATTACAATTAAATCCTTAGAAAGCGCAATAACAAAACAAATGGGTTCAAAAGGACCAGCAGTTGAAAAAAACATACTCGCAGTAAGAGAAGTATATGAACTAGCAAAAAAACAAAAATGAAAAAGCAAAACAAGAGTTGTGGAAATCTAACAATATGGTGAAAAAATGGCTAAGAAACAAAAAAACAAAAAAAGTATTACACTTGAAAATAAAAATAATATTGCTAAAAAAGAGGACAAACCAAGTACTTGCAAATTTTATTTAAAAGAAGAAATCCTACTCACAAAAGGAGCAGTGGTAACTAACCCAGGTTCAACAAAAAACTACAAAACAGGAGAATGGAGAACATTCAAACCAACAATAGATTTACAAAAATGCATAAAATGCGGCAAATGCTGGATGGTATGCCCAGACGCAGCAATAAAACAAAGAAAAGAAGACGGCAAATTTGAAATCAACTACGATTACTGCAAAGGATGCTTACTCTGCGTAAAAGAATGCCCAGTAAAAGCAATAACATCACAATTAGAAGAAAAATAAAAATAAACAAGCAAATAAAATTGAGTATGAAGAAGAAAGTTGAATAAGTAAATAAAATTGAGTATGAAGAAGAAAGTTGAATAAGTAAATAAGGCCAAAATGAGTGGAGTTGAATTAAGAATATATAAAAAAAATTAAGTTTAATTAAAATTAAGAATGTGATTATTAAGAGAGTGAAAAAATGAGTGAAACAAAAGTAATATCCGGATCAATTGCAATAGCAGAGGCTGCAAAACAATGCAAACCAAAAGTTTTACCAATGTTCCCAATAACACCAAGTACACTAATACCAGAAAAACTATCTGAAATGGTGGCAAACGGAGAACTAGACTCAAAAATAATTTACGTAGAAAGCGAACACTCAGCAATAAGCGCACTATACGGAGTATATGGAACAGGAGTAAGAGGATTCACGGCAACAGCATCACAAGGACTAGCACTAATGCACGAAATACTTCCAATAATATCCGGCGCAAGATTTCCTGCAGTAATGGCAGTAGCAAACAGAACAATATCAGGCCCACTAAACATATGGAACGACCACTCAGACACCATGAGCGAAAGAGACCAAGGATGGATACAATTATACTGCGAAGACAACCAAGAAGCATACGACACGATACTAATGGCATACAAAATCGCAGAAAACTTAGAAATACAATTACCAGTAATGGTATGCATAGACGGATTTTACTTAACACACTCATACGAACCAGTAAAAATAGAAGACCAAAAAAAAGTCGATGAATTTTTACCAGAATACAAACCAGAACACTACCTAGACACAAAACACCCAAAAACATTTGGACCAATTGCATTTCCAAATGTTTTCATGGAATTTAGAAAACAACAAGAAGATGCAATGCAAGACGCAGTACAAATAATCCAAAAAATAAACGATGAATTTGAAAAAAAATTCGGAAGAAGGTACGGCGACGGACTAATAGAAGGAATAGAATTAAAGGACGCAGAATATGCATTACTTTGTACGGGCTCAGTTTTAGGGACCGCAAGAGAAACACTAAAAGACTTAAGAGCAAAAGGAAAAAAAGTAGGACTAATAAAACTAAAAGCAGTAAGACCACTTCCTGTAGAAGAACTAAAAAAACTAACATCAAAATTAAAAGGACTAGGAGTAATAGACAAACACGCATCCCTTGGATTTGGCGGAGCACTAACAAACGATATTAAAGCAGCACTAGCTGGAGAAAAAGTAAAAGTAACAGGATTCATCGCAGGTCTAGGCGGAAGAGACATAAATAAAGCAAGAATACAACAAGCATACGAAACAATAATAAAAGGAGAAGAAGGGTGCTGGTTAAGATAAACAATTGACGAATATATTAATTACATTTATTTATTAGGTGAAAAAATGGCGATACTAGGAATAGAAGAAAAAGAATTTTTTGCAAGCGGGCACCGCTCATGCGCAGGATGCGGAGAAGCACTCGCACTAAGACACATACTAAAAACATGCGGAGAAAAAACAATAGTAGTACAAGCAACAGGATGCATGGAAGTAGTATCAAGCGCATACCCAGAAACCGCATGGGAATTACCATGGATTCACTGCGCATTTGAAAACGCAAGCGCAGTAGCAAGCGGAGTAAGAGCAGCACTAGAAACAAAAGGCGACAAAGAAACAAACATCCTAACACTAGGCGGAGACGGAGCAAGTTTTGATATTGGACTAGGCTCACTAAGCGGAGCACTAGAAAGAGGAACAAAATTCCTTTACATTTGCACAGATAATGAAGCTTATATGAACACTGGAATTCAAAGAAGCGGAGCAACATTTCCATACGCAAACACAACAACAACCCCTGACGGAAAAATCATACATGGAAAAAGCGAACCAAAAAAACCGCTCCCATTCATAGTCGCTGCACACGGAGCAAGATACGTAGCAACAGCAAGCGTAATGAATTTATTCGACTTAAAAAAGAAAGTACAAAAAGCACTAGCAGTAAATGGGCCAACATTTATTACAGTATTTGTGCCATGCATTCCTGGATGGAAAATAGAAACAAACGCAACAATAGACGTGGCAAAAAAAGCATTTGAAACAAACGTTTATCCACTATACGAAATCGAAGAAGGAGTACTAAAAATAAATCAAAAACCTGACGAAAAAAAACCTGTGGAAGAATACTTAAAAATGCAGGGAAGATTCAAACATATTACTCCCGAAATCGCAGCAAAAATACAAAAGTACGTTGACGACCGAATGGAATTCTTAGAAAGCGTTGACGGTAAAAAAATCTTTGATCCAATACTTTAATTTTTGGAAAAAGATCTAGAAATTAAGTTAAGTTTTATGTAGGGGCATTTCTAGTTTTTTTATTATTCTTGATTTAGTAAGATTTTTACTTAAGAAGATTCTGAACCCGACTAACTGGAAGATTCGCTTTTTTTGAGAACTTCAATATTTTTTCCTTGTGTTCCTTAAGCCCTTTCCAATCAAGAACAATCTCAGTCGCCCGACTTTTTTTAATCATTTGATCAAAAAGCACATAATTGAGATTCTCAAGCTGATGTTTAGGACAAATATGACCAAAAGCAAAAGGAAATCTTAAAGTAAGTTTAGTAAAATCAGGAGCATAATGCCCACCGCCAACACCAATAACAATTTTATCCGCAACCAAAGTATTAGTAAATTCAACAACAGTCTCTGCAATAACTCTTGCACCAAGCTCATTCTTCCAATCCGCAAGAGAAGAACCAAGCTCAATAAAAACACACATTTTATTAGTAAAAGGACCATGATGAGTCGCTTCATAAGAAACAACAAAACCCTGCTTACTAAGTCCGCTAGAAATATTCTTCTCACTTAAAGTCCTAAGATAATTAGCACCAACTAAAGCAAGAACCCCAGATAACTCCCTTGACTTACCGCCATATTTTGCATCACCAAAATTACCAATCATATGCACAGTAAGACTCTTAGTCCCAGCCTCACTAGCATGCTTTGAAAGAAAAATAATTTTATTTTCTTTAACTTTCATTGGTTTAAAAAAAATAATCTCCTCTCTACACTCATAAACAACAGCCCAAGAAGGTATGCCAATCTCCTTAATTTTATTAAAAATAAGTTCCCCAGCAGGATCCTTTAATGAATAAACAAGCGCAATCTTCTCAGGCTCTCTAATCTCAGACTTTGGCAAAACAGGAGTTACAACAATTGGATCAGAATCTAATGCAACAGCTGGCCCTGTGTCAGAGTTTGTTACAACAACTGGCGCAAAAGTATCATTTGTTGTAGTAACTGCTACCGGGTCAGTTTTCGTTAAATCCATAAAATAAACTCAATCAAAAAGGTTTAACAACCCAATGAAATCCACCTCTTTTATGCCGTGGTTGTTGCGGATTTCACTTCGTTGGCGGGCTAATGAACGGCTTCTCTATTGAGAAGCCCCGCACTTTAGTGCGGGGGTCGTTTAAGTAAATATTACAGTCAAAAAATGAAGAATTACGAAATAAAACGAAATTTAGGGAAATTTTATAAACTTTCAGTACGCATAATACTATAGAGGTGTAGAAATGGTTGTAGAATACGGAGAATTCAAAGGAAACAAACTAATAATACTAAAAAGAACAGAAACAGACACTTTTCCATTCCAATTCGGAAAGGGAAAAGCAAAACTAATCGTAGAAAACTACGAAGCAATAAAAAAATTCTCAGAAGAAGAATAAATACTACTTTTTTGGGGGCAAAAACCCCAATTTAATTTATTTATCTTGGCGTAAGCAATATCCGATTAAGCTTTAATACCTTAAAGATGTAGTTTTGTGATGGCAAAAAAATACAGAACAGATTTAACCAAGCTTTTTAGCCCAAGAAGTGTTGCAGTAGTCGGGGCATCAAACATACCTGGAAAAGTAGGATATGCCATAGTAAAAAATCTAATAGAAGCCGATTACTCTGGAGAAATAATCCCAATAAACTTACACGAAACAAAAGTCCAAGGACTCACAGCCTATCCTTCAATAGCAAACGTAACTAAACAAATAGATTGTGCACTTATTGCAGTGCCCGCACAATACGTTCCAGAAATACTTGAAGAATGTGCTAATAAAGGAATAAAAAACGCAGTAGTAATAACCGCAGGATTTTCAGAAACAGGAGAAGAAGGAAAAAAAATTGAAGAAGAAATGGCTAAACTAATAAAAGAACACCAAATGATTGTAGTAGGACCAAACACTCTAGGAATAATAAACACAGAAAACGGGTTTAATGCTTCATTTGCTTCCACGTTTCCCCAACAAGGACATTTAGCAGTAGTATCCCAATCAGGAGCACTATGCACAGCAATGCTAGACTGGGCAAGACAAGAAAAAATAGGGTTTAGTAAATTCATTTCAACAGGAAATAAAACATTCCTAAACGAAGCAAATTACTTTGAATACCTAGAAAATGATCCGAGAACAAAAGCAGTATTTGTATATATGGAATCAGTAAAAGAAGCAAACACATTCTTAAAACACGCAGCAAAACTAGCAAAGAAAAAACCAGTAGTCTTAATAAAATCAGGAAGATCGAAAGCCGGGCAAAAAGCAGCATCATCACACACAGGAGCAATGAGCGTAGATGACACTATATTTTCAGTAGCCTGCAAAAAAACAAACATGATCAGAGTTACTACAATAGAAAGCTTTTTTGATATGGCAAAACTATTATCCAAACTAAAAAAAGTTAATGGATTTAAACTAGGAGTAGTAACAAATGCAGGGGGCCCTGGAGTAATAGTAGCAGATGCAGCAGAAGCAAACAACTTTATTTTACCAACATTCACAGAAAAAACTATTAACATAGTAAAAGAAATAAATCCGCACCCATCAAACCCGCTAGACTTAATCGGAGACGCAAAACCAACAGACTACAAAACCGCAGTAAAAACACTCCAAGCAGACAAAAATATTGACATAGTTTATGCCCTTCTTACACCACAAAGTATGACAAACCCTGAAAGAGTAGCAGATGTATTAGTATCATTAAATAAATCAAAACCAGTAATAGCCTCATTTATCGGAGGAACAAGCGTTTCTCATCCAAGAAGATACTTAAAAGAACACGGAGTAGCAGACTTTGAAACACCAGAAAGAGGAATAAAAGCGCTAGCAAGACTATTTGAATACACAAAAAGAAAACAAGTCAAGAAAAACTTTGAACAAAAAACAATTCTAAAAAAAGAGACCTTCAAATACACTAACGGGAAAAAACAATTAACAATGGAAGAATCATTCAAATTGCTCCATGCATTTGGAATCAACACGCCAAAAACTATTTTTCTCACACACGCAAATGAACTAGAAAACCACAAAATAACTTTCCCAGTAGTACTAAAAACAGCAACCGGACTAGCACACAAAACAGACCATGACTTAATAAAAGTAGGAATACACACAAAAGAAGAACTAGAAGAAGAACTGCACAAAATGCACGAAAAATCAAAACAACTAGGAATAGAAACAAGATTCGCAATACAAGAAATGATTAAAGGACAAGAAGTACTAATCTCAATAATAAACACAGAATTTGGAAAAGTAGTAACATACGGACTTGGAGGAATATTTGTAGAAGTAACAAAAGATTTTTCTCAAAAAATAACCCCAATAAACGACTCAGACATAGAAGAAATGCTTAGCGAAGTCAAAGGAACAAAGGTACTTTACGGCGAAAGAACAAAGAAAAAATACGATGTTGAATCACTAAAAAAGCTAATCAAAGCACTTGTAGTACTAGCACAAACTTACCCACAAATAATAGAAATAGAACTAAATCCAGTAATAGTAACTGAAAACAGTAGTGTTGCAGTTGATGCAATTATGCTAATCTAACTCTAATAATTTAAAGCGGGATATATTTTGACTTTCATTTCACGCTACAAGCCCTGCATTCACCGTCAAAAAGACGCAACTGCTCACCCATTTTAGTTGGATACTCACCATTAATACAAGCAAGACAAAGAGACTCCTTTGGCAAACAAATCCCCCTAACAAGTTTATCTTCATTTTGATAAATCAAAGAATCAGCGCCAATCTCAAGCCGCACACCCTCAATTATTTCCTTATCACTCCCACCATACTTAGCCGCAGCAAGCTCGTTTTTGGAACTCATATCAATCCCATAAAAACAAGGCCACTTTATTGGGGGCGCAGAAACACGAACATGAATCTCTTTAGGATTACCATGCGTTCTAATATAATCAATCATGCTTTTCATTGTAGTTCCACGCACAATACTATCATCCACTAAAAATACCCGCTTGCCTTCTATGACTTGACGAATCACAGTGAATTTATCTCTCACCTTTTGAGCACGATCCTTTGATTCAATAAAAGTCCGCCCAACATACCTATTCCTAATAAGCCCCTCAACACAAGGCAACTTGAGAACCTCAGCAAAACCTTCTCCTGCTGGTCTACTTGAATCTGGAACTGGAACAACAATACAATCCGAAGAAATCTCTTGAGTCTCAATATATGCAAGTTCTTTACCAAGACAGTGACGTGCCTTATACACTAGAGTTGAATCAAGAATAGAAGCAGGATTAGCAAAATAAACCCATTCAAAAAAACAATGAGCTTTCTTTTGTGAAACAGCAAAACGCTCAAGTCTAATAACACCATTCTCCTTAATTATCATCTGTCCCGGCTCAAGATCAATAATATTAGTAAAACCAATTGATTCAAGCGCAATACTCTCACTAGCAAAAGCAAAATCATTTCCTCTAATTGAATAACAAAGCGGATGAAAACCAAGCGGATCACGAGCAGCAACTAGAGTTCCATTAGCATCAATAAAAGCAATATTATAAGCTCCATCAAGATGATCCGAAACAGTTTTAAAAATCTCTTTATACGAACTTGATTCTTTAATTGCTTTAGAGAACAAATGCATAATAACTTCAGTATCAGTATCACGCACAAGGTGATAATTTTCGCGCTCAAGATTGATTTTTAGATCAGCATAATTAGAAATATTTCCATTAAAACAAAAAGAAAACCATTTGTTTTTGTTTCCATGAGTTCTCTCAAAAGGCTGAGCGTAACTAACATCATCAGGACCACTAGTAGCGTACCGAACATGACCAATACCGTCGGATGAAGAATGCTTTTTCATAATTTGAATAAACTTCTCTTTGTTTTCCGAATGAAAAGCAGTATTCACAGTCCCTAGCTGTCTATATGTATTAAGCCTTTGTGGTTCGTTTGGGTGGAAAGTTGTAATCCCAGCCGAAAGCTGACCCCTGTGCTGAAGCTGAACAAGCATTTTATACAGAAAAACGCCGGCATCACCCTTAGCACTAACTCCACAAATGCCGCATTTGTGATTCATAAATATTAATCGTAAAGAAAGCAAATAAAATACCCTTTGTCCAAAGAATTTCGTACTATTATACTCGTTTTTGTGATACTTGTGAAAAAAATAGGAAAACTTAAGTTAAAAGGCGAAGTGCTTCTCGCGCCAATGGCAGATTACACAAACATCGCTTTTAGAGTACTTGCAAAAGAATACGGCGCCGCACTAGTTTATACCGAACTAATTTCAGCAAAAGCTCTTACCATGAAAAGCAAACGCACAGAAAAAATGCTTTTGGTAAGTGAACTAGAGAAACCCGTATTTTTACAACTCTTTGGAGACAACCCTAGCGACTTTGAAAAAGCAATTAACTTTGTTGAAAAAAAATACCCTGACAATTTTATTGGATATGACTTAAACTCTGGGTGCTCTGTACCAAAAGCACTAAAAGGAAAATACGGGTGCTTACTTATGAATGATTCTCAAAATGTTGGACATATTATTTCCTCAATGAAAAAAAGCACAAATAAACCAATCACAATAAAAATGAGACTTGGACTAAAAGAAGAAACATTTATTGAAGTTGCAAAAGAAGCGATTAAAAATGGAGCAAGTGCAATAACCCTGCATCCAAGACTTGGGTGCCAAGGATACAATGGAGAAGCAAATTGGGACAAAATTGCACAATTAAAAAAAATGGTTGATATTCCAATAATAGGAAACGGAGATATAAAAAAGCCAAGCGATGTAATCGAAATGAAAAAGAAAACAAATTGTGATTTTGAAATGATTGGAAGATCGGCAATAGGAAACGCATTCTTTTTCAAACAAGCAAACGAAGCACTGAGAGGAGAAAACATTTCCCAAAGAAATTTTGAAGATATTAAAAAAGAAGGAGAACGATTCTTAGAACTTGCAATCGAATTTAGTCTAGGTGTAAATGATGTAAGGCCATATTTTATTGGATTAAGCAAAGGACTAATAGGCGCATCAGTTTTAAGAAACAGATTTGGATTAAGCAAAACAACAGAAGAAATTGAAAACATTTTCTCAAAATATTTTGAAGAGTAAAATTAATCTACTTGTTTAGCTAAACTTTACCTTTGATAAAAAGATAATTGCCATTTACTAAAATGGCAAAATTAATTTAATTAAAAGTTTACATTTCTGGAGCATAAACAGTTCGTTGAGTATTTTGCGATTTTTTCACATACCCCAAAGAAGACTCTTTCATAATCTTTTCACATTTTTGAGAACAAAACTTGCTTGACGCATCAACACCATCAAAAATTATTCCACACCGTGCACACAATTTCTTCATTATCCCACCATCCATCCACTTATACTAAGCAATGATTTTTCTTATTGCAAGAGCTTTAAAATCTGATTATTAGTATCTTTAAGCATACCAAAAATCTTTTAAGCAAGGTTAAACTAATATGAATGCCTATAACGGAATTAAGAAAATGAATAATACTGAGAAAATTAATCTTGACGGAACCCACTTGATGCTGGATTGCTTCGGGTGTGATGCAAATACTCTTTCAAATAAACAAATCATAACTGACTTTTTGGCAAACTTACCAAAACTTCTTGGAATGCACAGACTAATTGACCCTATTGTAATTGAGTATACTGGCGGGGATACATGGGATAAAGGGGGAATTACAGGCATGGTGTTTATCGCAGAAAGTCATGTTAGTATTCACACATTTCCATGTGACGGATTTTATACGGCGGATGTATATTCCTGCAAACCATTTGACTGTGAACTTGCAATTAGTATTTTTAAAAACACTTTTCACCAAACATCACAAAAAATTAATGTTGTAAAAAGAGACATTGTTGTCGTAAGAGAAAAAAACCTTCAAAAATTAGGGTTATTAAAATAGTTTGAACTATTAGCTTTGTTAGTCAATATAGTCTACTAGCATAGTCTATTTTTGAAGTAAGGTCTAGTATTACTAAGCAAATGATTTTGCGGGTAAGTTTAAAAATGATAAATGCCTACGTTATGCATATGGTAGAATTAGCTGAAGGCGAAAAAAGAATCGCAAAAGAGGCAGAAGACTGGGCTGAAAAACAAAAACTCTTGCAATTATCAGAAGTTAGCATAATTCTTCGCAATTATGACGATTTATTTTCTGACTTTGATCCTCGCCTATATGATAGAAGATCGCTTTCTGATGACTTTTTGACTGAAATAAGAAGAGCTACAAAAGAGAAAAAAGGGGGGGTAGTTGAAATTAATTTTTTAATTCCAACTGAATTACGAAAAAATGAAAAAGAAGCAGTTATAAGAAAAAGAGTAAAAGAACATTTCAAAAGACACCATGACTTAGTTCAAAAAGAAATTAGTATGGTAAGAAAACAAGGCGTTCAGCTTTCAGTAATTGGATTTGCGCTTGCAATAATTGGAGCGGTTTTTATGGTGCCTGGGGAATCAAACCCTGATGTAATTGCACAAACAGTTCAAAAAGTTCTATTGGTTCTTGTAGAACCTGCCTCATGGTTTACAATCTGGACTGGATTTGATAAAATTTTTACTACTTGGAAAACACTAGAACCGGACTTAGACTTCTATAAAAAAATGGCGCATGCAGAAATTAATTTTACCGGATATTAAATAAAAAACAAGCTTAAAATGGTTTATTTAACAATTAATTTCTGTAAAAGATTTATTTTAGTTCTCCCTCATCAACCCCAATTTGGTTGTCAAGTTCTTCTGCAGTTCTTTTTAATTGAACAAAAATTCTTTCAACATCTTCTTCTATTTCTTCAATAGTCCTTTTTACACTCCTGCTTCTAGCGGAGTAATACTTTTTATTTTTTTCAATTAAACCCGAACGCTGCAAATTATTTAAGTGATTAATTGTAGCGCCTCTACTCATTCCAACTCTTTTTGCAATTATAGTGCTACTTAATGCTATTCCGCGTTCAGTGGCAAGAACTATTTCTTTAAACACTGCGGCCGCATTTTTTTCTTTATCAATCGGTTCAAAAAAACCAAGTGAAGAACAAATCCAAGCTAATTGATGTTCAAAATCTTCTCTAAAAGGCCTTTCAACTTTTCTTACTACTACTTTAAATCGGGCTCTATTTGTTGGAACATGTTTTACGGACCCGCGCATAATAGGCAGTGAATGAAAATCATCAACAAACTTTTCAGGAGAAATTTCAATCTCAATTTCATGAACACTATCCTTTCTTGGCTTATTTTTCTTAGTTTTGAATTTTTTAAAAGGATTAGTGAGTTCTGGCCTGTAAATATCAGGAAAATTAGTTTTTTGGCTAGTTTTTGCCATAAAATCACTTATGTACAATTCATAGGATAGGAAGTATTTATAAACACTTTGATTAAATAGGATTGATATTGTTTAGACAGTTTAGACAAAATGGTGGTTTTGGTGGTAGAAATCAGTGAAAAAGGCAATGGTAATGTCAATAATGGCACAAAAGAAGCCCAAAATGGGGTAAAAGAAGGGCAAAAAGTGTACCCAAATCAGCAATATTGTGACTGCAAAAACCCCCAAGAAGAGAAAGCGTGCGGGAACGATAAATGCGCATGCAAACAATCAAAGGACGGAGAAACTGCAAAAATAAGCGAAACAAAGGTAAAAGACCTAACAAGTATGCTACAAAGGCTTCAAGCAGAATTTGAAAACTACCAAAAAAGAAACACAAAACAAAATGATGAATTTAGAACACTAGCAAACGCAAAATTAATTGAAGAAATACTTCCAGTACTTGATTCGCTAGAACAAGGAATGAAACACGACAAAGCGCTCGTAATAGTACACGAACAGCTTTACTCAATCTTAAAGAAAAATGGAGTTGCAAAAATAAAAGCTGAAATAGGAATGAAATTTAATCACGATAGAATGGAATGCTTAATGCAAGAAAATGATTCAAAACTAAAAGAAGACGAAGTTGTAAATGTGTTAATGGAAGGATATGAGTTAAACGGCAAAATACTAAGACTTGCAAAAGTAAGCGTGAACACAAAAAATATTTTACAAAACCAAGAAGAGAAAAAAGTTGATTCAATAGAGAAAAAGTAAATAAAATAATAAGAAAATAATAATTTATATTTGGGGAACAAAATAAAAATTGGAGTGTGAGTAAAAATGGGAAAAATAATTGGAATAGATTTAGGAACAAGCAACAGTGCAGCAAGCGTACTTGAAGGGGGAAAACCGCGCATAATTCCTTCAGCAGAAGGAAACACAGTGTACGGAAAAGCATTCCCAAGTTACGTAGCTTTCTCAAAAGATGGAAAATTACTTGTAGGAGAAGCGGCAAGAAGACAAGCAGTCACAAACCCGGATAGAACAATAACAAGAGCAAAAAGAAAAATGGGAAAAGACTACAAATATAAAATTGATGACAAAGAATATACTCCTCAGCAAATATCCGCATTCATACTCCAAAAAATAAAGAGAGATGCTGAATCGTTTTTAGGCGAAAAAGTAGAAAAAGCGGTAATCACAGTACCAGCTTATTTTGATGATAATCAAAGACAAGCAACAAAAGATGCAGGACAAATTGCAGGACTAGAAGTAGTAAGAATCATAAACGAACCAACAGCAGCATCACTAGCCTACGGACTAGACAAAAAAGGAAAAGACTCAAAAATAATGGTATTTGACTTAGGCGGAGGAACACTAGATGTAACAATAATGGAACTGGGAAGTGGAGTGTTCGAAGTAAAATCCACGTCAGGAGACACAGAACTAGGCGGAACAGACATGGATGAAATAATCCTAAAATACATTGCAGAAGAATTCAAAAAAACCAGCGGCGTAGACATAATGAAAGACTCAATGGCAGTACAAAGAGTAAGAGAAGCCGCAGAAAAAGCAAAAATAGAATTATCCACAGTAACAGAAACAGACATTAACTTACCTTATGTTACAGCAACACCAGAAGGACCAAAACACTTAGCAATGAAACTAAACAGAGCAAAACTAGAAGAACTAATTGCTCCAATAGTAAAAAGATGCGAAAAACCAATAACACAATCACTCGCAGACGCAAAACTAACTGCTGCAGAAATAGAAAAAGTAATACTAGTAGGCGGACCAACAAGAATGCCCGTAATACAAGAATTCGTAAAAAGAGTAACTGGAATTGAAACAGAAAGAGGAATAGACCCAATGGAATGTGTTGCGATGGGAGCAGCAGTTCAAGGAGGAGTACTAGCAGGCGAAGTAAAAGATGTACTACTACTTGACGTAACACCGCTAAGCTTAGGAATAGAAACACTTGGAGGAGTATTTACAAAAATCATTGACAGAAACACGACAATCCCGACAAAAAAATCACAAATATTCTCAACAGCAAGTGACAACCAAACTGCAGTTGATATCCACATACTTCAAGGAGAAAGACCACTCGCAAGAGACAACAAATCCTTAGGAAGATTTCAATTAATTGGAATACTACCCGCACCAAGAGGAATGCCGCAAATCGAAGTCGCATTTGATATTGATGCAAACGGAATAGTACACGTAACAGCAAAAGACACTGGAACAGGAAAAGAACAAAGCATCAAAATCGTGTCCTCACAAAAACTTGACGACAAAGAAATCCAAAGAATGAAAAAAGAAGCTGAAACACACGCAGACGAAGACAAGAAAGTAAAAGAAGAAATAGAGATCTTTAACTCAGCAGATGCAACGGTTTACTCAACAGAAAAAATGCTAGAAGAACTCAAAGAAAAAGTAAAATCACAACAAAACTAGACGACCTCAAAGCAGTCATGAAAAATGAGACTAAATCAGCAAGCGAAGTAAAAACAAAAATGGAAGAACTAAACAAAGTCCTAAGCGAAGTAGGCTCAGAAGTATACGGCAAAATGAACAATACTGGGCAAGGGGTTGGAGCAAATGCTGAAGCTAGCGAAAAAAGCGGCGACGAAAAAGTAGTTGACGCAGAATTTGAGGACAAAAATAAGAAAAAATAACCTAAAGCGGAAAAATAATGATGCCTAAAGAGGAAAAATAATGGATGAGAAAATAATCCTTGAATCAGTGAATGAAAAAATAGTAAAAAATGATGTTAAGGCCAAAGAAAAATCAGTCAAACAGCAAGCAACCAAATCCCAAAAAGGGATTTGGTTTGCAAGCTAACATTTTTGAATAACCATTCACTAACGTGGATATAAAAAACCATTTGAACGCAAAGTAGTTCACAAGAAAATAAACAACCTTAGTATTAATTCACTAGCAAAAAATAAAAACTAGTGAAATGTAGAAAAAAAGGGTTTAGGAAATGATAAAATGACTGATTATTATGAAGTACTGGGCCTAAAAAAAGGGGCGAGCACAGAAGAAATAAAAAAAGCCTATAAAGAACTCGCAAAAAAATACCACCCTGATGTATCAAAAGAACATGAAGCAGAAAAAAAATTCAAAGAAGTAAACGAAGCATACTCAGTATTATCTGATTCTGATAAAAAAACAAAATATGATACATACGGCGAAGACGCATTTAAAGGATACACTGGCGGGCAAGGTTATTCAAACATGAATTTCGACTTTGAAGATATCTTCAGCCAATTCTCGAATTTTGGATTCTCAGACTTTGGAGACCTATTCGGCTCAGGACGAGAAAACTCTGGAACAAGAGGAAAAAAAGACGGCGGATCAAACATAAAACTAAATTTGAATTTGAGTTTTGAAGAAGCAGCATTTGGAACAACAAAAGAAGTAGAATACGAAAGAATCGAAAAATGCGAAAAATGCCACGGCACAGGAGCAGAAGGACAATTAAAAAAATGCCCAACATGCCACGGCAGAGGCGTAGAAATAAGACAACAAAGAACACCATTTGGAATATTCCAATCCCAATCAATATGCCACACATGCCATGGCAGAGGAGAAATAGCTGAAAAAGAATGCAAAGCTTGCGGAGGAGACGGACTAAATGCAAACCAAACAAGAATAAGCGTAAAAATCCCTGCAGGAATAAACAACGCAAACCACTTAAGACTAGCGGGAAAAGGACATGAAGGAAGACACGGAGCAGGAGACTTATTTATAGTGATACTTGTACAACCACACGAAATATTCAAACGCGACGAAGAAGACATCTATGCCGAAATACCAGTAGCATACTCAGAAACCGCACTCGGAGCAACAGTAGACGTACCAACACTACACGGAAAAGCAGAACTAAAAATCCCCACAGGAACACAAAGCGGAACAATATTTCGAATAAAAGGAAAAGGAATCCAAAAACTAAACAAAGAAGGATACGGAGACGAATACATCAAAGTTATAGTTACAACCCCAACAAAAATATCAAAAAAACAAAAAGAACTACTAGAACAACTAAAAAAAGAAGACGACGCATCAAAGAAAAGAAAAGGATTCATAGATAAAATCCTTGGAAAATAAAACAGCTAGCGTTTAACTCCAAAACGGCGAGGATCAAGCCGAAAACGCGGAGGAGACATTTTTGTAGGACGGGTTATTAAAACTCCATCAGGGGTTTTACCGACTATACCCCACATCTTTTCTTTCACTCTAAAACCAGCTTTTTTAAAAGCAATCTTATGCGAAACAGTGCCCCTAATCTGAACTCTTTTGATTTCTTTTCTTACTAGCGCATCAATTTGTTTAATACGTTTTGTATCTCTTTGTTTAAACAAAGCAACAGCTTGTATATAATCAAGTTTTGATAATTGCCCGAGTTGTTCCAGCCTGTTAAAGTATCTTTTTGAATTGGCATACCGCGCAATTTCAATATTCGTTGCTTTTTTAGCTATTTTTAATTTATGCAATACCGCTGCAAGACTGGGGCTTTGATAAGCATGATGCTCACTAGGCGCAGAAGCATAAATTTTTGCATTATGCGCACTTGATGACTTGATGAATTCCTGGATTAAAAAATCAAACATTCGCGTTTTTGTTTTTCTTTCCAGTTCAGTTAAAACAGCAGTGTGTGATCCATGAAAGTTGCCGATAGTAACAAGAGCCCTTCCTTGAAGCGAATTCTTAAGACTAAAACTCAAATCACAAAAAGATGTTTTATTTTGGAACTTTAAAAGAAGCCTGAAATTAAATGGCCTTTCCCCATCAAAAATCAATGGCTCAATACCATTATGCTTAAACAATGGGTGATTAGTAATATCGGTAATTATCGGTCCAAATCTCTTTACAGCAAGGATGATTTTTTTGCTGTTACTTAACTTGGCTTCTTTGTCAAAAAATTCAATTAAGTGAACCCTCTGTATAAAACCAGTAAAGTTTTCTTCACCAATCGATTTTGCAAAATTCACTAAACTATTCAAATCACTTTGCCTGATTCCATTACGTCCAATTGCGCGCCTTGCAAAACCCCAAGTTTCACCAAAACCACGATAACTTAGCCCACCTTTAGCAGATAATATTCTAAGTGCCTCATCTAGACTGACAACATCTAAATCCATAACTAAAATATAACTTCAAGATTAATATAACTACTTTTTAAACAAGGCAAGAAGCAGAGTAGATTCGGTTGGTAAATTCAAAGGTTTTGATTAGCGTCGGCATTTTACTTTGCTTAATTTAATAAACTGATTAAATAGGAATTTAATTGAGCAATATGAAAATCAATATTAAAGAACTTGTTTTATCTGCAAACAGATTTTCGAAATACAACCCGATGCAGGAAGAATGCATAAAAAAAGGTTTTGCAAGAAGCATGGTTGTAAGTTCACCAACAGCAAGTGGGAAAACAATTACTGCTGAACTATTTATGCTAGAAATGGTATTAAATGAAAACAAAAAAGTTATTTACACTTGTCCGTTGCGCGCACTTGCAAGCGAACACTATGCTGATTTTAAGAAGAAATACACAAAACAAGCATCCTCAAATAACATAAAATTTGCGGTATCTACTGGTGATCTAGACTCAAGCAGTTCATATTTGAAAAACTTTGATGTCATAATGACAACTTATGAAAAACTTTCCTCTCTTCTTCGGCACAAAGCAGAATGGTTATCACAAGTCGGAGGGGTAATAATAGACGAGATGCATGAACTAGATTCTGATAGGGGACCGGTACTAGAAATTGCCTTAACACAAATGCAAATCAATAACCCTAAAATTAAAGTGCTTGGGTTAAGCGCAACAATACCAAACGTGCAAGAATTAGCCAAGTGGCTTAAAGCAGAACTAGTAGAATCAGATTATCGCCCAATAAAATTAAGGGAAGGAGTTTTACTTGAAAATGAAGTGGAATACAATGATGGCACAACTGAAAGCGGTGGACTTGAAGATATAATCAAAGAAAATCTCGCAAAGAAAAAGCAATTACTTGTTTTCATGAATGCGAGAAAAAGAGCAGAAGCTAAAGCAAAAGAAATGGCTGAATTTGTTGGACATACTTTAGATTCAGAAGAAAAAAGATTTTTAGAAAAAATCGCTGATACAGCACTAAATGCACTTGAATCCCCAACCGAACAATGCACAACGCTTGCAGGAACAATAAAACAAGGAACAGCATTTCACCATGCTGGTTTAGTTGGAAAACAACGTGAAATAGTAGAAGAAAGTTTTAGAAACGGAAAAATAAAAATCTTATGTGCAACACCAACACTTGCAGCAGGAGTAAACACTCCAGCAGATATTGTAATTATTCCATCACTTTATAGGTTTGAAAAGTACGGGATGAATTTAATAGCAGTACGAGAATACAAGCAACAAGCAGGAAGAAGTGGAAGACCAAAATTCTCAACTGAAGGCAAAAGCATTATAATAGCAACAAGTGATGCACAAAAAGAAATGTTTACTGAAAAATACATAAGCGGAAAAACCGAAGCAATACTATCAAGACTTGGAATAATACCAATTTTAAGAACGCACATCCTTGCGTTAATAGCAACAGGATATATTTCTGATATCAAAACAATTGAATCATTTTTTGAACGCACTCTCTATGCACATCAACTCCAAAACATGGGCGAATTAATTGATAACGTTCTTGAAATAACAAACGACCTAGAAAAGTTTGAATTTATAAAACGTGAAGGAGAAATATTTAGAGCAACTACTTTAGGAAAAAGAGTATCTGATTTATTCCTTGACCCAGAAAGCGCACACGAACTAATAACAGTACTAAAAGAAAGAAAAACCTTTACTGCTTTCTCATACCTTTACGCATGGGTAAACTGCACAGAGTTCTCTCCATGGATGAACCCCCCAGCAAAAGCAAAACCACTAGTACTTGAAGAACTTGCTAGCAGAGTTGATGAACTACCATTCAGACAAGAAAAAACACTATTCGAACCAGAAGCTATTGAAAAATTCTTTTCAGCCCTAATGCTAGAACAATGGATAAACGAAAAACACGAATCCGAACTATTTACTAACTATGGACTTGCACCAGGGCTGCTATTTGGAAAAACACAAATAATCGAATGGCTATCATACGCCACTATAGAATTATCAAAAGTTTTAGGAATAGAAAAACACTTAATTAATTCCCAAAAACTAAGTAAAAGAGTAAAACATGGAGTAAAAGAAGAACTATTACTACTTGTCGAATTAAAAGGAATAGGGAGAGTAAGAGCAAGAAAATTATTCTCTATCGGAATAAAAAAACCAAGTGAAGTAAAAGCCAATATTGAAAAAGTGGAGGCCCTACTAGGAAAAAAAGTAGCTGATTTGATTAAACATCAACTAAAGCTTAATGAATCCAACCCAAATTCAATGCAAAATACACTAAATTGACTTTAAATGAAATTTTTGTTATAACTTTTTAATAAATATCTTAAAGTTAGAGGTTATTTATTGCTAATTTCTAATTGAAGTAAGCTTTATTAACAACAATTCACTTATTTCTACAATTAGAGGGCAATTTGTGGTTGGATGGATATATCTACAATAACTGAGCCTTTTAGGAATTTCTATTATGCTCTTGAAGACAAATGGTACGACTTACTTGACTACTTAAACAACCATATCCCAGTATACAAAGTAATAGACCCAATAGACAGCGTAGTACCAAGTTTTATTGTATTTTTACTCGTAGTAATATTCTTAGTAGTACTTGGGGCATACCTAGTTCAATTCGGTTCATATTCTGGAATAGAATTCCACACAATCGACTCAAAAACCAAAGCAAATTTAAGCGGAGTCACAATTTATGGAGACATAAACTCTATTAGTTTTGATGAAGTCACTGATGAAACAGGAATAAGCGTAATTACTCTTGAAAGCGGAACACAAAATATATTCGATCAAATAAAAAACGTATTATTTGGTATTCAAAAAAATGAACTATATGCAACTGTTTCAGCAGAAAAAGCAGGGTACAATAGTATTGCTAATACGCGAATTAATATTTCAACAAAAAAAGCAACAATCTCACTGGTGAAAAATGAAAATGCTGGACAAGAAGGCAACGTAGATTTTTTGGAAAATTATCCAAACAATACCAATGTAACACTAGTTGATGCACTAACCGATGAAGCAATAATTGATGATACAGGCAGTGCATATGTAAGATTTGGTTGCGCAAACAAATCAACAATATCAAAAACAGCAGAAGACCTTGATGACGGTGACTTGGATGGAAAATTTACACTAAACCAAGAAGAGTGCCAATTTGTAGTAACAACTGCCTATTCTCCTGGATACGAA
>Ga0247841_10004143_pt1 | contig 25408 bp, 23 predicted proteins | sample LaCruzMarch2015__2_FD_192410 | JGI IMG/M metagenome (GOLD analysis project Ga0247841, IMG submission 192410) | Freshwater microbial communities from meromictic Lake La Cruz, Castile-La Mancha, Spain - LaCruzMarch2015_18m | ecosystem: Environmental > Aquatic > Freshwater > Lake | place: Spain... | reverse complement strand
CTTTTAATACGGCTTCTACACATTGAAGCCTAAATTCATAATTGTACTTGGTTCTTTTATACATAAAAATGCCCCCATTAAGTGTCTAACTTTTTGGGGGCAGTGCATCTTGTGTCGCTTTTCTTGTTTCGGATTACTCAACATATCCTTATCTTTGTAATATAAATCTGTAATAAAATGGACGTAAAACTCAAAGAAAAATTTATTTCCCTGTGGAAAAAATATTTCAATAATGCTGAACTTTCGATTGCGAAACAAATTTTATCTTCAACTCAATATTACATTAAATGAATACATATAATATTCTTTCTTTCCTCGAAGACCTTGGTAATAATAATAACCGCGATTGGTTTCATGAAAACAAAGCCCGTTATGATAAAGCAAGAAAAGAATTTGAAGAATTCGTAAATTCACTTATTCCTGAAATCAGAAAGTTCGATAATGAGATTCCTTTACTCTCAGCAAAAGAATGTATGTTCAGGATTTATAACGATATCCGGTTCGCAAAAAACAAACCGCTTTACAAAACCAATTTCGGGGCTTTTATCACAAAAGATGGCAAAAACGGTGGACATGCCGGATATTATCTGCATCTGGAACCGCGGAATTGCCTGCTGGCAGGAGGCATTTATATGCCTTCTTCGGAAAGGCTGAGGCTCATCAGACAGGAAATATATTATAATTATGATGAATTTATTTCCATTATTTCTGATAAAACATTTAAAAAATATTACCATGAAATTGAAGGGGAAAAAATTACCCGGGTGCCAAAAGGGTTTCCGAAAGATTTTAAAGGAACAGAAATGCTGAAATTCAAAAGTTATTCAGTAACATATCCTTTTATACCAAAAAAAAATACAGACACTAATTTAAAAACTCATATAATCAAAGTATTTAACCCAATGTCGCCTTTTAATCATTTTATCAACAGGGCGCTGTTTCAATCATAAAGATTATCTTTTGCCGGGAAAAAAAACAATTTGGTCAGGTAATCTTTATACTTTTATTGATTAATTAGTTTTAACAAATACTTTATAATATATTTTTACGTTGAATTTTAATTCCACAGATGCGGGATTAAAAGATGTTGAAAAAATGACGATAAAAAAGATTTTACTCTGCAGTTGTTTTCTTCTGTTTGTTTTAAGCCTTTTCGCTCAGGCTCCGAAATACAGCAATGAATTTTTAGCTATTGGTGTAGGCGCTAAAGCGCTTGGCATGTCGAATTCCAATGTGTCAATTGTTGATGATGTTACTTCCGGTTATTGGAATCCTGCAGGGTTGATGCTGGTTAAATCAAATATTCAGGCAGGGGTAATGCATTCAGAATATTTTGCGGGAATTGCGAAATATGACTATGCTGCCATTGCTGTAAAAATTGATGAAACAAGTACAGCAGGTTTTTCTTTCATCCGTTTTGGCATTGATGATATTCCAAATACTACCGATCTTATTGATGCTGAGGGAAATATTGATTACAACCGTATTACTACTTTTTCGGCTGCCGATTATGGTTTTTTGTTTTCTTATGCAAGAAAATTAAAAATAGAAGGGTTGAGAGTGGGTGCAAATGCTAAGATCATTCATAGAAAAATAGGTGATTTTGCCCATGCCTGGGGTTTCGGTATTGATGCAGGTGCTCAGTATGATTTAAACAAATGGAGGTTTGGGGTGATGGCAAGAGACATTACATCCACTTTTAATGCATGGAGTTTTGACCTTCCGGACAGGATGAAGGAAGTGTTTACGATAACCGGAAATGAAATACCTGAAAATTCACTTGAAATTACATTGCCCAAGTTGATTGTTTCTGCCGGACGCAAATTCAAAATATCGGAAAAATTTTCTGCATTAGCTGATATTGATGCCGACATAACATTCGACAGGATGAGAAACGTACTGATCAAGAGTGATCCTATAAGCATCGACCCGCATTTAGGTGTGGAGCTTTCTTACAGGAATTTCCTTTTCCTCAGAGGCGGTGTAGGAAACATACAAAATGAAACCGACATAAATGGTAAAAAGGTCATGACATTTCAACCGAACATGGGAGTGGGCATCAAAATAAAAGATACTGTCTCAATTGACTATGCTCTTACGAATATCGGGGATAATTCAATTTTCTATTCCAATATATTTTCTCTCAAATTTAATATCGGCAATAAGAGAAAAGTGTAAACAAAAGAGAAACATAAGTATTGTTTATGAAAAAATATTTATACCTTTTATCAATACTAAGCGGACTGCTACTCACTTTTGGCTGGCCAGCCAATGGTTTTCCGTTGTTGCTTTTTTTTGCATTTGTGCCATTGCTGTTTATTGAAGATTATATTTATAATAACAAAGATCGTTTTAACAGGTTCAGTTTTTTCGGTTATTCATTCATTGCAATGACCATCTGGAACCTTCTCACCACCTATTGGATTTATTTTTCAACTGCTTTTGGCGCTGTGGCTGCTGTTTTGCTCAATGCGCTATTCATGTCGTTCGCATTATCATTATTTCACTATGCACGCACTGTAATCAAGCATAATTCTGCTTATATCACGTTTATCATTTTCTGGACGTCATTCGAATACCTGCACCTTAATTGGGATTTGTCATGGTCGTGGATGAACCTCGGAAATGGTTTTGCAAATTATGCCAGTTGTATCCAGTGGTACGAATACACGGGTACTTTTGGCGGAACACTGTGGGTATTGCTTGTGAATTATATGATTTTTCGTGCGATAAAAATGTATCTCAACAAAGAAAAAACATTTAAATATCGTTCGTTATATGCAGCCGCATGCGGTGATCTGATACTTGTGCCGATCGTCATTTCCGTTATTATTTACTACACTTATGAGGAAAAAGGTAAACCTGCAAACATTGTTGTAGTCCAGCCAAACATCGATCCTTATAATGAAAAATTCGGCGGGATGTCTTCTGAACAGCAACTTGCAAAACTTCTTAAACTTGCCAGACTGAAAACTGATAAAAACACGAATTTATTGATTGGCCCTGAAACAGCCATTCCTGAAGGTGTCTGGGAAAACGAACTTGAAGAATCGAGAAGCATAGACAGCATGAGGCGATTCGTAAAGAAATTTCCCGAACTGAATATTCTGATAGGGATGTCATCATATAAAATGTTTGAGAAAGGGGAAGTTGTTTCTGCTACAGCCCGTCAATATCCGGGCTATGACAACTGGTACGATGCATACAATGCAGCCATACTTCTCGACACATCAAAAAATATCCAGGTATATCATAAATCCAAACTCGTTCCCGGCGTGGAAAAGATGCCTTTCCCAAAATTACTTAAACCCCTGGAAAAATTCGCTCTCGATCTTGGAGGAACCACAGGCAGTCTTGGTGTGCAGGACGAACGAAGTGTGCTGTATTCATCTGACGGTGTAATCAAAGTGGCGCCTGTGATCTGCTATGAATCAATATATGGAGAATATGTTACGGAATATGTAAAGAATGGCGCCAATATTATTTGTGTCATTACAAATGACGGCTGGTGGGAAGATACACCGGGGTATAAACAACATTTCGAGTACGCCCGTTTGAGAGCCATCGAAACGAGGCGTGATGTTGCACAGTCTGCTAACACCGGTATTTCAGGCTTTATAAATCAACGGGGAAATGTGCTGCAAAAAACCTCATGGTGGAAAGGCGATGTTATAACACAAACACTTTTATTGAATGAAGAAAAAACGTTTTATGTGAAATACGGCGATTATATAGGTAAAACAGCATTTTACATGAGTGCATTAATTTTTATTTACACATTATTTCTTTCTATTTCACGCAGGTTCAGAAAAAAAATCATCGGAAGCGATTAAGAGCAGTTCTAAAAACCTCATCGTCGTTGCGAGGAGGTCCCTGCCCGACTATGTCATTCAGGCGGGCGTTCAGGCGGGCGACGAAGCAATATATTAACACACAATGATTAGATTGCTTCATCCCGCATTCCGCACATGCGGAACGGGATTCGCAATGACGACTTTATATACAGGCACTGATTAACTATGATCTTTCAGAAAGAGCCGACATGTTTCCTTTATTGAAACTCCCATTGGAATAAACTCAAAACCCAGCGTTTTTTTAATCTTCTCATTCGAGTAATAATATTTCTGAAATGCAGTTCTGGCAGTTTCCCTGGTAATTAACGGATTATTACCGGTAAAAGACGATCTTAACTTTTCCATTCTCCATGCGAGCTGGCTCAATATTGAATTTGCTTTTATAGAAGGTTTATTTTTCCCTAAACCATCGGCTATTAAACTGAAAAGGTTTAAATAATCAATGTTTTCGGACGACACAATAAATCTTGAATCCGTAATATCACTTTCCATCAGCAAAATCATGGACTTCGCTACATCACGTACATCAACATATCCATTAACTCCCTCCGTAAAATATTTTAACCCATCCCACACCTGCTTAAAAAGCCGGCTGCTTCCTTTGTTCCAATTACCGGGTCCAATAATCACAGAAGGATTTACAATAACTGCAGGAAGTCCTTCAATTATTCCTCTCCACACCTCCCGTTCAGCGCCATATTTGCTGACAGCATACGAAGAATTATTTTTTGAATTTATCCAATGTGTTTCCTCGTCTATCAATTTTTCATTATCGGTTCTCCCAAGCGTTGCAATGGAACTTACATGACACAACTTTTTTATTTTTTTGTTCAAACCTGCATTAATCACATTCGCTGTTCCCTCAACATTGGTCTTTGTCATTATTTTGCGGTCGGAAGGATTAAACGAAACCATGGCGGCTGTATGATAAACCTGTTCAATATTTTCCATGGCATCATACAGCGAATAAATATCCGTTACATCGCCATCAACCCATTCGATAAGAGAAAGCAGGACATCAGCTTCATCAGAATAGTAACTGAAAACTTTTTTTATAAGTTCCAAACTGCTGCTTTCTCTTTTTAACGCTCTTACTTTTGAGCCGCCGTTTACAAGGTTGAAAAGCAAATGAGATCCAACAAGTCCGGTTCCTCCGGTTACTAATATCATGATGCTAAATTAACCAAATTTAATAACAAATAATTTCCTAATTTTGTTCCTCATTAAAACAAGCTACTATGAATTTTGTTGAAGAACTCAGGTGGAGAGGTATGATCCATGATATGACGTCCGGAACAGAAGAGTTGCTGAATAAAGAAATGACAACCGCTTACGTAGGTATTGACCCTACTTCCGATTCTCTGCATATCGGGCATTTGGTATCAATCATGATGCTAAAACATTTTCAGGCGGCAGGACACAAGCCATTGGCGCTGGTAGGTGGCGCAACCGGTATGATTGGCGACCCTTCAGGTAAATCGGAGGAAAGAAATCTGCTTGATGAAAATGTTATACGCCATAACCAGGAATGTATAAAAAAACAATTATTAAAATTTCTTGATTTTAATAAATCAACCGTTAATCATGCGGAAATAGTGAATAATTATGACTGGATGAAAGATTTTTCGTTTCTTGGTTTTCTGCGTGATATTGGCAAGCATATCACTGTTAATTACATGATTGCAAAAGATTCAGTAAAGAAAAGACTTGAAACCGGTATTTCTTTTACCGAATTTACTTATCAGTTGGTTCAGGGATACGATTTTCTTTTTCTTTATGAACATAAAAACTGTAAACTGCAAATGGGTGGTTCCGACCAATGGGGAAACATCCTTACTGGGGCAGAACTTATCAGGCGAAAGAACGGAGGAGAGGCTTTTGCTCTAACTTGTCCGCTAATTACAAAAGTTGACGGCGGAAAATTTGGCAAGACAGAACAAGGCAACGTATGGCTAGACTCCACGAAAACGTCACCTTATAAATTTTATCAGTTCTGGCTTAATTGCTCTGATGAAGACACTTCAAAATATATCAGGATTTTTTCGATGTTAAGCAAAGAAGAAATTGAAACTCTTGAAAAAGAGCATCAGAAAACGCCTCATTTACGGGTACTTCAGAAAGCCCTGGCAAAAGATATTACCATTCGTGTTCATTCCGAAGAAGATTATAATGCCGCTGTCGGGGCTTCGGAAATATTATTTGGAAAAGGAACTACACAAATACTAAAAAAACTCGATGAAGACACTTTGCTTTCTGTTTTCGAAGGAGTGCCAGTGGCAAGCATCAGTAAAAAAGAAATATCCCAGGGTGTTTCTGTTGTAGATTTTCTCGCTGAAAAAACCAATATTACCGCATCAAAAGGTGAAGCACGCCGGATGCTGAAAGAAGGCAGCATCAGCATAAATAAAGCAAAAGTTGATGAGAATTATTCTGTAACAGAAAATGACCTGCTGAATAACCTTTATATCCTAGTTCAAAAAGGAAAGAAAAATTATTACCTGGTAAAAATGCAATAATGTTATGTCAAAATTAAAATGGAAGATGGAAAATGTCAAAATATCTTACAATTTCACATTTGATATTTTACATCATACATTTGACATATCAATAGTTTATTTTGCCATATTTACCGCTTCCACTGATTTGATTTCAGGGATAGCTTTTTTCATAGCTTCTTCCACTCCATTCTTCAATGTCATCAAACTCATCGGACAACAGGCACAAGCGCCTTGTAATTCTACATTTACAACATTATCGTCAGTGAGTTCAATAAATTTTATATTGCCGCCATCGGCTTCAAGATAAGGACGTATCTGATCAATAACACCTTCCACTTTCTTTACCAGTTCTGCATTTTGATTTTTTGCCATTTTATAAAAATTTAAATGATTAATGTTTAATGCTAAATTATGTAACTACTCAGCAAATTAAAACTAATTTGTTTTTACCACATAGTATCATAGATACATAGGTTTCACATAGATTACTTTTTTGGTAATGCTGCATATATAACTATGTGGTTTTCTATGTTTCTATTGTGTCTATGTGGTAAATTTATTTAAAAAATAATTCTTCTTATTGCCTTTAAACAGCTGAGTAGTTACTAAATTATTTAGAGTCTGTATTCAAATTTAAATCATAAAAACATTGACTTTGCATACAAACGCTATTTAGACTGTGTAAAGATAAGAAGAAACCATAATCCGACAAAGAAAAAACTATAATCTTATCGCAACTTGCTTCACCATTTTTTCTTTCCATGCGCAAAACGTTCCTTCAATGATCTGTTTGCGGGCTTCTGTTACAAGCCATACATAAAAAGCAAGGTTATGTAATGTGGCGATCATAGGTCCTAGAATTTCTTTTGAAACAAATAAATGCCTCAGGTATGCCTTACTGTATTGCCTGTCAACAAAGGATGTCCCTTCATCGTCGATCGGGCCGAGGTCATCTTTCCATTTTTCATTGCGCATATTAATGATACCATTCCTTGTGAACAGCATTCCGTTTCTTGCATTGCGCGTGGGGATCACGCAGTCGAACATATCTATGCCAAGCGCTATACATTCCAGTATGTTTGCAGGAGTGCCTACCCCCATCAGATATCTTGGTTTATCAGCAGGAAGAATATTACATACCTGTTCTGTTATTTCATACATCACTTCCGTTGGTTCGCCCACAGACAAGCCCCCTATTGCATTCCCTTCCCTGTTTTGTCCTGCAATAAATTCTGCAGATTGCTGCCGTAAATCTTTGTAAACACTTCCCTGAACAATGGGAAACAATTTTTGTGAATAGCCATATTTGTCAAGAGTTTCATCAAAACGTTTTATACATCGCTCAAGCCATTTATGAGTTACAAGCATTGATTTTTTTGCATATTTGTAATCGCAGGGGAAAGGAGTGCATTCATCAAAAGCCATCATAATATCTGCGCCGATTGTACGTTCAATGTCCATCACTTTTTCCGGCGTGAACTCATGCTTTGAGCCATCTATATGGGATTGAAACACAACGCCGTTTTCTGTTATTTTCCGGCGATCCGTTAAAGAATAAACCTGGTATCCGCCACTATCGGTCAATATTGGTTTGTCCCACCCGATAAATTGGTGGATGCCTCCCGCTTTTTCAATAATATCAAGTCCGGGGCGCAGGTAAAGATGATAGGTGTTGCCAAGAATTATCTGCGCTTTAATATCGTTTTTAAGTTCTTTCTGATGAACGGCTTTTACCGTTCCTGCCGTACCAACAGGCATAAACACAGGAGTTTCAATTGTTCCATGATCGGTATGCAGCTTACCTGCTCTTGCTTTAGTGGCCTTATCTGTATGGGATATTTGAAAACTCACCTTATTTTTCTTCTGTAAAAAATTTAACATTTAATTGTTATTATTCGCTTATCTTATTATTTTTAAAAGGTGCTTATGAGATCGCTTCGCTTAGTTCGCTCTATTTTCCTGTTAGTTCGACAGGCTCACTACAAGTTTTAAAGGTGCTCATGAACCTTCATAAATATAAAGTTTTTCATCCGATTTATATATATATTTATGAAGGTTTGTTTATAAAAAGTGCATCAAAGATAAATTTTAAACAGTTTGTTTAAATAATTTTTCTAATTTTATAAATTGTTTTGCATTAAAAAATGTTTATTAAGGAAATCACATCCGATATATTTTTATTTTCTGTATTCATTCTATACGCAGCCTGTTTTCTTATTCAATTGATATACTATTGGGGTATTTTTGGCAAACTTGCTTTTTATAAAAAAGTAGCTATCCCGAACCAATATAAGCCTGTGTCAGTTGTTATTTGTGCTAAAAATGAGTACACAAATCTTAAAAAGAACCTTCCATTTATTCTTGAACAGGATTATCCTGATTACGAAGTAGTAGTGGTAAACGATTGCTCAGACGATGACAGCCATTATATACTTAAATTGTTCGCGGAAAAATACCCACATCTGAATGTTGTAACGATCAGGCAGAATGTAAATTTTTTTGCCGGGAAAAAATTTGCTCTTGCTGTTGGAATAAAATCAGCAAAACACGATTTACTGCTGCTTACCGATGCAGACTGCGTGCCTAAAAGCAACAGATGGATAGCGGAAATGCAGAACCATTTCACCGGCAAAACAGATATTGTACTTGGATACAGTGGCTTTGAGAAAAAGAAAAGCTTCGTGAACAAGTTGATCCGTTACGACACCATCATGACCGCGTTACAGTATTTTTCTTGGTCGCTGGCAGGCCATACATATATGGGGGTTGGGAGAAACCTGGCGTATAATAAAAAACTTTTTTTTAAATCAAAAGGCTTTACTTCGCACTACCATATACCTTCAGGTGATGACGATCTTTTCATAAATCAGGTAGCCACAAAGCATAATACATGCATTGAGATTTCTCCTCTCAGCCATACATTTTCTGCTCCAAAAACTACTTTCTCCAGTTGGGTAATCCAAAAGAAAAGACACTACTCAACCGGATTTCTTTACAAGACTTCCCATAAAATGATGCTGGGAACATTCACTCTAAGCTGTTTTTTATTTTACACATCACTGATTTTCTTGCTTGTAAAGTTCGCCCTGATATTATCTTATTATAATATTATATTTGTTTGTTCGTTATTTGTTTTGAGGCTTGCAAGTCAGATGATAATTTTAAAAAAAACCATGAATAAGTTGGATGAAAAAAATTTATTATTAATTTCGCCAATATTTGATATTCTTTTTGTAGTGCTTAATCCGCTGATAGCATTATTAAATGTAATTATGAAAGAAAACAAATGGAAGTAGTTTCCCATCTTACTGATAAGGCATTGCGCGATTACAAACTTGTTCAGCTTGCTGTTAACGTAGGCGACCAGAAGGCTTATGCCGGTTTGATGAACAATTATAAAGATTCCATTTATTTCATGCTGCTGAAAATGACCAATAACTCCGATGATGCTGACGACCTCACCATCGAAACTTTTGGCAAGGCATTTAAGAATCTGCATCAATATACTCCCGATTATGCATTCAGCACGTGGCTATTTAAGATAGCTTCCAATAACTGCATTGATTTTATCCGCAAAAAAAGAAAATTTACTTTTTCAATCAATAAATCTTTTGAAACTGAAGACGGAGTGGAAATTGCGCATAACATTCCTGCATTGGCACCTGATCCGGAAGAGAATTTTATTAATAAGCAAAAAATAAAACTGATGCGGGAAGTTGTAGAAAAACTTAAACCACGCTATCGCATACTGATTGAGATGCGTTATTTTCAGGAATTTTCTTACGAAGAAATTGCTGATGAATTAAAACTCCCGCTTGGCACCGTAAAAGCACAACTCTTTCGTGCAAGGGAATTTCTTTACAATATCCTGAAAGATTCGCATGAAGCTATCTGAGTGAATATTTTTCCCCTATCCTGCTATAAAAATGAATTCTTAATTCGGGAATTTCGTATTAAATTTGAAAAAATCCTTAGACGTTTACATGAAGATACTCTTAATAGCAGCAACATTTAGTGAAATCAAGCCAATTTTTGAAAAAGCTGAATTGACAGAAAAGTCTGACAATTATTTCTCACATCATCTTATGGAGAGCAGGGAAATAGATATCCTTATAACAGGTATCGGCATGACATCCACTGCCTATAAAATGGGTAAAATCCTTGCCGTAAACAAATACCATTTCGTTTTGAACATAGGCATTGCCGGAGCATTCCACAAAAATTTGGATATAGGAACTGTGGTAAATGTTAACCACGATGTTATTTCTGAACTAGGAGCTGAAACAGGACATTTGTTTCTGAAATTTAATGAGATGAGAATAGATAAGGGCAGCCTTGACAAAACAATATGGCATATTAAAAATTCGCTTGAAATATGTAATCCTGTTCTGCAGAAACTACCGAAAGTAAAAGGGATAACGGTAAACACGGTGCATGGCAATTCTGATTCCATTGAAAAGGTTGTTCAACTTTTTAATCCTGATGTTGAAACGATGGAAGGCGCAGCATTTCTGCATATATGCAATGCTGAACAAATAAAATGTGCTCAGATACGTTCTATTTCAAATTATATTGAAGAACGAAAACCTGAGAATTGGAATATTGATTTGGCAATTGAAAAGTTAAACGACACTGCCTTTCGCATTATAAATACTCTTTAAGATGACTGATATTCATGAGAATCGGGGTAATTCAGAATTCAGAATTCAGAATTCAGAATTACGGATTGGTTTTTCACCCTGTCCGAATGATGCTTTTATTTTTGATGCGATGGTGCACGGAAAGATTGATACGAAAGGATTATCGTTCGATTTTATATTGGCAGATGTTGAAGAACTTAACAGGCGTGCATTTAAAGGAATTCCCGATGTAACAAAACTCAGTTATTTCGCTTACGCTTATATTTCCGATAAATACCAGTTGTTGAATTCAGGAAGCGCTCTTGGTAATAATTGCGGGCCTTTATTAATCAGCAAAAAGAAAATTGACCTTGCAGATATACATAAATATTCCATTGCCATTCCGGGAAAATATACCACGGCCAACTTCCTTTTTAGCATGGCGTTTCCTGGAGCCGGCAATAAAAAAGAAATGTTGTTTTCTGAAATTGAAAATGCAATTCTTAAAGATACAGTTGATGCAGGGGTGATCATTCACGAAAACCGTTTTACATACGAGCAAAAAGGATTGATAAAATTAATTGACCTTGGTGAATACTGGGAAGAACAAACAAAAATGCCCATCCCTCTTGGCGGAATTGCGATAAAACGTTCTTTTCCCGACGAATTAAAACAAAAAGTTGACAAGATTATCAGGCGGAGTGTGGAATACGCTATTGCTAACCCGCGTTCAGCTTATGATTTTATTAAAGCAAACGCCATGGAAATGAATGATGATGTGATGTATAAACACATCGGGCTATATGTGAATAAATTCACGGTAGATATTGGCATGGAAGGGAAGAATGCTGTGAGTATTATGTTTGAAAAAGCATTAGAGAAAAAAATCATCACAGGAATTAATAAAAATATTTTCTGTGCGGCATAACTTAAAAACTGTTTTGAATTTATATATTAATGATTTTTACTGCCTATTTTAAAAGTCACTCTGAGCCCACGCCACAGGCGTGGTGTCGAAGAGTGGCTATTCGGTCGGCTTCGACGCGCTTCTCCCTCAACTAATGTTTCAGGATAATCGGCTCTGCCTGACCTCATAAATCTGTTGTTTTTGAAACTTTGAAAAAATCAAAATAGTTTCTTAATTTGGCAATTGTTTTTCATATCTTTACTAAAAATTTTATTATGATAGTTGTAACAGGCGCTGCAGGCTTTATCGGGAGTTGTCTTGTAACTAAATTAAACAACGAAGGATACAGGGATATTGCTGTTGTTGATGATTTCTCAAATCCTGCAAAAAATAAAAATCTCGTAGATAAAGCTTTTGCTATAAAAATTCACCGCAACGATTTCTTTGATCGGTTTAAGGAAAATCATTCCAATGTAAATTTTGTATTTCACATTGGAGCCCGCACCGATACCACAGAATTCAACAAATCCATTTTTGATGAATTAAACCTGAATTACAGCAAAGATATGTGGAGTGCATGTGCTGAATACAACATCCCTCTTATCTATGCATCGTCGGCTGCTACTTATGGAAATGGCGAACTCGGTTATAGCGACAATCATGATTTGGTTGAAAAATTAAAACCTCTGAACCCTTATGGTGAGTCAAAAAATGAATTTGACAAATGGGCGCTGAAACAGAAAACAAAACCTCCCTACTGGGCTGGTATTAAATTTTTTAATGTTTATGGTCCAAACGAATATCACAAAGGACGCATGGCATCAGTAATATTTCATGCATTTAACCAGATAAAAGAAACAGGGAAAGTAAAATTGTTTCATTCGCATAATCCCAATTTCACGGATGGCGGGCAATTGCGTGATTTTATTTATATGAAAGATATTGTCAATCTATTATTATTTTGTATGCTAAACAAAAAAAACAGCGGTATCTGTAACATGGGAACAGGCAAAGCGCGTTCATTCCTTGATCTTGCAGAGGCTACATTTCACGCCATTGGTAAACCGGCAAATATTGAATTTATTGATATACCGGAAGATATTCGCGATAAATATCAATACTTCACACAAGCCGATATGTCAAAACTGCATTCATTGAATTATAATGTTCCTTTTTATTCTCTGGAGGAAGGTATTGAAGACTATGTGAGGGGTTATTTGATGAATGGGTTGTATTATTAAATCCTTAGGATTATATATAATAAGGTGTAGCAGTCTATCCAAAAACAGTAAACCCGCCTGCCGGCGAGGCAGGTAGTTCACCACAAAGGTGAAGCGAGAAACAAATTATACATATTAGAATCTAAAATCGTAAATTAAAATGACTGAAGATTTTTTCCAGGGATATAAAGGAACAGCGTTAGAGATGCTGAAAAAATTCAATGTCCGCGTATGGGGGCAGGCCGTGATAGATACAAAACGCGGGACATTCAAAGGAACCATATTGCCTCGTTCCGAAAACGACGATGACAAACATATCGTGCTGAAAATTTCAACCGGATACAATATCGGTCTCGACACGGAAACCATTACCGGCATGCAGGAAACCGGTTATAAAAAAGCTAATTACAAAATTCCCGAAAAGGAATTTCCTTTCACACAAGGATTACCTAAGGTAAAACTGATTGGCACAGGAGGTACTATTGCATCGCGCCTTGATTACCGCACCGGAGCTGTAATTCCAGCTTTCAGCCCGGGCGAATTGTATGGCGCTGTGCCTGAATTAGCGGATATTTGTAACCTCACAACCGAGAAAGTATTTGCAGTTTTCAGCGAAAATATGGGACCGGATCAATATAAAAAATTAGCTATTGCAATTGGTAAGGAAATAAAAAACGGAATTGAAGGGATAATCATAGGGCATGGAACGGATACACTGCATTATACTGCGGCAGCGCTTACATTCATGGTGCAAAATTCACCGATTCCTATTATTCTTGTCGGCTCGCAGCGTTCATCTGACCGTCCTTCTTCCGATGCTGCATTAAACCTGATGCACGCCGCTACAGCGGCCGGACACGGAGATATTGCAGAAGTAATGGTTTGTATGTTTGGTCCGACTTCCGATTCTTATGGATTTTTGCACAGAGGAACCAGGGTTAGAAAAATGCACTCCTCGTACCGCTCTACATTTCGCACCATTGGCGATACACCTGTTGCAACGGTTACACGAAAAGGCGTTATTCCTATTAAACAAATTTACAGTCATCGCCGCAAGGACAGGAATGTTACGATATTGCCTTACTTCGAAGAAAAAGTAGGGATGATATATTATTACACCAATATGAATCCCGACATGATAGACTCCATGGTGGACAATGGTTACAAAGGGATCATCATCATAGGAACCGGATTGGGTCATGTAAACAAACCACTGTATCCTGCAATTGAAAGGGCTACAAAGAAAGGTGTCGCCATTTATATGACCGTTCAAACCTTATGGGGTTATGTGCACATGTTTGTATATGACACCGGCCGCGATCTGATGGCGAAAGGCGTTATTCCTGCAGAAAACATGATCCCTGAAACCGCCTACATTAAATTGGGTTGGGCATTAGGACAAACCAGTGACATTGAAGAAGTGAAAAGAATTATGTTAACGCCCATCAATGATGAGATCACAAAACGCGAACCCTACAATGGCTATTTGATCTATCAGGGAGGCGTTCCCGAAGTGGAGGATTTTATTCGGAAGTTCAGGAAATAATTATTTCGGCCAGAATTCATTTTTCCATATTTTTGTAAAAAATAAAATGAATATCCGTTTATATGCTTAATTGCTTCAATTGATTTTCTTCATTTGCCCCGTCCCTAAAGGGTGTGAAGAAAATCAATTTGCTCCCTTTAGGGTTAGGGGTAAATAAATTGATTTTCATATTTTAATTAATTTTTAGGTACAAATACGGATATTCATATAAAATAAACGTCATGAAACGTTTCCTTCTTTTTGCATTTTTTATTTTAACAAGTTCGCTCTACGCCCAGGATACCATCCGCGTTATGCACTACAACCTGATGTATTACGGGCAAACAAGTTCTTATTGTACTTCATCGAATAACAACGAAACCGCAAAAAACGGATACCTGAAAACTATTATCCAATACGCTAAACCAGATATTTTTACAGTGAATGAAATTGCTCCAAATTCCACCAAACACCAACTTCTGATGAGTAATTGTTTGAATGCAGATGGAATTACGTATTACCAAAAATGCAACTTTTCAAATCTGTCCGGTTCGGACCTTTCAAACGAATTATATTACAATTCTGATAAATTAGGCTTTTGTTCACAACACAATATTCCTACAAATGTAAGGGATATCAATATTTACAAGTTGTATTTCAAGGCAGGAAATCTAAGTACTACGCATGATACAGCTTTTTTTACCTGTATTGTTACTCACCTGAAAGCCGGCAACACAAGCTCAGACTCTATTGAAAGAGCTACAATTACCAATACCATTATGAATTACCTGAATTCGATTGGCGTTAAAGATAATTACATGGTGATGGGAGATTTTAATGTTTATTCGGGCAATGAAAAATGCTTTCAAAACCTTGTTAATTATACAAACCCGGATATCAGGTTCTTTGACCCTGTTAATAAAATAGGAAACTGGCATTCGGATTCATATTATGCGGATTATCACACACAATCCTCGCATACTTCATCAACGGGATGCTTTGCCACAGGCGGACTCGACGATAGGTTTGACTTTATCCTGATCTCCGACTACATAAAAAATGGGACTCAACATTATCAATACATTCCTTCAACATATAAAATAATTGGACAGGACGGAAATCATTTAAACCATGCTGTAAATTACGGGACTAACAACAGCGCTCCATCCAATGTAATTGACGCACTCTATGGCATGTCCGATCATCTTCCGGTAATCCTTGATCTTCGCGTGAATCAGACAGCCGTCGGTATAAACAACCTTCAAATTCCTGCTTTTACAAATGTATATTTTGCAAACCCTGTAGATGATAACATGAATATAACAGTCGAAGTTCCTGCAAAAACAAGATTGATATTCAATGTCATCAATTTGCTTGGGCAAACGTTGTATTCAAAGGATATTGAAACAGCGGGTACGATAGCATATTGCAGTATTTCCACAGAGTCACTTTATAAAGGTATATATTTCCTGAAAGTTTCCGACAGCGGGAATAACAGTATTATCAGGAAGTTTGTAAAAGAGTAGAGCTTGATGCGTCAAAAGCATTACACAATCCCAGTTTTCATTCCCCAGCTTGCATGCCCATTTCAGTGCATTTATTGCAATCAGCGAAATATCTCCGGGCAACAGAAAGTCCCATCAGCAAAGGAAATAGTTAAAACAATCGATAAATATTTATCAACTATACCTGCCGAAAACAGTTATACGGAGATAGGTTTCTTCGGCGGAAGCTTTACGGGGTTGCCTATAGTTGAGCAGGAAATGTTTTTGAAAATCGTTCAACCATATCTTGAAAGTGGCGATATTAAAGGTATACGATTATCAACACGCCCTGATTATATCAATGAAAATATTTTAGAGATACTTAAACAATTTCATGTAAGCACTATCGAACTTGGCGCTCAGAGCATAGATGATGAGGTACTGCGATTATCTGGCAGAGGACATACTTTTAAGGATATTGACAGAGCAAGCAGGCTTATTAACGAATATGGCTTTTCGCTTGGTTTACAGATGATGTTGGGCTTGCCCGGTGATACTCTCGAAAAGTCAGTCAATACGGCAAAAGCGATTGTTGAATTGTATGCAGATAACACACGAATTTATCCAACGCTTGTAATAAAGGATACGGAGCTTGAAAAACTTTTCAGGGGAAATAAATATAAGCCGCTTTCACTCGACATAGCTGTAGAATGGACAAAAGAAGTGTATAAAATATTCGAAGAAGCAGGGGTAACGGTTTTACGTATGGGCTTACATCCTTCGGAAGGATTGATTTCAGGAAAATCATTAATTGCAGGGCCTTTTCATGTTTCTTTCGGAGAACTAGTCATGACGGCGATTTGGAAAGATGTTTTTAATTCTTTATGGAAAAATTTAAAGATGAAAAGCGCCGTAGTTGCTGTGCCGCCGGAACAACTTGCTTATGCCATTGGTTATGGCGCTTCGAATAAAAAGATGCTTTTGGAGCATTTCAAAGAAATTAAATTTATTACAGATCCTTTACTGAAGGGGAGAAATTACCATGTTGATTATTGCTGACAAAAAAATTCCTGACGAGGCAAAATCAAATCTCAGGAAATTTGGAGAACTTGTACTGCTTGAAACTTCTGGCATTACAGAAGAAAGCATCTCCGGTCACCCTGACATTTTCTTTTGTAAAACACCGGAAATATTAATTGTCGCCCCAAACATACCGGACAATTACAAAAATGTCCTGTCAGAAAAAAACATTTCTTTTGTTGAAGGCAGATTTCCTGTAGGCATGAAATACCCGGGCGCCGCCCGTTATAATGCTGTAATTACAAACGATTTTATTATTCACCGCACTGATATTACTGATCCATCTGTTTCCGAATATTGTAAGCGGTGTCAGCGAATTTATGTCAGGCAGGGTTTTACGCGCTGTAGTCTGCTTCCATTGAAAGACGGGCATTTTATAACATCTGATACAGGTATCAGCAAGGTTCTTACATCGAAAGGGCTTTGCGTTTTACATGTTTCATCTAAGGACATCTTTTTACCCGGCTATACTCACGGTTTCTTTGGTGGCGCCTGCGGAATTTTTGAAAATAAATTATTTGTTATTGGAAATTTCAACAACTATTGTGATGGGGAAAAAGTAAAATTATTTATAAATTCTCTTGGATACGAAGTCGTCGAACTGTATGATGGGCAATTGTTTGATGGGGGTTCGATAATATTTATTCCACAGTAATATCAATACTTAGGTAATTTTTTAGATTGCTTCATCCTCTTTCATCGGATTCGCAATGACGACGGCTATTTACGTCATTGCGAGCAGAGCGAAGCAATCTATTTATAATCGCTTTATTCAAAAAAAATATCGAACTATTGAATATTACAGATTTTTAATAGTTATTCGGATTTATCATCGTCAATTTTCTTTTTCCGTTTGTATTTTTTCTTTTTATCCGGCGCTACTTTAGTGCTAAAACGACCATCGTAATAACCGTCTTTCTTGCGCTTTTCACGCTCATCGGCTTCAATCATTTTCTTTATTTTCGATTTTTTTGCCATTATATTTTTGTGCAAACAATTACTTTTTGAATAAGTTTTTTTCTTTTATTTTCACAATCTTCCCGAATTTAGCGATATTCCGCATGTTCAGGCGTTTTTCGTCGCCTACAATACAAATAACAATTGGCTTACCTTTTATATTGGTCTTATAAAAGTTCAGGATGTCATTAAAAGTAAGATTCCTGTATGTTTCAAGTTTATATTTTGCAGGGTCTTCATAATATCCTTTCAATTTCCAGCTCACAATTTTTTCGCTAAGCTCCCTGAAATCGGGCCGGCTCGCATAAGCTTCCTGTACCAGCAAACTGCGAATGTTCTCAATGCGGTTTTCTTTTTCGGGCATATTTGTAACAAGGCTGTCGAATACGCTGATTGCTTCAACAGTTTTGTCTGCCTGTGTTCCGATGTATCCAATAAAACTGGAGCGCTTACCGGTTAATAAAGGTATGGAATATGAAGCTCTTGCAGAGTACGCCATAGAGCGGTATTCGCGGATTTCCTGTACCACGAGTCCCGAAAAACCACCGCCAAAATAATCATTGAATGCATCAATAGACGCCTCCTTGTCAATAGAATAATCTTCACCTTTTATATAAAAATATATCTGGCTTTGTACGGCGTCTTTTCGGTTCACAAAAAATACAGTATTTTCATTATATATTTCATCATCCAATACCACAGGTGATTCGCTGGCTTTCATGTACTGTGGAAATTTTATGCTGTTCTTAAAAATGTCCAGTATTGTATCAAAATCAAATTTACTGCCTACGTAATGTATCTGCACCTCATAGTCCATCCCTTTTTTGAATACCGCCAACAGACTGTCGGTATTCAGCGCTTTGATTTCTTTCATGTTAAGGCGATTCAGGAAAGAAGACCTGTTTTTCTTGCGGACATATTGCAGTAATGCCTGTGAAACACCTGACGCATCAGCATTTTCAAGTTTGCGCGAAGTTTTTTCCTGGTCGATGATATTTTTCATCTTGTTCTTTTCAACTACAGGATTCGTGATAATATCCTGCAACAATTCCAACGCAGGTTTCAAATCATCTTCAATACCGTCGAGTTCAATGGTCATATAATCATCATCACAACTGAATGTGTAGGTGCAGCCGATTTTTTGGAATGCTGTTTTTACTTCGGTGAGTGTTTTTGTTTTTGTGCCTGCATAATTCATTAGTTCTGCAGCATAATATAATTGTGATATTTTATATTTACCCACTCCAAATTTGAATGTAAGAGAATAGATGTCGTTTTCCGGATTGTTGGTATAATATAAGGTAACACCTTTGTTCAGTCCGGATATTTTCACATCTTCGTTGAAGTTCACAAAAACAGCTTTAGGTTCTTTTCCCTGCATCTTTTCAAACTTTTCTGCAAAGGGTGATTTGGTATCCATCTTTGGTTTTATGGGTTCGTATCCTGGTTTTTCAAGTTTTTCTTTTTTCGGAAACCCCATTTTGGAAAGCAGGATCAAATAATTCCGGTTATAATATTTTTCAGCCGTTTTCATTACATCGTCTTTGGTGATGTTCTTAATCTTTTGGACATATTTCAGAAATTCATCAATATCTCTTTTTTGTGAAAATGCCTGCGCAAGTAAGACGGTTCTTGAATTGAAATTTTCAAGCGACATTTCGAATTTCTTATAAATATCTTTTTTTACTGCATCCAGCAGCCAGTCGTCGAATTCACCATTTCTGAGTTTTGCAAACTGCTCCATGATCAAACTTTCTGCATTTTCGAGCGATTGCCCAAGTATTTTTGGAATAAACAGAAAAACGCCGGAACCGTAATCATTATTCTGTCCAAGAGGAATATATTGTGCCGCCAATAACTTGTTGTCGAGCATAAGTTTGTCTAACAGGCCTGTCTGTCCTGAATTTGAAAGGATACTATTACACACGTCAAGTGGGATTTCATCGGTATCTCCGTTGGGAACAGTGCGAAATCCAATGATGCCAAGTTTTATGGGTGTCATCTTTACGTTAACTGCTTCTCTTCCTTTAAATGGGACCTCTTTATATTCAGGGTATTGCGGTACTGTACCAGATTTCCACTTGCTAAATTTTTCTTTGATCATCGGTAGTATTTCATCGGTGTTAAAATCGCCGCACATCACAAGCGCCATATTGTTTGCAACATAATATGTTTTATAAAATTCGTACATGGCATTTAATGACGGGTTCTTCAGATGCTCTATCGTACCTATGGTTGACTGTTGTCCATACGGATGTTTTTTATAAAGATTTTTCAAAAATGTTTCAATAAGCGGAAACACAAAATTATCCATTAAACGGTTTTTTTCTTCGTACACCACTTCCAGCTCCGATTGGAACGACCGGAACACCGGGTTTATAAAGCGCTGGCTGTATAGTTCAAGCCATTTTTCTATTTGATTCGGAGGAAAAGCATTGTGAAAAAATGTCATTTCTTCTTTCGTGAAAGCATTCATACCTGTACCGCCAATACTTTTAATCAGTTTGTCGATTTCCGTGGGGACAGCGTATTCTCCGGCTTTCAACGATTGCTCATTAATTTGTTTTTGGATTTCTTTTCGTTTCACCTCATTTGTAGTTTTTCCAAGCGAGTCGTAGAGCGCATAAATATTTTCAAGATATGGTTTTTCTTTTTCAAAATCGGCAGTGCCAATTTCTTTTGTGCCTTTGAAAAGCATGTGTTCCAGGTAATGCGCGATGCCTGTATGATTGGATGGATCGTTCTTGGTTCCGGCGTTTACCACTACACCGCCAAACACAAGAGGTTTGGAATGGTCTTCGTTTAGCAGCACGGTAAGCCCGTTGTCGAGTATATACTTTGAAACTTTTAAAGGGCTAATGGTTGACTTTTGTTGTCCGTAAATATTGTCGGTTAGTATAGATGCAAAAATGCCTGCAAGGAAAAGTGTTGTTTTGAAAATTCGGGATCTCATTTGATATAGAATTTTAAAAAAATATTCAACTAAATTAATAAGTTTAAAGATCAAGGATAAGTTGTATTAAGCAACTTTATATATATTATTTTCGATGGCATATTTTACAAGCCCGACAACTGTTTTTACTTTTATTTTCTTTAGAATATTCGCTCTGTGGCTATCAACAGTTCTGTCGCTGATAAATAGTTTTTCTGCTATTTCTAAGGTTGAATACTCCATGCAAATTAATTTTAATATTTCTGTTTCTCTTTCGGTAAGCTCTTCCTGAGGAATATTATGTTTTTTAGATTTAAGATTTTGCATCATAATTTCTGCCATTTCATTACAGTAGTATGTGCCGTTGTTTATTATTTTATTGATTGTAAAAATCAGTCCCCCTGTATCAATTTTTTTCAAAAGATAACCCTCTGCCTCCGATTGAATTATCTGATTTATCACCGATTTTTCATTAGATTGTGTTAATACCAATACTTTTATTTCGGGATATAATTTTTTCACTTTTTTTGTAAGCTCTGTTCCTGACATTTCCGGCATATTTACATCTGTTATTATCAGGTCAATTTCATTCTTTTTAAGAAACTGCAATGCTTCAATACCATTATGTGCTTCTCCTTTAATAACAAGCTTTTCAGCATTTCTAAGAATAAGTTTTATTCCATCCAAAAATAACTGATGGTCATCAACTAAAAGGATTTTTATCGCAGTATTAATATTTTCCATAAACCCATATATAATTTTATAAAGTAAATTTGGCATTGTTAATTTGGTATAGGTTTTTTAGATTGCTTCGGTCGTTCCTCCCTCGCAATGACGTTTGAATTGAGCGTCATTGCGAGCGGAGCGAAGCAATCTCTATATTTATTTAACAATGCCGTAAATTTAATCAATTAATTCTAATCGGCAAACACTATATTTAGCTTAGTTCCCTTTCCTGATTCGGAATTTACGGTAACTTTACCGTTTAGCAATTCTGTCCTTGAATAAATATTTTTCCATCCTATTCCCGTGCTTTCTGCAATTTTTGATGTGTCGAATCCCTTTCCGTTATCATCTATTTCAAGCGAAATGGTATTGTTTTCATTCTTTAAATTTATTTTTATTTCCGTTGCTTCGGAATGTTTGAGATTATTGTTTAGCATTTCTTGTATTATTCTGAATAATGCTATTTCAGTGGATTCATTTAATCGCTCATTTATACCTTCAATATTTAAAAATACATTTACTTTACCTGTTATATTTATTTTGTTTACCAAATCTTTTAATGCCGGCTCAAGACCATATTTTATGAGAGAATTGGGCATTAAATTATGAGAAATATTTCTTGCTTCTGTGGCAGCTTCGTCTATAAGGGATAATGAATTTTTCCATATCAGTGTCATATCTTCACCTTTTATATCTTCTTTCAGCTCCGAAACATTTATTCTTGCTGTTGAAAGCAATTGTCCCAGACTGTCATGCAAATCCTGTGCTATCCGTTTCCTGTCATTTTCCTGCGCTTCCATTACATATCTGAACCGTTGTTTTTGTTGTTCGGCAAGCTGTTTTTTAAACTGCGCTTTTTGTTTCAGCTTAGCTCTGTTATAGAGAAAATAGGATATTACTATAATTAAAATTAATGTAGCGCCAAAAATTAAAAAAACAATACGCTGGCGCATAGTTGCCTTATTTATCTGTAATTGTTGTATCTCATTCTTCTTTACAAGCAATTCATTTTCTTTTTCTTTCTTCTCTGTTTCGTATTTGGTTTGCATTTCAGCTATCTGTTTACTGCTTTGCTCATTGAAAATGCTATCGTTTATCTGTTTAAACAACTTGTAATATTCTAATGATTTCTTATAATTATGCAGACTATCGTATGCAGCAGATAATATTTCATAACCATCACTTTGTAATAGTAATGTTTCTGTTTTTTTTGCTATATCCAATCCTTTATGAGCATATTCTATAGCTTCGTTGTGCTTTTTTAGTTTGATATTCAAGTAAGCAATATTGGAAAACGTTAAAGATAATCCATTTTTATTCCCTGTTTTTTTTTTAATTTTTAATGATTTTATATAATATTCCATGGTTTTATTATAAGCTTCCTGCTTAATATATGTACTTCCGATATTATCATAACAAGTGCCCATTCCATTTTTATTGCCAATTTCCTCATTTATTTTTAACGATTCCATATAATACTCCATAGCTTTATTATAAGCCCCCTGCTTAAAATAAACACTTCCAATAGAATTGTAACAATTTGCAATCTTATATTTATTTCCTGTTTCTTTTTCAATATTTAACGATTTCAAATAATACTCCTTGGCTTTGTCGTAGGAGGATAACATAAAATGCACATTCCCTATACCTATATAACATATTGCTATTCCTTTTTTATCCTTTAATTCTTCTTTTATTTTTAATGATTTTAAAAAATAAACCATGGCTTTATCATAAACGTCCATTCCAAGATGGACATTCCCAATATTAATGTAACAAGCAGATACACCTCCCATGTCCCTGAGTCCTTCAAAGATTTTTAACGATTTCGAATAATATTCTATGGCTTTGTCATAAATTCCCTGGTCGGAATTGATCATTCCAATATTAATATAACTATCAGCTACCCCTTCCATGTCTCCGGCTATTTCAAAGATTTTTAAGGATTTCAAATAATATGTCATAGCTTTGGAATAATCGCCCTGGTCATAATAAACAGCTCCTATAAAGAATAAGCACTTTGCAATATCTTTTTTTCTGTTTGCTATTATTGAAGCAGAGAGAGCTGTGTTGTAATAATAAAGGGCACTGTCAGGAAGTGAATTTTCATAAACTTTACCAATTTTTATCAGCAGCTTTATTTTAACAGTATCCTGTTTGGAATACTTAAGAGCATTAAGCAAGCTGTCGGCTTTATGTTGCCTGCCGGTAGGCATAGAAAGTAGGTCTTGCGAAAATGCAGCAATGGAATAAAAACTAAATACTAATAAAGTCAGGTATTTGTAAAAAGTTTTATAGTTCATATCACTAATTTTTTCAAATATTTTATAAAATTAAGAAAATATTTTGTTGTTGAGTAAAAAAACAAGAAAACAATAAACACATTGATTTTAAAGGGAATTTGCAGCTCATCTAAGTATTAGTGCCTACAAAAAAACAACACAAATTAGGTGTTGATACATAGAAAAATTCAGTAGTAGTACAGATTGACAAGAGTTGTTATCCGATATAATTTTGCGACAGTATTAGCAATTAAAAACTAAAATCTTATCAAAAGCTGAATTCAAGTTATGTTATGGTCTCATGTTACGCAAATATAATAAGTTATTACTAAATTTAGAGGTCAGGCTGAGCCCACGCCACAGGCGTGGTGTCGAAGTCGACCGAAATTATAAAAATTATTATCATGAATAACTTCTTACTGAAACATTCCACATTTCGACACGTTCCTGAAAATGGAATGGCTCAATGTGACACTTTTATTAATCACACATAAGGCAAAATAAATATGTCATTACATTGGCAGAAAAGCCCGAAGGGTTTTTGAATTTCTCTGAGTGACATTAACGAATAAATATAACATATGCGTAACATCAGTTATGGTTATTTCTGAAAACACAACCGACACTACAAAAATAAGCTTATTTAATTTTTGTAATTCAGGTTTTACTATCTTGGCATCTGTGATAGGTGGTAATACTTTTATTATTTCTAACCAGTCATTGGGTGGAGGATGGAATATAGCCGGTACCGGAAATATCAGTAATAATAAATTACGATTTAATGTGACTATTTATAGTTTGGATAATATAAAGAGATTCGGTACAGGAATTAATTTTTAAAATTTTCTGCTCTTTCCAAAATTCAGAAAGAGCAGAAAATTAAAACTTCATCATATGAAATTTTCATTAGTAACAAATATTTTTAAAAAAAATAGTAATTTAAAAATATTTTATAGAAAAGTTTTGCATTTCAATGATACCGGTAGTTTTGAAACAAAAATTACTGATGATGGAATAAAAGATGCAATAATAAATCTACAAAAAATAGAACCCGATTTAAAAAAAATATTATTCAGATATTCAATAAATGATAAGGAAACTAAAAGAAAAATAGTTGAGAGAATTGAAAAGGAAAAATGCCTGCCTTGCCGTCAGGCAAAATAGAATTATAGTTTTGAAAGCATTTCTGTATTAATTAGTGATGTTACGCAGATTGTCCCGATAGGGACAACCGCTTGGTAAATGGAACCACTATAAAACTAAATGTGCCGTAGGCACTACCGCTTGTTAAATTTATATCTATATGTCAAATACATATACTCAA
>Ga0247841_10004140_pt1 | contig 25422 bp, 30 predicted proteins | sample LaCruzMarch2015__2_FD_192410 | JGI IMG/M metagenome (GOLD analysis project Ga0247841, IMG submission 192410) | Freshwater microbial communities from meromictic Lake La Cruz, Castile-La Mancha, Spain - LaCruzMarch2015_18m | ecosystem: Environmental > Aquatic > Freshwater > Lake | place: Spain... | reverse complement strand
GCGAGAGGAATTAACAGAAGAAGAAATTAAAGAAGAACGAAAGCTCGGCGAAAGTTTGCATCAAGATATAGAAAAAGAGGAAGAAAAACAAGCAGATAAAAAAACTCTTGAAATTATTCAGCCAGAAATTCAGAAGGAAGAAGAAAAAGGTTTCTTCTCGAAAATCCGAGAGTCTTTCACAACAAAAGAAATAACTCAAGAAGAGCTAGATGAAAATTTTTCTGAATTAGAAATGGCCCTTCTCGAAAATAATGTTGCTCTTGAAGTCGTCGATGAACTAAAACACAAACTTTCAGAAAAATTGGTTGGAAAAAGATTGCAATCAAAAAATATCGCTGAATTAATCTCCGAATCTCTAAAAGAATCAATCGAATCAATAATTATCGAGCCATTTGACCTTATAAGAAAGATAAAAGAAAAGGATGGCGTTTACACAATTGTTTTTTTCGGAATTAACGGCTCTGGAAAAACCACGACGATAGCAAAGTTCGCAAATCTTCTTAAAAAAAATAAAATTTCCTGCGTTCTCGCCGCGGCCGATACATTCCGTGCCGCAAGCATAGAACAAATACAACTTCACGCAGATAAACTCGGAGTCAAACTAATCAAACACGATTATAAAGCTGACCCGGCCGCCGTCGGTTTCGACGCAATAAAATACGCAAAATCAAACGGAATAAAAGTCGTCCTGATTGACACTGCCGGGCGAATGTACACCGAAAGCAATCTAATGAAAGAAATGGAAAAAATCGTGCGAGTCACAAATCCCGATATGAGAATATTTATCGGCGAGTCCACAACAGGAAACGATGCAACAACACAGGCCAGAGAATTTTCTAGTTCGGCAGGCCTCGACGCAATAATTCTAAGCAAAGCAGATGTCGACGAAAAAGGCGGAACAATTTTATCAGTCGGCTTCGTCACAGGCAAACCAATTTTATATTTAGGCGTCGGCCAGAACTACGACGACCTCGAACCCTTTGATAAAAAGAAAGCGCTTGAACGATTAGGGTTAAATTAGTTTAAATTTTTGTAAATTGTGAAGCAATTTCTACAGTTTGTTTTCCTTTCGAAGTTAGAGAATAAAATACTTTTACCTTTTGCTTTTTTAGTTTTTCTACTATTGTTTGAATTGCATTTATCTCTTCAAGTTCGTGTAATCTTACGGTAAGAGTTTTTTGACTCAAACAGAGTTTCTTCAATTCAGAAAAACGCATTGGTTTCTTCTGCAATTCCTCTAAAATATCCAAAGCGTAAGGCCTTGCAATTTCTTGCAGATATTTCCATTTTTGGTTTACTTTCATAAACTAACTTTACTAAGAGTATTAAATACCGTTACGCTACCTAAAGAAAGTTAGTTTCCTTTAGTAAAGTATATAAATAGGAGGTTTCTGCTAAATTTAAGATGGTCAGAGATGACACGATTAAAAAAAGTAAAACTTGGTTATTGTGGACAATACTCGCTGTTGTAGTTTTCTTTTTGCTAATTGAAGTATCATTTTTTCTACTAAGCCATTATAAAGATTTTTCTCCTGAACAAAATAGCAATGATATTTCTCCATCAAATTCTCCCCCTCAAAATCAAGTAAAACAAAATATCCGATGCGGAGAAATTTATGTTGAGGAAGATAATTGTGACAAAAGACGTACCACTTTTATATATGAGTTGGGTTGTTTAGATTTAAGTTGTTATGAAAAGGATTGGTCTGGAATGTGTATTGAGTGTTATTGTTTTAGATGTTTTAACCAAAATAATCAGAAAGTTGATAGGGAAGGCAACCTCATAAGATGAATAAAATGATCCTCTTTGCAGGGGTATTTCTCTTATTAATTGGAGTTTTTACAAATGTTTATAGTGTTACAACAACCCAAAGTCATCTATGGGGTCTTTATAGCACATCTGATGCTTCAAATCCGTATAGTACGTTTTCTGTTCCGTTGTTTATTGGAGGAATTGTTTTAATAATCGTCGGTACTTTAATAAAGGAAGGTAAAAGATAAAATGATAAGTTCAGAATTAATCTTGACAATTGCTACATCGAGTTTGTTTATTCAACTTTTCCACTATTATTTTTATGAAAAAAGTTTTAAAGAAAGCTATGAACAGTTTGAAAAAAGATTTGATGAACAACTAAGAAAAGAGATAACTAAAGACTTAGAACAATTAAAAAACAAAGCAAAAGATTCTGATTTTGATACCGTAGCTCGAGCTCTTAAAGGAGAGGCATATAAAATTCAAGAAATCAGCCAACCAGCAATAAAATATCTGGAAATTCACAACCGGTTTAAATGGTTCTATATTTTAATGTTTGCTTGTATGCTTCTTTCAATAATTAACTTGAAATTTCCAGATTATCTATTTTATAATATCTCTTTGTTAAATTGGTCTTTTTACTCTTTGATTACCGCAGTGCTTTTGTTTATTTGGATGTTTATAGAAATCCATAAATTACGAAGACAGGTTTTAAACTTTGAATTGGGAAGCCCCATAGAAGATTTATTAAACGAGAAATCAAAATAGTGAATTTTAGAAACAGAACAGATTTAGTGACTTCCGACCCAAAAAGAGGTGATAATAACAGCCTTCACACGTCTAAATTTAGTGAACCACAAATTTAATAACCCTGCTTTTTCTCATAAAAACAATAAAATTAAGCGAAAATTTCCCGTTAATCCTCACACGTCGGGTGGCGGCGAGCATACTCGCGAAGCTGAAATGAATTCAAATTTCGAGCGAGTGTGCGAGTAAGGGGGTTGGCGGGCGGGGCCAATATGTTTGAAAAACTATCATCGGTGCTAAAGAAAACGACAGACAGAATAGCGAACGCTATGTTTCTCGACAAAGATTTGGTCGATTCAATCGTAAGAGATTTGCAGCGCGCGCTGATCGAAGCCGACGTGAATGTTGTTCTCATAAAAGAGCTATCTGAAAAAATAAAAAAAGTCGCTTTCGACGAAAGACTAAAAGGTGTTGAAAAGAAAGAGCATCTTATAAAATTCCTTCACGACGAAATAAAATCTCTTTTGGGCGGAGAACAAAGAACACTCACCTTAATAAAAGAACAAAACAGAATCATGCTTCTCGGTTTGTACGGCGCAGGAAAAACCACGACGATTTCAAAATTGGGAAATTATTTTGCAAAACGCGGAAAGAAAGTTGCACTAATAGGTTTAGACGTTCATCGTCCCGCCGCGACGGACCAATTGGAACAGTTAGGAAAACAAAATAATTTAACCGTCTTCACAGACAAAAAAGAAAAAAACGCAGTAAAAATTTACAAAGAATTTCAGGACAAATTAGAAAAGTTCGATTTAGTTTTAATTGATACTGCCGGACGAGACGCGCTAAGTGATGATTTAATTAAAGAGTTGAAAGATATTTCTCAATTCGTAAAACCAACCGAATCTATTTTAGTTATGCCCGCCGACATCGGCCAGGCCGCCAAACGCCAGGCCGAAGAATTTCAAAAGTCCGCACACATTACCGGCGTTATTATCACGCGAATGGATTCAACCGCGAAAGCTGGAGGCGCGTTGACGGCATGCGCCGAAACAAAAGCGCCAGTTTATTTTATCGGCGTCGGAGAAAAAGTTAACGACTTAGAAAGTTTTGACCCAGAATCTTTCATCTCTCGTTTGCTTGGAATGGGCGATTTAAAAAGTTTAATTGAAAAAGTTCAATCAGTTACCGATGAAGGAAAACAAGAAAAAATGCGGGAGAAAATGTCCAAAGGCGAACTTTCAATGGATGATTTAGTCGACCAGCTTGATTCACTAAATCAAATCGGCTCATTCGCGAAAATAAAAGAAATGATTCCTGGATTCAGCAACGCAAAAATTTCCGACGAGCAGTTAGAAACTCAACAGGATAAAATAAAGCGATGGAAATTTGCAATCCAATCAATGACTGCGGAAGAAAAACAAAATCCCGCAATAATTCAAAAAGAAACTTCGCGAATTCAAAGAATCGCGCACGGCGCCGGAATAACAACAAGCGAAGTCCGAGCATTGCTAAAACAATACGAAGTCCTAAAAGAATTTATGAAAATGGGGCAAGGCGCAGATATGAATTCCGCTCCAGAAAATATGTTCTCTCAAAAGCAGATGATGAAAATGGCGAAGAAACTCGGAAGAAAAGGCATGAAAGGTTTGATGAAATAAAAATAATCATAAGCAAATTAAAAAATAATTCTAAAAAAAGATAAAACTCTGCAATCCGAGCCTAAGAAGTTTCGTTATTAATTCTCTATCAGTTTAGACTAGCGTTTGCACGAGTCAATTGGGGCGGGAGGGTGGGAAGATAAATGGCGAGTGCAAACGCGAGAAGGATGTTCGGGCTTTAAGGAATAAGAAGTACAACCAAGAGGAATGAAACTGATAGATCGTAATCATCAACCTTAAATATAATCATTTCCTCACTTCTCTATGAAATTTCAAAAGTTGGTGGACATATATGAAGCGCTAGGTTCAACAACAAAGCGCCTCGAAAAAATTGATATTCTCGCTCATTTTTTAAAAAACGTCGACGAAAAAGATTCTGAAGTTCTTTATCTTTTAACCGGAAGAGTTTTCCCAGAATACTCTGAAGAAAAAATCGGCATAAGCACACAGCTCGTAATTAAAGCGCTCTCAAAATCTACAGGATTATCCCCAGAAAACATAACTAAAGAATGGAAAAAGCTCGGCGATTTGGGCGAGGTCTCTGAAAAATTAAGTCAGAAATCAAAACAAAAAACTCTTTTCTCTCAAGCCGAGCTGACAGTAAAAAAAGTTTATGAAAATATAAAACAACTTCCAGAACTCGAAGGAAAAGGAACTATCGATAAAAAAATGTCTCTCATAATAGAAATATTAAATTCCGCCTCTCCGACGGAAGCAAAATATATCATAAGAATTCTTCTAGAAGATTTACGAATTGGAATACAGGATTCAACAATTCGCGAAGCAATGAATCTCGCTTTCTTCGACAGAACAAAAGAAGCTTCAGAAAAACTTGAAGCGGCATTCAACAAAGCGAACGATGTTGCAGAAGTTTTTCTGGCAGCAAAAAAAGGAAAACTTCATGAGTTGGATAAAATTTCAATCGAAGTCGGAAAGCCATTAAAAGTTATGCTTGCACAAAAAGCAAAAACCGTCAAAGAGGGTTTCGAAGCCGTCGGAAAACCGGCCGCGATAGAATTCAAATACGACGGATTCAGGATGCTTATTCATAAAAAAGGCGAGACAATAACTTTATTCACACGAAGTTTAGAAAATGTAACAAAACAATTTCCAGAAGTTGTTGAATACGTAAAAAAATATGTCAAAGGCGAATCTTTTATTATAGATTCGGAAGCCGTAGGTTTCGACAAAAAAACAAAAAAATATCAGTCGTTCCAGCATATAAGCCAGAGAATAAAAAGAAAATATGATATAGAAAAATTACGGGAAGAACTTCCAGTTGAAGTAAACGTCTTTGATTTAATCTATCTTAACGGAAAATCTTATCTTGACGAACCATTCGAAAAAAGAAGTGAAGCAGTAAGAAAAATAATCAAAGATGAAAAATATAAAATCGTTGCATCAAAACAGTTAATCACCGACGACGAAGAAAAAGCAGAAAAATTTTACAAAGAAGCGCTAAAAGATAATCAAGAAGGAATAATGATGAAAAGTCTTCAGTCACCATACAACCCTGGAAGTCGTGTTGGCCACATGCTAAAAATAAAACCTGAAGAAAGAGATTTAGACTTAGTTATTGTTGGTGGTGAGTATGGCACAGGAAAGCGTTCCGGATGGTTGAGCAGTTTCGTTCTTGCCTGCCGCGACGATAAAACAGGAGAATTTTTAGAAATTGGAAAAATGGGGACCGGAATAAAAGAAAAAACTGAAGAAGGTGTTTCGTTTGAAGAGCTCACGGAAAAAATAAAACCTTTAATTACAAAAGAACATGGTAAAGAAGTAAAAATAAAACCAAAGCTCGTTGTCTCAATTACATACCAAGAAATTCAAAAATCTCCAAGCTATTCTTCCGGATTCGCCCTAAGATTTCCGCGCTTCACAGCGCTAAGAACAGACAAACCGCTAAGCGAAGTCAATTCACTCGCTGACATAGAAAAAGATTTTGAAAAACAATTCAATAGAAATTATAAATATGGATAAAAAAATTCTCTACCAAGGCGCCGAAGCAATAATAACTTTAGAAAAACCAGATAAAAAAAATGATTATAATAAAAGCAAATTAAAAAATAATTCAAAAACAAATAAAATCTTGCAATCCGAGCCTAACTCCGAATCAGTTAATAATTCAAGTGAAAGCAATTTCGCGAGCGAATTAGGGTGGGTGGGTGGGCAAACCAATAACGAGCGAAATTGCGACCAAGATAAAATAATAAAAAAATCCCGAATAAAAAAATCTTACCGAATTCCGGAACTCGACGAAAAAATAAGAAAATTAAGAACGCGCTCTGAGGCAAAAAATATAGAGCGCGCAAGCAAAGTTATCAACGTTCCAAAAATAATCAAAATTGATGAACAAAAAAAAGAAATATTTATGGAATTCATTGAAGGCAAAAAACTTTCTGAACATTTAAACGAATTAAAAAATAAAAACCAAGTCGCGGAAAAAATCGGAGAGTCAGTTGCAAAACTTCACGACATAAATATAATTCATGGCGATTTAACAACAAGCAATATGATTCTTTCAGAAAATAAAATATTCCTCATAGACTTCGGCCTATCCTTCCACAGCACAAAAATCGAAGACAAAGCCGTCGACATTCATCTTTTCAAACAAGCGCTTGAATCAAAACATTACAGATATTACGACAAACTTTACAAATCATTTATCGAGGGTTATAAAAAATCAAAAAATTCCAAAGAAACATTAAAGCGATTGGAGAAAGTCGAAGAACGCGGAAGATATAAGCATTAAATTATTTTCTTTTCCCGTTTCCATTTCTTTGAACTCCCTCGCCCCGCCCAAATCTTATGTCTTCTGCTTGCTCGGAAGTAAGACCATCAAGCCAGGAAACTTTTCCCCTAAATTCCTCCAAAGCGCCTCGATAAATTGAGGGGGAACCGACCGACCTTGAATGCACCCCAATAAGTTCGCTTGAACCATTATGTAATACGACTGTGTAAGCATGATAAATATTTCTCTCCGCATTGTTCATAAAATCGCGTATATATTCTCCTGCTTCAATACAAGATTCTCTAGGACACCCGCAGATAAAACTTTTGCTTAAATCAAGTTTCGGACCAGGAGTGCAATAAATCTTAATACTGCAAAGATTGGTAACTCTATCAACGCCATAATTCCTCATAATAATTCTGTTGTTACCCATAACAAAAAACTCCGAATTGGTGATTTAAAAAAATATCTGTTGTGAAGAATATAGCCCCGCCAGGATTCGAACCTGGGTCCCAGCCTCCAAAGGGCTAGATCCTTGACCGCTAGACTACGGGGCTATAAAAAATCCAAAGATAAATGATTTATAATGCTTTTGATTAAACAGATTCATCACAACAATTTTTATAAATCTTCATCCAACGTTCATTAAATGAAAAAAATAATTTTGTCGGCCGTTTTAACATTTATGCTCGGAGCATGCTGTCCTCGTTATGAAACAGAATCTTATAGCAGAATAAGTTTCAAAGATAGTCTGGAGAGTATAGACGCAATTGCAACAAAAAGGCAAATACAAGAAAAAACTGTGAGAAAAGACTACCTTGAATATATGGAAGAAGAAATTGAAAAAAGAATAGAAATACTTACCTCAATAAGAAACACATTACACAATTTAGAAGCGTTAATCTCACGGGGCAAAGAAGACGAAGCCAGAATATTAATGAGGCGATTAAAAGAAAACCTTGGAAGAAAAGGAGATTCTCAAAGTCAAGCAATTTTAAATTCGATGCCTTGGAGTTATAAAAAACTCGAGAGAGAATCGGTAATTGATTATCTAACGCCATTAAACCTTATAGGAGATTCTCTGTTATGCCTAACTTCTGCCCCATATCATCTAGAACAAGATAATGAAAAATCTCCAAAAATACCATATTACCGAAAATTAACCCCAAATAGAAGAGTAACTGAAATAGAAATAGGTAAATAAGTTATAGATTATGCTAAATTCTCGTCGATAAAATCAGAAAACCCAACCTTTAAAAACCTAGAAAAATAAAAAATCTAATGGCAGAAGAAAAAAATGAAACTGAAGAAAAGTCCTCAGAAGATGTCAAAACTCAAAAGAAACTCACAAGAGTAGACATAGAAAAAAAGATAGTAGCACTAGCGGAAAAGGGCCTAACTTCGGAGAAGATTGGCTTAGAACTGAAAAAACTTGGAATCAAACCGAAAGACTATCCTAAGAGAATTTCTCAAATTCTAAAAGAAAATAATTTATACAAAAACCCGGATAAAATAAATCTCGAAAAAAAATTAAAAAATCTTCAGAATCACGTCGGGAAAAATAAACAAGATAAAAGATCTATAAGAGAATCAGTTCGGTATCAGTCAAAACTAAGAAAAATAGGAATTTATTCAAACAAATAGCTTTTCTGGGGTGAAAAATGCATGCAAAAATAAAAGAGATTGCAAAAATATTTTTGGAAAAAACTCGGACTAAAGGAATTACTATTGTAAGTCATAATGATACTGACGGTATAACTTCTGCAGCAATACTCGCCAAAACACTAAATCAACTAGACCGAAGATTTGCAATAAAAATTATCAAGGGATTAGAACCAGAAATAATTGTTTCTCTTCCAAAAAATCAAGTTACAATTTTTCTTGACCTCGCCTCCAGCAGTTTGAACCATTTAAAATATTCTGACTTAGAAGATATTTTCATAATTGACCACCACGAAATTTCACAACCTATTCCAGAAAAAGTAAGTATAATAAATCCGCATCTTCACAATGAAGAATTAATGAGCGGCTCTTGTTTAACCTACCTGTTCTGCAAGGAATTAACAAAAAGAGACAAAACTCTTGCAACTCTCGCAGTTATAGGTCTCGTCGGGGATACAATGGAAAAAAATCTCGGCAAAATAAAAAATGAAATACTTCACGATGCGGAAGCAACTGTAAGAAAAAGTTTACTTCTCTATCCCGCAACAAGACCGGTGAACAAAACATTGGAGTATACTTCAGAAATATATATCCCAAATGTAACTGGGTCGGCATCGGGCGCAATAAAATTTCTAAATGATATAGGAATAAAAAAGGAGAATAATCGACACAAATCACTTATGGAATTAACCGACGAGGAAATGAAGAAATTAGTTACCGCCATAATGCTTTCAAATCCTCAAGATGAATCAAATATAGTTGGAAATTTATTTCTTGTAAAATTTTTCAATAAATTGGAAGACGCCAGAGAAATAAGCGGGCTGATAAATGCCTGTTCTCGTTTTGGTGAAACTGGAACCGCGGTCTCTATGTGTTTAGGAAATCCAAATTCTCTAAAAACCGCGCAAACAATTCATGCTAGATACAGAAAAGAATTAACCGAAGCATTGAGCTCTATTCCCGAGATTCCAAAAATCCAAGGCAATGGATTCGTAATAATAAATAGTCGGGAAAAAATAAAAGATACTATGATAGGCACTGTAACGAGCATTTTGTCAAACTCAAAAGTTTACACGGAGGGTACGGTTCTCATCGGAATGTCATATAGTGGAGAAAAAATAAAAGTCTCTTCAAGATTATGTGGAAAACGCGGACGAAATGTAAAAGAAATTTTAGATCAGGTTCATTCAAACATCGGGGGCGAGTGCGGTGGCCACGAGTTCGCCGCGGGCTCACTATTCGAAAGAAATAAAGAACAGGAATTTTTGCAGCATCTCGTAAAAACCCTCGAAATGGAAATAATAAAAGTATAATTTCTCATCCCAAAACCTTTAAAATGCCCTCTTTTTTCAGTTTAGTATGGAAGAAGAATTACACGAAGGAGATTTAGTAATATGCGCTGTAGAAAGAATTGAAGATCCAATTGTTCATGTAAAAACAGCGACGGGAATAGATGCAACAATACATTTCAGCGAAATCGCTTCCGGAAGAATCAGAAATATAAGAGACTATGCTGTTCCGAAAAAAATAATTGTCTGCAAAGTTCTAAGAATCAGAGATGGCCGTGTTTCCCTGTCATTACGTAGAGTTTCTAAAAAAGAAAGAGATGAAACCTTGGAACTGGAAATGCTCGAAAAAAATTCTGAAAATATTATTAAAGGCTTGATGAAAGAAAAGGCTTCGGAAATTTTACAAAAGCTTAAAGAGAAAGGAAAAATTTATGATTTCTTGCAAGAAGCAAAAACAAATTCCTCTGAATTAGAATCTCTCGTCGGTAAAGAGAACACTCAAAAAATTCTTTCAACATTGAGTGAACGTGAAAAAAAAGAAATAAAAATAACAAAAGAATTCAGTTTAAAATCAGAACTTCCCAATGGAATGTCCCTAATAAAACAAACCCTCACAATAAATTCAAAAATAGCAGAGATAAACTATCTCGCTGCCGCTCGATATAAAATAACAATTATTTCAGACGACCCAAAAAAAGCAGATAATGAAATGAAAAGGATTATCGCTGAGATAGAATCGAATGCAAAGAAAAATAAATTAGAATTTGAAGTTTCTAAAAAATGAAGCTAAAGAAATGCGATTCATGCAAAATTTACACCCTAAAAGATAACTGTCCAAAATGTTCTTCTGAAACAAAATCCGCCCATTACAAATTTCTTAATCAAAATAAACCCGTTCTTTACGAGGACGAATAAAATTTATTAAAATTATTTTTCTTTACTCAAAAAATAATTCCCAAATCAGAACCCAACATGGTTAGTTCTATTCATTCTCAGCATTTCCATAAGAAATCCGAACAATTAGCGAAATCTCCGAACTTGTGCAGGAGATTGAGCAAATGAATCACAAGCCGAACGAAGTGAGGCGAGCGAAACATTAAAATAAACCACAATAATCTTTTTATAGTCAAAATTAATTTCACCAACATGAAAAATCAAGAAACAGAGTTAGAAAAATGGAGACGATTACAATTAGATATGCAATTTAGACCATGGGCTCAAGATCACATTTCTCTAAGAGATCTCGAATTTAGAGACGAAGCTCAAGCATACGCCCTCGGACTAGATCGATATGTTGGCAAAAAATCCGCTTAAAAAAATTTAACCCAGCGTCCCCTGCGCAATCTCGGCCTTAACAATTTCCATATCTTTTTCCCATTCCGGAATTAATCGTTGATTATATATTATCGCCGCAGGATGAAATAAAGGAATTAGGACAAATTTTATACCATTAATTTCAATAATTTGTTTCTTTCCATGAATTGAAGTTATTCCGGGCTGCTTTTCCATTTCTTCTAAATTTCCTCGTGCAAGAAAAAATTTCGTCGCATAATTTCCCAATGAGCAAACAACTTTAGGTTTTATCTCATCAATTTGTTTCAAAAGCCACGGCGTGCAAAGTTTTATTTCCTCAAATGAAGGATTTCTATTTTCCGGCGGACGACATTTCAAAATATTTGCAACATAAATATCATTTAAAGTTAATCCAACTTTTGCTAGAAGTCCGTCCAACCTTTTCCCCGCAGCACCAACGAAAGGCTCTCCCTGAAGGTCTTCATTCGCGCCAGGAGCCTCACCAACGAACAAAATGCTCGCGTGAATATTTCCCTTGCCAACGACGATGTTTTTCGCATTCTTGCAAAGCTCGCAGCAAGAACATTTTTTCATTTCCAAAGACAAATCTTCATAACTCATAGAAAAATAAAATAAACGGGCATTAAAAATATATTGGTAATAAAAATAGAGTAAAAGAATAAACTAAATCGATAGAGAAGAAATATTCATAATAAATCTTTTATCAAGACACAAATAAAAAATCAAAAACAAATCACACAACAAAACACAAGATATTTAATAAACAAGGTTCCAGACTCCACTCCGCCATCATCAGAAAAAATTAATACTTTCTCTTCTTCTGCTTCTTAACCACCATCACCACTACAACAACAATCAGAGCGATAATTAGAACAGTCCAAAGTATCCACATCCAAGAACTTACCTGTCCCTGCTTCGCACCTTCAATAACTTCAGTAACTTTCTCTCCAACCTGCTCAGCAACATTCTTTTCTGGTTCCGGACTAACAGTTCCAGCTTCGGTTATAGACTTAAGCGTAATATCTGCTTTAGACCCAGTTATACTATTAAGCTTAACCAAAATATCGAATGAACTATCATTATTCAAATCAAACTTTCTCTCCTCACCAACATTTAAAACAGCTTTTTGCACAACACTCGAAATCTGTATACTAACACTACCATTTTTATTTATATTCGTCAAAATAAACTGATGCGGACTATTCAAAGCCTTAAACGAAACAACCTCACCAGCATACATAGCCTTCGTAAATCCAGTTGCTAATTCATTTGGAGTAGCTGATGAACTGCCGCCGCCACCAGAAGAACTATCACAGGAATCCGTACTAAAACTACTAGTTGAAGAATTTGTATTAGACAAATAATCTGAGCAAGTAACATTAAAAATATGTGCCGTTCCACAACTTAAACCAATATAAGTAACGCTTGTTGTTCCCGAAACAGTCCCTAATGAAGAGGTACAATTAGCCACACCAGTAGTACCATCACTCGTAGTAATAGTAACAACGATAGCAGTTCGATTCGACGTCGAAGCTCTTGATATCGCTACAGCAGGTTTTATCGTATCTTTAGCAATTCTATAATATTCTGAAAGATTTCTATTGCCAAATGTATCATTCGCCCAGACAGTTACATAATATAATCCATCAGGGTACTTACTAAGATTAAATGTAGAATCATTAAACGCAGATAATCTTGCAACACTACCTGCAAAAGCAGCCTTAAAAGACGTACTCAAACCGGTTAATGTTGTATTCGTTACATTAAAAAATGTCGAAAGAGAAGTTACATTACTCATCACATCATTCATGACTGCACTTAAATTAAATATGCCTGTAGTACTATCATATATGCTTGTTACATTTACTAAACCCGTAAGATTTATTCCTCTTACAGCATTAAGAACTGTTACATTTGGACCTGTCGTATCAACAGTGATATTAGCAACTTCGCTTATGTTTATATTCCCAGCCTTATCGGAAGCAAGAATAGTGATGTTATAAATCCCATCTTGAGTTAAGGTCAAAGTAGTTCTAGTTGTCTGGTTAGCTTGCTGAGTACTACTGTTCATATCAGTAGCAACTAAAGTAACAGCACCAATTCTCAAATAAGCTGAAACAACAGTATGATTCATATTGGTGTCATTTGCAGAATAATTAATAGATAAAATTCTCGTAGTCAAATTGGAAAAGGGCACATAGGATTGCACAGTTATATTCGGAAGTATGGTATCAACAATAATAGCAATTTTAGTAGTATTAGTTACGCCCCTCCAATCCGTAGTATTAACAACAAGCTCACATCCAGTTCCATTATTATTTGGGCTAGTAATATTAAACCAAAAATATTTTATTGTTCCTGCGGGAATCATATAACCTAACACGGCATTAGAAGTATAATTTTTCCAACTTAATTGATTAGTAGAAACATTAGTAACATTTCCTACAGCATTCGATCCAGCACTGCTAAAATTAGCCATAAAATTTGGGCAACCCGTAAGAGTAAAATTAGTCTCGTTAATGCCGAACGAAGCATCAGCAGCTATAGAAAAATTAAAGACTGTATTAATACTGCTAGTATAAATCGGAGAACTATTAGTATAAGCTGCAAAAGGAAAAGCAGAGCTCGTGTCCCTCTTTGTTAAAATAGTAACATCAGCCATAACCAAATAAGCAAAAACAATAACTAAAAGTAAACATGAAACCAGAACAAATTTCGTCCCAATCTTCGCACCTTTGTTTTCCATCACCATCTTTTTGTAATCATTATTATTATCTAGGGTTTATAAATGTTTCTCAGATTTATTTTTTTCGAATTTTTGCACTTTCTTTAATTAAATTTATTAAAAGTCCGACGATAAACGGCCCGATAACAAATCCGAATAAACCAAAAACTTTAACTCCGCCCAAAACGCCAAATAACAAAACTACTGGATGTATTCTAGATTTTTTCGCTAAAATATAATTTCTTAAAAGCCAATCAACAAAAATAACCATTATTAATCCCGTAATCAAAACCACCGTCGCTGCAAAATAATTTTCTTGTAAAACCATCACGACGGAAACTGGCGCCCACACCAACGCTGTTCCAAATAAAGGTATAAATACTGCAAGAGAAACTAAAAATGCAAATAATAATGCGAGTTCCAATCCGGCAATTTTAAATCCAATAAATGCGACGACAAAATCAATTATTGCAATAAAAAAAGTTCCATAAACTAATTTATAAGTCATATCAGAAAAATCTTTTAGAATTTTTTTCTTGTCCTTGAATGGAATTACTTTCTCTAAAGTTAATTTAAAACTTTCCCAGTCAGATAATAAATAATATGTTACAAAAAGCATAACGAAAATAGAAAAAATAAATCCCGGAATATAACGGAAAGAAGAATTTATAATAGAAAAAACAATTTCACCGACCTTGCTTACTATAAATTGCGCGCTATCTTTAACTAAAGAACTATTTCCAATCTCATCAAAAGCAGAAGAAATACTGTTCAAATTTTCCGGCGTCATAAAATAAGATATCTGACTAACCAACGTTGCGACAAAAAATGCAAGCATAATGAACATTAAAAGAGCTATTAAAACAATGCAGATAAATGCAGAAACCCGTCGGCCAAAATATTTCATTAAAAAATCATGTATCGGTTTCAATAAATAAGCGAAGATAAATCCGGATATTAAAGCCAAAAGAAAATCTTTAACTACCAAATAAGATAAAAACGCTACTACAACCAGCACGGCTATAAAAAAATAAGACTTAAGTCTGGACGATTCACCTCTCATGAAAAATTCAAGAAAGAGGAATTAATAAACCTTGCTTTAACACCAACAAAATTTATAAACCATCAATTCAGAAAAAGATTACAATGAGAAGAACATTAGTTTTGATAAAACCCGACGGCGTTGTAAGAAATCTAGTTGGAAAAATAATTATGAGATTTGAAGATGCTGGATTAAAAATAGTTGGGATGAAAATGGTTTGGATTGATGAAAATTTCGCAAAAAAACATTACCGCGAAGACATCACCCAAAAATATGGCGAAAGAGTGAGAAACGATTTAATAAAATATATTCGTGAAGGTCCTGTAATAGCCATGGTTCTAGAAGGCGTCGACGCAATAAAGGTTACGAGAAAAATAGTCGGTTCTACATATCCAAACGAAGCTCTTCCCGGAACAGTCCGAGGAGATTTTGCACATATTTCAAAAGATTATGCAAACAACAATGAGATTTCCGTAAGAAATTTAATTCACGCTTCGGGAAACGACGAGGACGCAGCAGTAGAAATTCCGCTTTGGTTTTCAAAAAACGAACTCCACAGCTACAAAAACATTCAAGATTTTTTTATGTTGAGTAATTAGTTTTTATCCGAAACCTCAAGCAAATATCTTTATAACCTATTTATTTCTCTGAAATATAACAAGAAGGCCCCCATAGTTCAGCCCGGATAGAATGCGACCTTGCGGATCAAAACCCAAACCCAGCGTTTTGATAAACTCCCTCACGGGAGCAAAAAGGTTGCGACCTCGGTTCAAATCCGAGTGGGGGCATAAAATAATGAAACAATAAATTTATATCTTATTTGCGCTATTATAAATCATGGCAAAAGAAAAACATATTCTTGAAAAAGAAATTAATGTGAATCGTATAGAATTAGCACCAGACGAAAAAATTCCGTACCACACCCATAAAGCTACAAGATATAATTACATTTTGAAGGGAAGTATGTCTGACGAGAGAGGAAATTATGTTCCAGGAGACATGGTTGAAAATATAATCGGTTCATCGCATTCTGTAACGGCCGGCCCGGAAGGATGTGTATTTCTTGTAATCTGGAGAAAAGATTAACTTAGAAAAATACCCGAACAAATTCAAACAAAAAATTATCCAAAATTCTATTCACACAAATTTACTTTTTCTTTACCGCTGATGAAAACCAAATTAAAGGTACACCGATAAAAAGGAAACTTAATCCAGCAATAAATCCCATAGCCCACAACGAATCATCAGGCCAACCCATCAATACCAAAACACCCAACAAAAGTGCACAAACTCCATCGATTAAAAACGCTTTCCTCCAAAACTTATGTCTCAGCTGCAAAGACTTACCAATCTCAAATATTCCTTCCAAAATTAATAATATCCCCATAAGAAGAGTCAACGTAATCACTCCACCCAATGGATAAAACAATAACAACAAACTAAAAATCAAAGCAATAACTCCATTCAAAATAATAAACTTAGCTCCTTTCCACTTTTTTGAAACAACACCAACAACAATTCCAGTTATACCTATCACAAAAAAAGCTACACCTAAAATTAAATCAATTGCAAAAGTTCCGATAAGCGGAAAAATAATTAACATCCCACCAAATACTGTCATCAACACACCTAAAACTAAAAACAAGTCACTAAAACCCTGCAAAGCATCCTTATCTCTTTTTTCCATCACCATCTTTTCGTAATCATTATTATTATCTAGGGTTTATAAATGTTTCTCAAATTTATTTTTTTCCGAGGGAAAATAGTTAAAATTATTTAACACTAAATAAAAATTATCAAAAGCTAAAACCTTTTATCAAAAACCAAATTCCTAAAATAGTAAACAATATTGCCACAATTAATCTGCCATACCTTCTTAAAAATTTATTTAGGCTATCCAAAACTTTCTTAGAAACCCTCGGAAATAAAAGATAAATTACTATGGGCAACAAAATCGGAACAAGCATCATAATGCTCGAGTATAAAGATAAAAATAATTTTGTAACACCTGTGGCCGTAGATTCAAAAATTTCATTTATCGAAATCAAATAAAGTGTTTCAGCATCAAAATTAGTTATGCTACATAAAAAACCCAAAACAAAACAAAACAAAAATCCGGAAGAGTATTTTTTCTTTTTTACAGTTCTTTCTCTACTAAAATAAATTCTATAAGCAAATATCAAAAGTAAAAACCCAAATAGAATATCAAAAAACCTCACTGCCCCGGGCCAGTTATTGTGTGCGTTTGTTCCAATAAAAAACCAAATTAAAAATAAAATAATCAAAGTAGGAATATTACCCAATAAAAAAGAAAAACTTTTGTATAAAGGTTTAGTCTTGCTGCTCAAAAAAATCACGGCGAGCGCAAAAATTCCGGGGGAGATAATCATTCCGAGCCCGAGGGCCATCACCTCAAAAATCAAACTTAACATATAGGGATATAATATTACGGCTTAAAAATCCTTTGAAATTAACCGCACAATTTAAATAATATAAAATATAATTAAATTTGTGAACAAAAAGAATGTGAATACCGAAGAGATAGAACATAGCGCAGGTATGGCGCCTCATCGGCTTGTTGCCCTAGCAGACGCGATTTTTGCATTCGCAATGACTCTCCTGGTCATTTCGTTAAACATGCCGGAGCCGGGAAAAATAGTTGACATCGCAGAATTTCTTTTAAACCAGTATGCAACTTTTTGGAATTTTGTACTTAGCTTTTTGCTTCTCATTTTATTTTGGATAAATTTTAATCAGCAATTTAATCACATTAAAAAAATTGATTCGGCGGCTATATTCGTCAATGTATTCATTCTTCTATTTGTAGTTCTCGTCCCGTTTTCAACAAGTTTAATGAGTGATTATCCACGGAATATATCTGCAGAAGCTTTCTTCAACGGAAATATGTTTATTTTATTTTCCCTTTTTGCTTTCAATTGGCACTATTGCTACCGCGGCGGATTTATTGAAACAAAATTCAACCGAGAACATATCAAAAAATTAAATCGCCGAGTCATATATCCACCAATCATAGCCCTGGTTGCTTTGTCTCTCTCTTTTATTATTCCAGGATATTCCACGTTAGCCTATTTAGCTATTCCTTTTCTTCTAATAATATCTAGCTTAAGAAAAAAATAAAAGATTAAAACTATAATTCCCAACAAAGTTAAAAAAATTCCAAGGTAGTCCTCAAAAGTTTTGCTCTGATAAAAAACAACACCTTTTGAATTCAGCGAAGGATTAACATACATAAAACCCAAGGAATTTTTATTAATCACAAGATTTTTTCCGGATTCCAAATCTCGAGCTCTCCAAGATTTATGATAAAATTCTTTAAACAAAACGACATCATTTTCATCAGCAGAGTCAAATGATATGATAACCTCGTCTGGATTTTCTCTCTTCCAATTAAATTCTTTTTCTTTTCCGAAAGAACTATCGTTAGCAAAATCTACCAAAGAAACAATTTTTTTCGCTTCCAAATATTCAAATAAAGTAAAGTCATATCCGTCCGAACCGTTCATAATAATTTTAAACCTCGAATCATTTTTGAATTTTTCAATAGAATCTTTATTTTCTGCTTCAAAATATTTTATTCCAAACCAGTCCAGCCAATAAATTGCTCCGTTAATGTCGTCCGATAACCATATATGCCACCTCATGTCGTAATATCTTGAAGCGTTTAACATTCCTGCATCCTGATAACCAAATGTTTGAGGCACATTCGGCATAAAATAATTAAGATTTTCACTAAAAACAAATTTCGAAGTTCCAAACCGATAATTATCATATTCATTTTTTAAAGGAAAATCATTTTGGCCAATTATATTTCTAAATATTTGATATCTCCCGTCTTCTTTGTAATAAGAAAATCTTTCAAAGTTTTCATTAATAACTTGTAAATTCCAAAAAATACCTAATAACAACATCAAAAAAATTACAAATAATATATATTTATTATCAAATAACTTTAATTTGTTTATAACTAATCCCAAAAACATAGACAGAATAATAGAAAATGGCAAAACAAATCTTACTGGATCAACCCCCAAAGGATAATGATTTCCCAAACCACCAAAAAGAAGAAATCCAATAATTACGATAGAAAATAAATATGAAAGGATTATTTTTTCTTTGTAAAATTTTTTAAAAAACAAAAGTGAAAATGAGAACAGGATAATTAATATTCCTACTCCTCCGGCCTGCAATCCCCAAGCAATCTGATCATTAAACCCAAATAACTGCGAGATTTTTGGAACATAACCTTCATATCCTCCGGAAGAATTCGAATAAAACAAAAATGGAACAAACCAAAAAGAAGCAAGCAGAACCGGAATCATCCCATAAACAAAAACTTTCTTTAGATTTCTTAGATTAATTCCATCGAATAAAATTCTTATAATCATTATAAAGCCTATTAAAAATCCAACAACTACGTGAGTTAAGATTCCTATTGAAAAAAGCAATGAATAAAAAATAAAATACCTCTTCTTTTTTTCAATTAGAGATTTTTCAAGAAAATAAAGAGAAAACGGTATTGTCCATAATGCAAAAACATACGGCAAATTACCGGCGCTAATCCAATAATATGACATGCTTAGAACACTCAGATAACTAATCCCAGAAAATAAAGCGATTTTTTCATTGCCAGTTTTATATTTTACAAAAAGATAAATTCCTGTGGAAGTTAAGACTATGCTCAAAAAACAAAGAAAATTTGCTGCAAAAAAATCATTTGGAAAAATAGCCGCTAAATAATAAAACAAAGGAGGATATAATTTCAAAAATAAAGTTCCAGAATACCAAGACATGTCCCAACTAGCAAAAGGATAAAGTTTAAGATAAGAAACTTTGCTCAAATGTCCCAGCGTGTCTAATCCCAATGGCTGATTGCTAAACAAAGGTTTGTAAAATAAAATTAAAGAAAGTAAAACAACTATAATCGAAAAAACTTTTTTATTCATCTTCTTCTCTCAGAATTTACTCCGGATATAATTATGACAAAATTCATACTTATAAACATAATTAACTTCATTCATAAAGCATTAAACCTCTGAGTCAGTAAAACACTTAATCAAACGGATTATGTTTTTCCCAAAAAGATTTTTTTCTCTCTTTTACGGCGGAGTTTATAGATAAAGAAATTCCCGCGCCGATAACCGCTCCGACTCCGAGCGCAATAAGAACTGACTTAATCGGATTTTTCTTGATATAGCTTACCGTAGAATCTTCCACATCATCAAACTTATCTTTCGCACTTTCCCAACTCTCTTGCGCTTTATCCCGAACGCCGTTCAAACTTTTTCTCAAGATATTTTTTGCCATTTAACCTCCTATTTTTAATATGATTCCTACAAACAACAAAATTATTCCGATAATCAAAAGAGATATTGTCTTTGACAAATGAACATATTCAATCAGGAAAAAAGCAAACGAAAGCGCAAGCGCCGCAAAACCAAGCAATAAAATAAAAACCGCAATCAAATTTTTTATTAATCTTCTTTCAAATTTCCAAATTTCAACCTTTATCATATGAATTATTTCCTTTCCAAAATTTGGCGCTTCGTCAGTCAAGTTAGAAAAAAGACCCATCAAAGCATTCTTAAAAAAACTAGCTATTCCCATAATTCAAACAATCTCGCCCGCTTTTTATAGATTATCGTGATTGAAAGTATATTTTTGAGTTCAACCAAATCTTATTCGAGTTCAAACAAAAAACAAAAATAAATTAACTTAAAGTTATTACTTCTTTTTATGAAGCAAGTTATGTAAAAACGCAAAAACCCATCCAAAGATATATCCTATGACGAAAGTTAATATCACTAGAATGATTGCGTTAACTAAATTAAATGAAGTTAACTTAAAAACCGGTTCCAAAGCATGCAGACCAAATACCCAATTCAAAAAAGATTGCAGCTCGTTAGGTATCACCGCGACGGCAAGAGACCAAACCGCATGCACAACCGCTAAAAACAAACCGAAAGTTAAACCAACTTTATTTTTATCTATCATTTTACCCCCTTTTATCTAAACTAAAACATATAATGATTAAAACTATTTAATAGTTTCGTTAATCCCAAAAAATAAAAACCCCTTATATCTTATTATTGAATGTTAGGATTATCAAAAGAGGAAATAACCTTATTCAAAAGTTTAAACACCCCACAGAAAGTTCAGGATTTCATAAATAGAATTCCAATAAATTTTGAGGAAAAGGGTGACACATGTTATTCTCCAAAAAAAGTCCTGAAAGAAAATAAATGCCACTGCATCGAGGGCGCAATTCTCGCCGCGTTGATTCTTCGCACGAACGGCCATCCTCCGCTAATTGTAGACTTAGAAGCATCAGAAAAAGATTTTGACCACGTCATCGCAGTTTTTAAAATTGATAATAAATGGGGCGCAATATCAAAAACAAATCATGCCGTCCTCCGTTATCGCGACCCGGTTTACAAATCCGTAAGAGAACTAGTCATGAGTTATTTTAACGAATATTCAAATGAAGTCGGAGAAAAAACGCTCAGAAAATTTTCCAATCCCGTAAATCTTTCAAAATTTGACGGCCACGGCTGGATGCACAACGAAGAAGATGTCTGGTATATTCCAAATCATCTAACTGAAATAAAACATTTTCCAATAATTGAAAGAAAACAAATTTTTATTCTCAAAGAGCTTGATGAAATCGAGCGCAAAGCAAATAAAATCACCGAATGGCAAAGCGACAAAGCGAAAAAGAATTTGTAATTATTCTTTCCGTTCTTCTCTTTCTTTATCTTCCTTATCCTGTTTGTCCACCTTTTCAATACTCTCAATAAAATAATCCACAAAAATATTAATATCTTTTTCATCTTCTGATTTTAGGAAAACATCGTACTCTTCTTTCTTCATCGCTTCATCATAACCGCCGCCGAAAGAATCTTTTGCTTCCTTGTAAAGATACTGAACCATTTTTTTCGCACCCTTCCAGCCCTCCGCATCATAACAAAACAAGATTTTTTCTAAAATATTTTCTCTTCTGAACTCATCGCTGTATTTCGCCGCCTCGCCGTCCGCTTCCGACTCATAGGCTCGGCTAAGCTCATCGTCAATTGTCTGAAGTAAATATTTCTGCGGATCTTTCGGAACCTGATAGACATGCGCAACTTCGTGAACCACAATAGGCAAAAGCGCTGGCAAAGACAAAAATTCCAAATCCGTCTTGTTAAAGAAGATTACAATTTCATATCCTTGATTTTTTGTCGCCGCGATAACATCTGAAAAACTCCAGACATCCTGATCATACGGCATAGTCACCGGTCGGTCAAGCAAAAACCGCGAGGCAATAACACTTACAGTCCATCCTTCCGGAAATTTGAAAAAAGATATCAAAGATTTAATATTATTTCTAAAGTTCACACTATTTTTTCTCCAAAAATTCTGCCGGTCATACTTCAGCTCGTTTCTGGATTTTTTTACCTGCCTCAAAAATTTGTCAAGCTCTTGTATTGTTTCCATAAAATTACATAATTTTCGGTTTTAAATAAGTTTGCCCCAAAAATCAAAAATTCCAAAGTTTTTGGTTAAAAATCTGCGTTTCATACAAAAAGTTAAATATCCTACCCCTAAGACGCTAAAAGGAGGAAAGATGAACAGCTTTAAACGGATTTCAAAAGAATAAATCTGCCGCACCTGCCCGGAATACACGGCGCTCCACCATAAAGGGTTAATGTCAAAAATCTTAGGCTCAGATTACAGATTTTTATTTGTTTCTTTAAAAAATAATTTTCCCAACAAAAATTTCCCACATCAGAACCAAATTCGTTCGTCTATTATCTCTCAGTCTGTCTGGACGAGAATTTTCGCGAGCGAATTAGGGTGGGCTGGGTGGGGGAACCAATGACGAGCGAAAATTCGAGTTTGAAAAGCGGGAGTTTCGTCGTTACTTTGAAAATCAATAAACAAATTATATCCGTTCGTTCTCTCGTATCTCTTTCAAAATCGTTTTTTTCGTAGTCTTTGGATGTTTTCTGCAATAAAACTCTAGCTTTTCAGAATCAAAATGCGCAGATTTTGTTCCCGCGTTCTTCGTTCTTATAAAAATACTCTGCCCAACAGGATCATAAGGCCAGCCCTTCGCCATGAGTTTCCTTTCGTGCAGTTCGTGAATTAAAACAAACGGAATTTCTTTCTTGTATAAACTATCATCAAGCCAGATTTCATTTTTCGGAACGAACGGATAAACATATCCATGCCCACCCTGATTGAAATCAACATCAAATAAACTACGAACAACGTGTCCTCGCACAGTCCAAACCTTAATTTTTTTCGTGTACTTTCCAAAAAGAGCTTTTTTGTGAACTTTTTTCAGAATTTCTTCGCGAACTTTTATTTTCTTATATTTTTTTATAAGTTTTAATTTATCTCTTTCCATTCGTTCAATTTTATTCGCGATTTCAACAGCCTGCCCGTGATTTTTTCCTTCATCATACGCGCGCTCCATCACAAGAAACATATCAATAAAAAATTTCGCTTCCTTTCTTCCATTTTCAAAATCAATCCAGAATTCATTTTTCGGAACAAATTTAAAATTCCTGTGCCCGCCATAATTCGGAAACTGTCTGTCTAAATTATTTCTCACCCAGTAACCATTAACATACCAAAAATCAAATCCAGAAAAGCGCCCAATTTTTTTCATGTATGGTTTTTTCATTTCTAAATAAATTTTTCCCGATTTAAATATTTATACAAACTCCAATAAAAATTTAAAATAAAATAAAAAACAAATTAATCTCTTGCCAATACAAAAACATTCTTGATAGCAACAATAATTACTGCCGGAATGAATATAGTCATTAGCGCCCAAATAATATTTTGCAGCAACGGAAGATTAGCGAAAACTCCTTGTCCGAATGTCGCAACAATTATCATTATAACTCCGGAAAGAAGAAATGAACCAACTTCCTTAGAATCTATATTAATCAGACCAATTATAAGCCCAAGCAAAACTAGTGCAATAATCACAATCTGACTTGTTTGTTGATCAAGTGTTCCAAATTCTGAAGTGAACGTAATAATTATTCCAAACAGAACGGCCAAAATAACTCCTGCGAGAAATATCCAACCGCCAACATGTTTACTCTTTTTCATTTCACACCTCCTTTCATAAAATATTAAGTTAATTTGTCTTTATAAATTTTTGTCAATAGCCCAGATAAATAATTATATCTTCCATCTTCCATTTTCCTGAACAACTTTTCCATCAAGAATTATTTTCGCGCGTTTCATATCTTTTACAATATCCCAATGAATTGCCGAATCATTTCCTCCGCCGTTGTCTTTGTACGCCATTCCTAGCGCAAGATGAATTGTTCCGCCGATTTTCTCATCGAATAATAAATTTTTTGTGAATTTATTTATTTTTGGATTCATGCCGATTCCAAATTCTCCGACATAAGAAGCATTTTCATCGGTCGCAAGCATTTCTTTCAGAAAATTTTCATTCTTCGAAGCTTTCGATTCAATAACTTTTCCGTTTTCAAATTTCAATTGAATATCAGTTACCTCTTTTCCAGATTCTATCGCAGGATAATCAAATTTAATCCATCCGTTCAGACTTTCCCGAACAGGTGCCATAAAAATTTCTCCGCCCGGCATATTTTCCTCTCCCTTATCAGCCTTCACAAGTTTTCCGTGAATTTCAAATTTCAAATCCACATTTTCTCCAATCAAATGAACTTTTTTTCCTTTCTGAAATTTTTTCAAAATAAAATCAATTCTTTTTCCCAAAAATTTCCAATCCTGCAAACAAGCTCCATAAACAAAATTTTCATATTCAATCAAATCCATTTCAGCTTCCTGCGCTAAAGCCAAACACGGAAAACCGACAGTGCATCGTGAAATTTTATCTCTCTGATTAACAACATAATCTGAAATTGGATGAGTAACTTTTCTTCTTGCAGTTATTTTTTTTCCATCAGAATTCGTCAGCGCGCGTGTATTCAATTCAGTGTCAATTCCAATATATTTTTGCGCATGTTTAACAAGAAAATCAATGTGCTCCGGAAATTTTTCTATCTGATGTTCTTTCGCATATTTGTAAAAAAACGCATCAAGCTCAGGAAAATTTGCTTTAATTATCGGATGTCCTTCGGCCAAAATAACTTCTTTGTAAAGCGCAATAATAAAATCTCTGGCTTCTGTAGCACTTCCGCTTATCACAACGCTATCTCCTTTCTTAACTCCCACAGAATAATCTACGACGAGTTTTGCAAGTTTTTGTGTTCTTAAATCAATGGGCATTTTATTTTTCTAGAATTCTAAGGCGATTCCTTACCACCACCTCAAAAAAGTTTAATGTCGCCCACTTAAAAATGTTTCTGCAATAACTTTTCTCAATAACTTTGTTGTCTAGCTTCACGAACCATTCGGTCATAACAACTATTGCAATGAGTTCCTGCCTTTAATCCGTGATCAACTCTCGGCGTTCCAATTTCTATGCATCTAACTCTTCTCCCCTCTG
>Ga0247841_10004138_pt1 | contig 25425 bp, 21 predicted proteins | sample LaCruzMarch2015__2_FD_192410 | JGI IMG/M metagenome (GOLD analysis project Ga0247841, IMG submission 192410) | Freshwater microbial communities from meromictic Lake La Cruz, Castile-La Mancha, Spain - LaCruzMarch2015_18m | ecosystem: Environmental > Aquatic > Freshwater > Lake | place: Spain... | reverse complement strand
AAAAGAAGAAATTTTGGCAGGTGCACTTTAAAACAGAAATACGACATTTCTATTTTGGTTTGACAAACATGAAAACCGGACATTCTTGCTTTGCTAGAAATAGGACATTTTTGCCTTGCTATAACAGTAGTGTAAAAATTGTTTTGATTTTTTTTAAAGTTATGTTATCTTATGTTTATGCATAAAGCTGTAGAGAATTGGATTAAAGGTTCAGAGTATGATATTAAAGCGGCCCGCGTTATGAATGATGGCGGGCGCTACATTTATGTCATTTTTATGTGCCATTTGGCAGTAGAGAAATTTTTAAAAGCGATTGTAACCAAGAAGATGAAAAGGATGCCGCCTAAGACTCACGATTTATTTTATCTGATAAAATTGGCTCAACTAGATGTTCCAGCGGTTCATCAAATGATAATTTCGCATCTTAATGAAGCCAGTATTCCTACTCGTTACCCTGAAGATATAAAAGAGATAAGTAAACAATACAATAAATCTGTGGCCAAGAGGTACTTGGAGAAGACTAAGAATCTATTAAGATGGTTAGGACAAATAAAATAAAGCGGATTACCGCTATAATTGTAGAGAAACTGATAGAGAAAGGTATTCCGGTAAAACACCTAATCCTTTATGGTTCCTATGCCAATGGCCGCCAGCAGCAGCATAGTGATATAGATATCGCGGTTATATCGCCTATTTTTGAAGGGAAAGGAATACTCAAGCGCCAGGAATTATTAGGCGAGGTTTTATATAGCACTGGTGAACCTGTAGAGGCATTGGGCTATACCCCCAAAGAATATCGTAATCCCCCGTCCTTTTCATTCCTTTCTGAAATTATTTCAACGGGAAGGTTAATTTATAGCGGTTGAGTTTATCACCACCCAATAATCTCTCGCCAACTTGTGCCTTCTGCTCTCAAGCGTAGATAAGTAAACAAGGGGACGGTTCTGTTTTTTTTGGCAAAAGTGACAGTCACAAAAAGCGTGACAGTCACCTTTCTCTAAAAAACAGAACCGTCCCCCGATTTTTAAAAACTTGGGTTTTTCTCTAGTGTTGTAAATTTGGAGAATAACTACAGCTATTTTTGATTGATTTTCGCGATAACTTCTTGGATGGTTTCCTCCGGAGTAGAGGCGCCGGTAGTGATTCCCGCACTTTTTGCGTTAACTAACCAGCTTTTCTTTATTTCTCTAGCGCTATTAATCCAGTAGCTGTTTTCATTTAGAGATTTTGATATTTCATAAATTCTTTTGGTGTTGGCGCTTGTCTTGGAGCCGATAATAATCATTACTGTGTTTTCTAGGGGCATAGTTTTGACTTCATTTTGCTTTATTCGGGTGGGATTACAGATGGTATTATGAAAAGCGATTTTTGGGATATATTTACGCAGTAATTCCAGGATGGCCAGGATATTATCCAGGTTTTGAGTTGATTGGATGACAATGCCGGCTTTTTTTAATTTTTTAATTTTGGCCAAAGGTATATTTTGGAGTTTATCGATGACTATGGCTTGGGATTTAAGCTGGCCGATAATTCCCCGGACTTCATCATGTTGCTTGTCTCCGATTATAATTACCTGATAGCCGCGATCTTCTAACTTGCGGGCAATTTTATGTATTTCTTTGACCATGGGACAGGTAGCATCGATAACTTTATAGCCTAGTTTTAAGGCCTGTTCTAAAGTATGCCTACAGCAGCCATGCGCCCGGATAAGTAAGGTTTTATTTTTACCCCGCCCAAGCCGGTTAATTTTTTTAATTCCGGCAGCTTGGATTTGTTTGACTACCTCTTCATTGTGCACAATATCTCCGAGCATAAATACAGGTTTTTTTGTTTTCGCGGTTTCTAAGGCAATGGTAATCGCCCTTTTTACTCCAAAACAGAATCCCGCGGATTTAGCCAGCCGAATTTTCATAAATATTCTCCCGCCTATATTTTTTTCTATTTAAAAAGGATTTTATGGGAAAAATTATCCAGCGCTTGTTTGTATTTTTGATTCAGGTTTAAGCCCTGGATTTGATTTAACGCTTGAGTGTAAAGGTATTTTATTTGGCCTTGCGCGTAAGCCAGGGCGCCGGTATCGGTAATCATTGAGCGTATTTTGATCAACTCCGTATTATTAGTAATTTTGTTTTCCAGGATTCTTTTGATCATTAACTTGCCCTTTTCGCTGGCGTGGTTAAAGGCATACCAGATGAGCAAGGTTCTTTTGGCTTCTTTAATGTCCGTGAGGTTAGATTTACCGATTTGGCCGATTTCTCCGAATGTCCCAATGATATCGTCTTTAATCTGAAAAGCCCTTCCCAGGAGCATACCGTAAGAATACAGCTTTTTAATTTGGCCGGGTTTTGCTCCGGCTAATGTGGCGCCCATGGTTAGCGGAGAGGCAAACGTATAATTGGCGGTTTTATAATCATAAATCTTGTAAATATCTTTCCGAGTGACTTTTTCGATAGGCTTAATTCCAAGCAGCAGCTCAATAAATTCTCCACTGCCTGTGTATAAGGCTGCCAGAAATAATTTTTTTAACGCCTGCTCTTTACGCCGCGTATTTTCCCTGACGGCTAAAAAGGCATCCAGGCCCATGGCGTACATTACATCGCCAACCACGATGGCCAGGTCTTCGCCGTTAAATTTAGCTTTTTTATTTTGGCCTAGAGAATTCCTTAACAAGGCATGCATGGAAGGTTTGCCGCGGCGTTGATCGCTTTTATCGATAATATCATCGTGAACGAGCAAAAAGTCGTGCAATAGTTCTAGAGACAGGGAGCTGCGGTAAAGCCCCAGAGGCGCTTTTTTAGAGAAACCCAAATAGCCGATACAAAATAATATTGGCCTGATTCTTTTGCCATCACGGCAGATAAACTCTTTGATATGCTTAGAAAGAATAGGAGAGAGTTTGTTTAGGGAGTATAATTTGTTGATTGAGCCGATATAAGCGCTCAGTTCTTTTTCGATCCTATTTTTTATTTTTAAAAACATAATTTATGTTAACATATAAAAAGTAATTATGCAATTATTTTGGACAAAAAATCAGGGGACGAAAATCAGGGGACGGTTCTCTTTTAAAAAGAGAACCGTCCCCTAGATTCGAGGCAGGACCCGCTGGCTAGGTTAAAACTTTTCTTGACAAAAAACATTGATTTTGTTATATTATTTCTGTTATTGTGAAAAATGGAACAATATGATTACAAATAAAAACTGCATCATTCGGCTTTCCCGGTACAAAAACGCTCTTTATCGACTGCAAGCTTTGGGTTTTGTGAAAGTTTTCTCAGATAACTTGGCGGATTCTGTGGGGGTAACTGCTTCGCAGGTAAGAAAAGATTTTTCTATTTTTGGTATCTGTGGAAATAAAAAAGGGGGTTACCAGATTGATTCGCTTTTGGAGAAGCTAAACAGCATTTTGGGCAAAGATCAACTCCAGAAGGTTATTGTGGTAGGCGGCGGGCATATTGGCAGCGCGTTAATGCGCTACCGAGGATTTGAAAAAGAGGGCATAAAAATAGTTGCCGGTTTTGATATTGATCCGGCCAAAATTAACCGCTCTAATTCTGTTCCGGTCTTGCTGTTAGAGGAAGCCAAGGCTTTTATAAAAACTAATGGTATACGCATCGCTATTTTAGCGGTTCCGGATATCGCTGCCCAGCAGGCTGCGGATATAATCTGCGCCGCGGGAATTAAGGGGATACTTAATTTTGCCCCCTTGAGGCTTAAAAGCGCTGAAGGCTGTATTATTAATAATGTTAATTTAGAGATTGAGTTAGAAAACCTTATTTATTTTGTGAACGTCATGGAGAAGACAAAATAATGAAAGCAGAGCAGCCGGATCCGGAAAAAACAAAATTAGATGAAATTATTTTTAGATACGCGGATAAGCCGGGGAGGCTGCTGGGAATATTGGAGAATGCCCAGCAGTTAAATCCACACAAATATCTTACCCGGGGAATTTTAGGGCATATTGCCCAAAAAACTAAAATACCCGTTTCCAGGATTTATAACATTGTTACTTTCTACGCTTTTTTTAACCTCGCGCCGCAAGGAGAACATTCGATTATTGTTTGCCGGGGGACGGCTTGCCATACGCGCAGGTCAAAAAATTTATTGGATTACCTGATTAATTGGTTTGGTTTTAAAGAGGATGATTTGAATGGGGAAGGAAAATCCTCTTTAACCACTAAAGATAATAAATTTACGATTAAAACCGTAGCCTGTTTTGGCCAGTGCGCCCTGGCGCCGGTAGTGGAGGTTGATGGAAATATCTATAGTCATATGACGCAAGATAAGCTGCGTAAGATTATAAAAAATATCTCAAAGCAAAAAAATAAACGATGAAGATTAAAAATATCGAAGATTTGAATAAAATTAAAGAAAAAGGGTTGAAAAAAATATTGCCGGATAAGCCGCGCATCGCTATCGGCATGGGGACTTGCGGCTTAGGTAATGGCGCCGGCGAAGTTTTTGAGGCTTTTAGCAAAGCGTTGGCTAAAAGAAAAATACCAGCGTTGTTGACTAAGGTGGGTTGTTTTGGTTTCTGTGCCCAGGAACCGCTAGTTAATATCACCTTGCCTGCTCTACCGCTGGTAATTCTTAACCGAGTTTTACCTGAAGACGCGGACGCGATAGTTAAAGATCTAGCTAATAATACTATTAATCCGAAAAGGGCATTATGCAAAATTGAATCTTGGGATCATTTAACCGCGCGGATTAAATACGGAGAGGGTTTTGCTAAGATTCCGTATTGGGACCAGGTGCCGTTTTTTAAGTGGCAGAAAAAAATTGTCTTAAGAGATTGCGGTTTGATTAACCCCGAAGATATCCAGGAGTATATTGCCGTGGGCGGATACCGCGGCCTTGCGCGTGTTTTAAAAGATCTTAAGCCGCAGGAGATAATCGCTCAAGTAAAGCAATCAAAGCTAAGGGGCAGGGGCGGAGCAGGTTTTTCCACTGGAATAAAATGGGAGTTAATGCAGAAGGAGAATGCCAGCCAGAAATATATTATCTGTAACGCCGATGAAGGAGACCCGGGCGCGTATATGAATCGTAATGAAAGTGAAAGTGATCCGCACATGCTTTTAGAGGGAATGATTATCGGCGCCTACGCTATGAGCGCGTCTTTAGGCATTATTTATGTGCGCGCGGAATATCCTTTGGCAGTAGAGCGGATAAAGAAAGCAATTAGCGAAGCCAGAAATTATGGGCTGTTAGGTGAAAATATATTAGAGAGTGGTTTTTCTTTTGATTTGCAATTAGTCGAAGGCGCCGGCGCTTTTGTCTGCGGGGAAGAAACCGCGCTAATTTCTTCACTAGAAGGAAAATCCGGCCGTCCGCATTTGCGCCCGCCATTTCCGGCGCAAAAAGGATATTTGGGCAAACCTACCAATATTAATAATGTGGAAACCTGGAGTAATATTCCGGTGATTATCGCAAAAGGGGCGGATTGGTTTACGCATACCGGAACCCAGAATAGCTCCGGGACCAAGGTTTTTTCTCTGGTCGGTAAAATAAAGAACACCGGACTGGTGGAGTTGCCATTAGGGACTTCTTTGCAGGCTTTAATTTATAATATTGGCTCCGGAACCGGTACGAATAAAAAGGTCAAGGCAGTTCAAAGCGGCGGGCCTTCCGGAGGTTGTATTCCGGCGGCCTTATTTAATACCCCGATTGATTATGAGACTTTGGCGGAGTTGGGCGCGATTATGGGTTCTGGTGGCATGGTGGTGATGGATGATGATAATTGTATGGTGGATATAGCGCGGTATTTTACGGAATTCACCACTAGCGAATCCTGCGGTAAATGTACGCCTTGCCGGGAAGGGTTGGCGCAAAGCTTAAATATCTTGACGAATATTACTAAGGGCAAAGCCAGCCAAGATGATCTCCGGAATTTAGGGGATTTAGGCGCGGTAATTAAAGATACCGCTCTTTGCGGATTAGGCCAAACCGGGCCCAATCCTGTATTAACTACGTTGAAGTATTTTAAAAATGAGTATCAGGAGCACATCCAAGAGTCCCGCTGTGATGGGGGGGTATGCGCGGATCTTTTTATTTCTCCTTGTGAAAACAGCTGTCCTTTACATATGAATATTCCGGGATTCCTGGAGTTATTCAAAGAGAAGAAAATGCAGGAGGCGTTTGAATGTATTATTCGGGATAATCCTTTTCCGGCATCCAGCGGAAGGATCTGTCATTTTCATTGCCAGATGCGCTGTCGCAGGGAGGATATTGATTATCCGGTTTCGCAGGGTGAAATCCATAGGTATATTGCTGATGTTATGTATAAAGGTAAACAAGAAACTAAAACTATTCAGCGCTTAGTTAAAGAAAAACTGCCTAAAAGCGGTAAAAAGATTACTATAGTTGGCGCAGGGCCAAGCGGATTAACCGCGGCTTATTATTTATCTCGATTGGGCCATGAGGTTACTGTTTATGAAGCTAATTCTGAAGCCGGGGGAGTTTTGCGTTATGGGATTCCTGAATATCGCCTGCCTAAAGCAGTATTAAAGAAAGAAATAGGTTTTATTCAGAAGCTGGGCGTAAAAATTTTAGGTAATCAAAAAATCAGCGCGCAGAAATTGACGGATTTGATTAAAAAATCAGATGCCGTGTTTTTGGCAACCGGCGCCTATAAAAATATGAGCTTAGGTATTCCTGGAGAGGAGGGGGAAGGGGTATTCTCCGGCACGGTTTTTCTGGAGGATGTGGCAGTTGGTAAAAAACCGTCCCTGGGTAAAAAAGTGGTAATTATCGGAGCCGGAAACGTGGCCGTGGATGCCGCGCGTACGGCTTTTAGGCTGGGCAGCGAGGTGACGATTGCCTACCGCCGGGAAGAGAAGGATATGCCGGCGAATAAAGATGAAATTAAAGGAGCGCGATTAGAAGGTATTAAGTTTATATTTCTAGCCGGCCCCCAAGCTTTGCTCAGGGATTCCGCGGGTAAATTAAAGGCGTTAAGCGCAACGCGCATGGTTTTAGGAGAATATGATATTAGCGGAAGAAGAAAACCGGTTGCCACCAGTGAGGTTTTTCAGATTTCCTGCGACAGCGTGATTTTGGCCATTGGAGAAAGAGTGGACGCGGAGTTTATCAAAAGTTGCGGGATTATTATTAATCCCGATGGGACAGTTAAAGTGGAAAAATTTAATTTGAAGACTAACCTGGATAAAGTTTACGCCGGAGGGGATTTAGTGAAGGGGCCGGCAACCGCGGTAGAGGCGATGGCGGATGGTAAAAAGGCTGCTTGGGCCATTGACCGGGAATTAACCCAAGAAAACAGGTTTGTTAAGCTTTTTAACAAATTTACGTACGCAACCCAGGTTCCTTTAGAGCCAAAAGTTTTTAAAAAACAGGAAGGTAAACAGCTAGAAATAACCAAGCGGCGCGATAATTTTAAAGAAGTTTCTTTGGGGCTATCTTTAAAACAAGCCTGCGTTGAGGCGAGCAGGTGCTTAAGGTGCGATGTTAAGGAAGGTAAGTAAATGGAAGAGAATAAAGTATCTTTAAAAATTAATGGCCAGGATTATGAATTCCGCGCTGGCCTGACTATTTTGGAAGCTTGCGCGGAGGCCTCAATTGATATCCCCACACTTTGTTATTTAAAAGATATTAATCAAGAAGCTGCCTGTTCAATCTGCTTAGTGGAAGTGAAGAAAGCTAAGACTTTGTTGCGTTCCTGTGTTACTGCCATTAGCCAGGGCATGGAGATTTTTACCAATACCTCGCGGGTAAGAGAAGCCAGAAAATTAAATTTGGAGTTGCTTTTAGCCGGGCATCCTAAAGATTGCCTGGTTTGTGAGCGAAACCAGAGTTGTGAATTAAGAAAGATGGCTTTTGATCTGGGAATCAGGGATTTAAGGTTTCCTAAGGTTACTAAGATTCAAATGCCCTTAGACGATACTTCCGTATCTTTAACGCGCGATCTTAATAAATGTATTTTGTGCGGCCGTTGCGTGGCGGTTTGCGCTAACTTGCAATCGGTAAAAGCAATTGATTTTACCGGGCGGGGCAAGTCTAGTAAAGTAACCACATTTTTTGACCAGGGCTTGGGAAATAGCGTTTGTGTTAATTGCGGCCAGTGCCTGATGGTTTGTCCTACTGGAGCGATTGTTGAAAATGACGCCAGCCAAAGTGTTTGGAAGGCATTGTCAGATACTAAGAAATTTATAGTGGTAGAGGTTGCTCCAGCTGTTCGGGCAGCGATTGGTGAAGAGTTTGGTTTGCCGGCGGGCAGCTTGGTTACGGCTAAATTAGCTCAAAGCTTGCGTAAATTAGGTTTTGCCAAAGTTTTTGATACTCAGTTTTCCGCGGACCTGACAATTATTGAAGAAGGCCATGAATTAATCAAGCGCATTAAAAATAAGGGCGTTTTGCCGATGATTACTTCTTGTTCTCCGGGCTGGATAAAATTTGCTGAGCATTTTTTCCCTGAAATATTAGAGCATATCTCAAGCTGTAAGTCTCCGCAGCAGATGTTTGGGTCGGTTGCTAAAACTTATTACGCCAAGAAATATAATCTTGACCCCAGGAATATGGTAGTGGTTTCGATTATGCCTTGTACGGCCAAGAAATTTGAGGCGCTGCGCCCGGAGGCCAAAAGCGCGTTTAATTATTGGAAAAAAGAATTAGGCTTAAAAGAAAATGAAGTTTTTAACGATGTGGATTATGTCTTGACTACCCGGGAAGCCAGCCGCATGATTAAAGAGGCGGGAATTAATTTTACGGCTCTGGCGGGTGAAGATTTTGATGAGCCTTTAGGTATATCTACGGGAGCGGCGGTTATCTTCGGAGCAACCGGCGGAGTAATGGAGGCGGCATTAAGGACAGCTTATGAACTGCTTACCGGCAGGCAGTTGGAGAAGCTTGATTTTATGCAGCTGCGAGGCTTAGAGGGTATTAAGTCCGCCGCGATTGATATTGACGGGTTGATATTAAAGGTTGCCGTAGCCAGCAGCTTAAGTAACGCGCGCGTATTATTGGAAGAAATAGAACAGGGGAAATCTCCCTACGCTTTTGTTGAAATTATGACTTGTCCCGGCGGATGCTTGGGTGGAGCTGGCCAGCCGATTTCGACTGATCCTGCCGTCAAATCTAAGAGGATGGAAGCAATTTATCAAGAAGATAAAAATAAGCCGCTTAGAAAATCACATCAGAATCCGGCGGTGCAGGTTTTGTATAAGGAATTTCTAGGGCAGCCTTTGGGTGAATTATCGCGCCATTTATTGCATACGCAATATACGCCTAGAGAAGAAATACTTTAAAGGTAATTATGGAGCATAAAAAATTAAATCCGGAATTAGTCAGCCTGGTCCAGCAGTGGAAAGGCAAAGAAGGTAATTTAATCATGATCCTGCATGAGATCCAGAATCATCACGGGTTTGTGCCGCGGGAGTTATCCTTGGAATTATCTAAAATGTTAGATGTTCCTTTGGCTAGGATCTATGAGGTAATTACTTTTTATAATTTCTTTAAACTTACGCCTCCAGGTAAACATCGGATTGCTTTGTGTATGGGGACAGCTTGTTACCTGCGGGGCGCGCAGGCAATTTTAGAGGAAGTGAAGAACATCTTAGGGGTTAAGGAAGGCCAGACGACCAAAGATGGGCTTTTTTATTTAGATGTGGTCAGGTGTTTAGGCTGCTGCGGGTTAGCTCCGGTAATCATGATTGATAATAAGGTGTATGGCAAAGTGAAGAAAAATGAGATTGCGGATATCTTGTCTAAATATATAAAAGAGGAGTAATCAGTGGTTAATAAATTGACTCCCGGTGATTTAGATAAAATGAGCCAGGTTTCCGGCGATAGCCCTAAGGATTGGATTAAGGTAGGGATGAGTAGTTGTGGAATCGCCGCGGGCGCAGAGGATGTTTTTAATTTTTTTGTGGAAGAAGTGAAAAAGAGGAACCTGCAGATTGAAATTAAAAAATGCGGCTGCGCCGGCGCCTGTTATGCTGAGCCATTAGTAGAAGTAAGCGTTGAAGGTCTGCCTTCAGTAATTTATGGGGCGGTAAATAAGGAAGTGGCGGTTAAGATACTGGAAAAACATGTAATTTCTAAGATGCTGGTTAATGATTGTATTTTTGAGATTTAAGCTAAGAGCAATTAATTTATGTATACTAAAGTTATTTTAGTAAAAGATACGGATTCAAAAAGGGAAGATAAGACGCGCGAGTTTTATACCCGCTTACTGGATTATCTTCGCCAGGCGGATCTGTGCGCTAAGATTCAGGTGGTTAGGGCCGCGGATATCGGCGTTTATGGCCAGGGGATGGTGATTAAGATTCTTCCGGATAAGATTACCTATTGCCGCGTTGAGGATTCTGATATTAAAAGAATAATTGATGCTGTTTGCCAAGAAAACGAAGTTATTCAGGATTTACTTTTTAAACCAAAAGCCAGGCAGCTGAGGATTGTTTTACGCAATTGCGGTAAAATTGACCCGGAGAGTATTCAGGAATATATTGGTTGCGGCGGTTATCTGGCTTTAAAAAAAGTTCTAGGTGAGTTAGGCCAGCGGAAGTTAATTGCAGAGATAAAAATCAGCGGTATCCGGGGAAGGGGAGGCGCGGGTTATCCTACTTGGATGAAATGGAATTTTGCCCGGGAAGTTGTGGCGGCGGAAAAATTTGTTATTTGTAACGCTGATGAAGGAGACCCGGGGGCTTATATGGATAGGAGTATTCTGGAAGGGGATCCGCATTCAGTGATCGAAGGTTTAATTATCGCGGCTTTTGCTATCGGAGCTTCGAAGGGGTATTTTTATATTCGCGCGGAGTATCCGCTGGCTGTGGAAAGGATTAATAAAGCCATTAATCAGGCGTATGATTATGGTTTACTGGGAAAAAATATACTGGGCAGTTCTTTGGATTTAGATATCGATATTCGATTGGGTGCCGGAGCATTTGTTTGCGGAGAGGAAACCGCGTTGATCTCTTCGATTGAAGGCAGAAGAGGAACTCCGCATCCTCGTCCGCCGTATCCTTCGGTAAAAGGTTTATGGGGCAAACCCACGGTGATTAATAATGTCGAGACTTTAGCTAATATTCCGGCGATTATTTTAAAAGGCGCCCAGTGGTTCGCGGGTATCGGCACGCAAACTTCAAAAGGCACCAAGGTTTTCGCGGTAACCGGAAAAGTTAAAAATTCAGGCCTGGTAGAGATTGCCATGGGCGCTACCCTAAGAGAGATTGTGGTGGATATCTGCGGCGGGACATTATCCGCTAAGCCCATAAAAGCAGTGCAGACCGGCGGGCCTTCCGGAGGGGTTATCCCTAAGGAGCTTTTAGATACGCCGGTGGATTATGAAAACCTGCAAAAGTTAGGTTCGATTATGGGCTCGGGTGGAATGATTGTCATGGATGATGATGACTGCATGGTGGATATACCTAAGTTTTATTTGGGTTTCTGCGTGGAGGAATCTTGCGGAAAATGCGCGCCTTGCCGCATCGGTGGTTTTCAGATGCTGGGCTACCTGAAGAAAATATCTGAAGGAAAGGGCAAGCCGGAAGATTTGGGGCAATTAAGGCGGATATCCCAGGCGATGCAGAAAGCATCTTTATGCGGATTGGGCCAAACTGCCTCCAACCCGGTACTTTCTACTTTAAAATACTTTGAGCAGGAATATAACGAACATATTTTAAATAAGAGATGCCCGGCAGGAAAATGCAATAATTTGGTAACTTATAACATAATCGAAGAAAAGTGTAAGCGTTGCGGGATCTGCTTTAATAATTGCCCGGCTCAAGCAATTACCCCGGATAAGGAAGCAGGGTATAGTATTATACAAGAGAAGTGCACAAAGTGCGGCCGGTGTTTTGATGTTTGCAAATTTAAGGCAGTTATTAAAAAATAAAAAATGGCGAGAATAATTCAAGCGAAGATTAATGGTATTTTATTAAGGGTGCAAGAGGGCACGACTATTTTAGAGGCAGCCAGGCGGGTGCAGATAAAAATTCCTACGCTTTGCAAGCATCCGGATTTACCTGCTTCGGCAGCCTGCGGTATTTGCATTGTTAAGAATAAGGGCGCGGGTAAGATGCTGCGCGCTTGCTGCACGCCGGTGGAAGAGGGGATGGATATTATTACTCATGACCCGGAGATTGTGGAGATTAGAAGAACGGTTATTGAGCTGATTTTGTCTAATCATCCTAATGATTGCCTTAAATGCGGCAGGAATAATGAGTGCGAATTGCAAAAACTTACCGCGGATTTCGGGATTAAAGAAGAATCATTTCCGCAATTTTTAAGAGATTTACCCATAGACACCTCTACTAAGGCTGTGGACTTGGACCCTAAAAAGTGCATACTTTGTGCTAGATGCGTGTATGTTTGTCAGGAAGCGCAGGATGTTTGGGCGCTGTCATTTTTGGAAAGAGGAATTAAGACTAGGATTTCTCCGGCAGGCGATATCCAGCTGGCAGATTCTCCCTGCGTGCGCTGCGGCCAATGCTCGGCGCATTGTCCCACCGGGGCTTTTGTGGAACAAGACCATACTGCCTTTGCCTGGAAAGCTTTGCAGGATCCGGATAAATATTGCGTAGTGCAGATTGCTCCGGCAGTGAGAGTTTCCATTGGAGAGGCCTTTGGTTATGTGGGTAAGAATTTTACTAAAAAGTTATACGCATTATTACGGCGTTTAGGATTTAACGCGGTTTTTGATACCTCTTTTGCCGCGGATGTCACGATTATGGAGGAGGCTAGTGAATTTGAGGAAAGATTATTACATGGGAGCCGGCCGCTTCCTTTGATTACCACTTGTTGCCCTTCCTGGGTGGATTTTATGGAGAAATTTTATCCGGATATGATTGAACATTTTTCTTCTTGTAAATCTCCGCATGAAATTTTAGGGGTATTATCTAAGACTTATTACGCGCAGAAGAATAAGATTGATCCGGCCAAAATCTTTATGGTTTCGATTATGCCCTGTACGGCTAAGAAGTATGAGATTACCAGAAATGATGAGATGTCCGCTTCAGGTTTTCAGGATATAGATACAGTCTTATGCACGCGAGAACTAGTGCGTATGATTAAGCAGGCCGGAATTGATTTTGATAGTTTGCCTGATGAGGAATGTGATAGTATCTTAGGTGAATATGCCGGCGCGGGAGTGATTTTTGGCTCTACTGGAGGGGTAATGGAAGCGGCTTTGAGGACCGCGCATTATTTTATCACTGGCAAGGAATTAAATAAATTAGAGTTCCAAAACGCGCGCGGCCTAAAGGGGGTTAAAGAAACTGAGATTGAGATTGATGGAAAGAAGCTTAAGATTGCCATTGCCCATGGTTTAAGCAATGTGGAATATATTTTAAAGAAGGTTCGGCAAGCAAAGAAAAATAATCAAGAGATCCCGTATCATTTTATTGAAGTCATGGCTTGCCCCGGAGGATGCGTGGGTGGCGGCGGCCAGCCTTATATGGTTACTGATGAGCTAAGAATAAAAAGGGCGCAGGCGTTGTATCAGGATGATGATCAAAAACAGATCCGCTGCAGCCATCAGAATCCTTATGTGAAAAGGCTTTATAAAGAATTTCTGGGTAAGCCTTTAGGAGAGAAATCCGAAAAGCTCTTGCACGCGCATTATAAAGCCAGGCCGATTTACGTAAAATAAAATTTAGTTAAATCCTGCGGTAAGGAGTTTATTTACTCTGAATCCAAGGGGGATAGAAATTTTAAATCCCAACCTTTCTGCAGGAAAAAGTTGGGCTTTTTTATTAAGAGTTTATTTAGTTCCCCTCGCGGGAGCTCGGGGTCATTTTTCCCCAAGCGCCGGAGGCTGGGGAAAAAATTCTCCCCCTCGCGGGAGCTTGAGGGTCATTTTTCCCCAAGCGCCGGAGGCTGGGGAAAAAATTCTCCCCCTCGCGGGAGCTCGGGGTCATTTTTCCCCAAGCGCCGGAGGCTGGGGAAAAATGAGGGAGGATAAAGATGGAGAAGCGTTTAGGTTTTGTGGGGGTAATTATTCATAATCGTAAAAAAGTTGCGCCGGTGGTGAATAACATTTTGACTGAATTTGGAGATTTAGTTATTGGCCGCATGGGCATTCCGCATGTCAAGAGAGAGCTGAGTGTCATTGTGTTAATTGTGAACGCGACCACAGATGGATTAGGCGCTTTGACCGGTAAACTGGGCAAGGTGGCGGGAGTTTCGGTGAAGTCAGCTTTGAGTAAGGTTGAGTGATTAGCGGATCCTGCTGCGAAAACACCCAAGCCACCCGTAAAGAAAAACACGGGGACGGTTCTCTTAAGAGAACCGTCCCCGGGATTCTCGGGATTTTCTATGAAGTTTCCATGCCCCGCCGTTAGCGGGACACCAATGAGAATAAAAATCCCTCCTCGCCCCCTTTGAAAAAGGGGGGAATGAGGGGATTAAAAAGAGGATTTTCAGGTGAAATACATCAATGAAGAGAAGATAAATAATTTATTAGCGGATACGGTTAAGCTTGATGGCGGGCAGCTGGATATTATTTTGGATAAGGCTAAGTCGCTTAAGCGTTTAACTCTTAAGGAATCCGCGGCTCTGCTTTCAGTTAATGACCCAGAATGTATTCAAAAAATATTCTCCGCGGCGAGTTTTGTTAAGGACGCAATTTATGGCAGGCGGGTGGTATTATTTGCCCCGCTTTATATCAGTAATCTTTGCGCGAATAACTGCCTTTATTGTGCGTTTAAGTCGGATAATGCCTTAATCAAGCGCAAGGCTTTAACTGCCTCTGAAATTAACATTCAGACAGAGTGGTTGTTAAGCCGCGGCCATAAAAGGATACTCATGGTTTGTGGTGAAGAAGCGCCAGGCGATAAATCGAATATAGATTATTATACACAAGCAATTAAGGTTATTTATGCCGCCGGAGCAGGTAAGCATAAAATTAAAAGGGTTAATGTTAATTGCGCGCCGCTGAGTATTGATGGCTTTAAACAGCTTAAGGCATCGGGTATAGGCACTTATCAAATTTTTCAGGAAACTTACCATGAACAAACTTATCGCCGTATGCATCCGCAAGGCCCTAAGAGTGATCCTGACAATAGGATCGATGCCGTTGATCGCGCGTTTACCGCGGGGATAGATGACCTGGGAATCGGCGCTCTTTTTGGTTTATATGAATACCGGTTTGAAACTTTAGGCCTACTTTGCCATGTCCAGCATCTGGAAGAGGAATTTAAAGTCGGGCCGCATACTATTTCTGTTCCGCGCGTTGAGCCGGCAGAGGGTTCAGATTTATCTTTAAATCCTCCTTATAAAATTTCTGATGATGAGTTTAAAAAGGTAGTCGCGGTTTTAAGGCTTTCGGTGCCTTATACCGGAATAATTATGTCTACTCGTGAGAACGCTCTGATGCGCGATAGATTGCTCAGTTTGGGAGTTTCTCAAGTAAGCGCTGAATCAAATACTTCACCCGGCGGGTATTCTGTTAATAGTAAAGAGCAGGCAGGTGGACAGTTTTCTGTGGGTGACCAACGCAGCCTGGATGAGATTGTGGGAACTTTGATTAAGCATGATTATATCCCCAGTTTTTGCGCTGCTTGTTATCGTATGGAAAGAACCGGAGAGGCTTTTATGCAGTTAGCTAAACCCGGAACAATTAAAGGTAAATGCAGTATGAACGCGCTGGTAACGCTGAAGGAGTATCTCGATGATTTCGCGTCTGCTAAAGTTAAGCAGGACGGGTTCAAAATGATTGAGCGGTATTTTAACAAACTGGATAATGTTGATCAGAATATGCTCAAGCTTTTCTTTAGCCATGTAGATTCTGGAATAAGGGATGAGTATGTTTAAGCTTGACGAAATTTTAAAACGGATTTATGCCGCCAAACTTCCAGATTTAGAGGATTTGGAATATGTTTTATCTTTGCAGGATGAAGAAGAGCTAAGCTGTTTATTTTCTTTTGCCGATAAAATAAGAAAAGAGCATTGCGGTGAAGGGATTGCTCTTCGCGGGATTATCGAATTCTCCAGCTTTTGCGTTCGGGAATGTTTTTACTGTGGATTGAATAAGCACAACCGTAAATTAGAGCGCTACCGTATGAATAAATATGAGCTGTTTAAGGCGGTTGAATATCTTGTTTCGCGCGATATTAAGACTGTAGTTTTACAGTCCGGAGAAGATGAGGGGTTGGATGTTTTGTGGCTGAAGGATATTATCGAGAATATAAAATCAAGGTTTGATTTGGCGGTTACTCTTTCAGTTGGGGAAAGAAGCGCGCAAGACTACCGGGCCTGGAAAGAAGCCGGCTCGGACAGGTATTTATTAAAAATAGAAACCTCAGATAAAAAGCTGTATTCTTCTATGCACCCGCGGATGGATTTTAATCAGCGCCTGGATTGCCTGAGTGTTTTAGCTAAACTGGGTTATCAGGTGGGCACAGGAAATATTATTGGGCTTCCCGGGCAAAGATTAAAGGATATTGCTAAGGATATTATTTTTTTTAAACAGGGTGATTTTGATATGATTGGCATTGGTCCTTTTATTCCACATGGTGATTCGCGATTCTCCGGAGAAAAAAAAGGCGATGCCTTGCTTACTCTAAAGGCTATCGCTCTTACTAGGATTCTTACCAGGAACGCGCATATCCCGGCGACAACTGCCCTGGGAAGCCTGGATAAAGATTATCGCTGGGAGGGATTAAAATGCGGGGCTAATGTCTTAATGCCGAATTTTACTCCGCAGCCATTTCGCAGGCTCTATGAAATATATCCAGGTAAGCGCTGCGTGGAAGAGCCTGTAGGCGCTTGTAATTCTTGTATGGCCTGCGCGGCTCAAAGTTTAGGCAGATTTATCGATTATTCAAAAGCGCATTCATTAAAAGCAAGAAAGGAAATTTTGCATGTATAGGACACCGGCAAGCAGCAGATTGCATATCGGGATATTCGGTAAGAGAAATACCGGTAAATCTAGTTTAATTAACGCCCTTACCGGCCAGGATACAGCGATTGTTTCTGAGGTTGCCGGGACAACTACGGATCCGGTTTATAAAGCAATGGAGATTTTGCCTATCGGCCCTTGTATGTTAATTGACACCGCTGGTATCGATGATCAGGGTGTTTTGGGTGAGGAGCGGGTTAAACGCACCTTGGTGGTATTAAGGAAAACTGATGTCGGTTTGATTGTTGTTGAACCGGATACGATGATTGATAGTTTTGAAGAAGATTTGATTAAGAGTTTCCGGGGGAAAAAGCTGCCGTTTTTATTTATAATTAATAAATGTGAGCTGCCCGGAAAAAAAGCGCGGGAATATTTAAAAAAGAACAAGCTCCCGTTTATAAAGGTAAGTTCTAAAACAAAACAGGGAGTTGACGAACTTAAGCTAAAGGTTATAGAGATGGCCCCAGGCCACTGGTCACCTGTTCCTTTGGTCGGCGATATAGTTAACCCTAAAGATGTGGTTATTCTGGTTTGCCCCATTGACAGTGCCATGCCGCAAGGCCGGTTAATCCTGCCCCAAGTGCAGGTTATGCGCGACTGCCTGGATAATAATGCTGTTGCCTTAGTTACCAAAGAGACGGAATTATTGGATTGCCTTAAGGCGTTAAAAGAAAAACCCCGGTTAGTGATTACGGATTCGCAGGTTTTTGAGTATGTACGCGATATCCTTCCTGCGGATATGCCTTTAACATCATTTTCAACTGTTTTTGCCAGGCATAAAGGGGATCTCAACGTTTATATCCAGGGTGTATATGCTTTGGAAGAATTAAAAGATGGCGATGAGATTTTAATTGCCGAGGCTTGCACGCATCATGTGCAGCCGGAGGATATCGGCCGCACCAAGATTCCTACTTGGTTATTGAATTATACTAAGAAAGATTTACACTATGAAGTTACCGCTGGAGGGAGTTTTCCGGAAGAATTAAGCCGCTATAAGCTGATTATTTCTTGTGGCGGGTGCATGGTTAATCGAACAGAGATTATGCACCGTATTCAAAAGGCCAAGGCTGCCCAGGTTGCGATTACTAATTATGGGATATTAATGGCTTATCTTTCCGGGATTCTGGAGCGGGTAGTTGCTCCGTTTAAAGGCGGATTAGTTAAGCTTAAAATCAAGGGGACGGTTCTATTTTAAAAAAATAGAACCGTCCCCTAGTTTTTGTAAGATAAGATAAAACTTTCCTTGACAAACACGCTAATTGATAATAACATACCCCAGATTTGGTTCAACGATGGGACAAAGACGTCCGAACAGTTGTTTAGGCGTCTTTTTTGTTTTTCTTGCATAAAAATTAGGTAAAATCACCGGACCTCTAATAAATATGAAAATAATCAATAAGCAGATTATTAATGATGCGGCAGGGGTAAAGATTACGCAATTGGATATTTTTTCTCCGGATATCGCCGCTAAAGCTCAAGCTGGACAGTTTGTGATGTTAATGGCCAGCGAAAAGGGGGAGCGTATTCCTTTGACCTTAGTGAATACGGATAAAATAAAAGGTATAGTGAGCTTGATTTTTCAGGAGGCAGGTTTTACTACTCAGAGTTTAGGTAGATTAAATTCCGGGGATTCACTTTATTCTTTAGCCGGGCCTTTAGGGCATCCAACTCAGATCAAGAAATACGGAAAAATAATTTTAGTTGGCGGAGGAGTGGGGATTGCTGAGATTTTACCGATTGCTCGGGCGTTAAAGAATGCGGGAAATTATGTTACTACTATTTTAGGTTCTCGAAATAAAGATTTGCTTATTTTAGAAGCTCAACTTAAGGATACAAGTGATCAGATTTATATTATGACTGACGATGGTTCTTACGGCAGGAAGGGGTTTACTACGGATATATTAGCTGAACTTCTGGTTAAAGAAAAGTATGATTTGATCTATTCTGTCGGCCCTATTCCGATGATGAAGAGAGTGGCAGAGGCCAGCCGCAAATATAATATTAAGACCTTAGTTTCGTTAAACGCGCTGATGGTTGATGCTACCGGAATGTGCGGTTGCTGCCGGGTAACGGTTGCCGGAGAGGTAAAATTTAGTTGTGTTGATGGGCCGGATTTTGACGGCCATGGCGTTGATTGGGCAGAACTCGAAAAAAGAAATAAAGTGTATAATATCCAAGAAAAACATATCTGTAATCTGAAGATATAGAGTTGTCATTGCGAACCCCGAAGGGGTGAAGCAATCTCGCTTTTGAGATTGCTTCGTCGTCCGCCACTGAACCGATGGCGAACTCCTCGCAATGACGGAAAATTTTAAATTATGAAGAAAGAACCGATAAAAGTTAGAGAAGTGCCCGCGGCAATCAGAACGGGAAATTTTCAGGAGGTAGTCTTGGGGTATTCTGAAGAAGAGGCTTATGTAGAAGCCTCCCGCTGTTTGCAGTGTAAGAACCCGGTTTGTATCAACGGTTGTCCGGTAGGCATCGATATCAAGAAGTTTATTTATCAGATTACGCAAAAGGATTATTCGTCAGCGTATTTTATAATTAAAGAAAAAAATAATTTTCCTTCGATTTGCGGAAGAGTTTGCCCGGCGGAATACCAGTGCCGGAAAGCGTGTATACTGACTAAAAAAGGCTCTCCCTTCGCGGCTGAACAAGCAATCAATATTCATTTTTTAGAGCGCTTTATCGGAGATTACGGAAAAAATAATAATTTGGAAGTTAGGCAAGAAAAAAAAGAAAAGTCTTTTAAATTTAAAGTGGCTGTGGTTGGCTCGGGCCCCGCGGGCTTATGTTGTGCTGGGGAGTTAGCGCGGCAGGGTATAAAAGTTGATATATTTGAAAGCTTGCATAAAACCGGCGGGGTTTTAAGATATGGCATTCCGCCGTTTCGTTTGCCATGGGATGTTTTAGATTTTGAGATAGATTATCTTAAGAAAATTGGGGTTAATTTTATAACGAATTTTTTGGTTGGTAAGGCTAAAACAATTAAAGAGTTATTTAGTGATGGATACTCTAGCGTGTTTTTGGGCTTAGGCGCTGGCGTACCCTCTTTCTTGGGGGTTAAAGGCGAAAATCTTTGCAATATTTATTCGGTGAATGAGTTTTTAACCCGCGTGAATCTTATGTCGGCTTATAAATTTCCGGAATTTCATACTCCGGTGAATATTGGTAAAAACGTTTTAATTGTAGGCGGCGGAAATACGGCGATGGATTCTGCCCGGGTGGCTTTGCGGCTGCAAAAGTTAAAAGGGTATCCGCTGAATACGACAGTTATTTATCGGCGCACAGAAGTGGAAATGCCGGCCAGGCGCCTGGAGATTGAGCATGCCAAAGAAGAAGGGATCAAGTTTGAATTTTTAGTACAGCCTAAAGAATTTATGGGTGATGACCAAGGTTTTGTTAAGCAGTTAACTTGTTTAAAGTCAGAGCTTGGGGAGCCGGATAGTTCCGGAAGAAGAAGGCCGGTAGTTATTGAAGGGAGTGAGTTTGTAATTGATTGTGATTTATGCGTGATTGCCGTGGGGTTAAAAGCAAATCAAATATTAATTAATGCAACGCCGGAATTAAAAACAGACAAGTATTCCGATGTTATCGTGGATGCTGAAAGCATGGAGAGTTCGATCAAAGGGGTTTATGCCGGTGGAGATATTGTGGGAGGAGAAGGCACGGTTATTGAAGCGATGGGGATGGCTAAAAAGGCAGCTCAGTCAATAATTGGCGAGCTTTCTAAAAAATAAAGGAGAGAAGAGATGGTAAAAAAAGTCGAAGAGTTTATGGATCTGGTCGTACAGAGGAACCCAGGTGAGGTGGAATTTCATCAGGCGGTAAGAGAGGTTGTGGAATCAGTGATGCCTTTTATTGAAAAAAATCCTAAATATCAAAAAGCTAAGATATTGGAAAAAATGATTGAACCGGAAAGAACAATAATCTTTCGTGTCCCTTGGCTTGATGATCAAGGAGAAGTTCAAATTAACCGGGGTTACCGTATTGAAATGAGCAGTGCTATTGGGCCGTACAAAGGCGGATTGCGCCTTCATCCCAGCGTGAACTTGGGTATATTAAAATTTTTGGCTTTTGAGCAGGTTTTTAAGAACGCGCTTACTACTTTGCCTATGGGGGGCGGAAAAGGCGGCTCAGATTTTGATCCTAAAGGGAAGTCGGATAATGAAGTAATGAAGTTTTGCCAAAGCTTTATGACTGAGCTTTCCAGGCATATTGGCCAAAATACCGATGTTCCAGCCGGGGATATTGGCGTGGGCGGCCGCGAAATAGGGTATATGTTTGGGCAGTATAAAAGGCTGCGCAATGAATTTACCGGTGTATTGACTGGTAAGGGCCTTAATTGGGGCGGGAGTTTGATCCGGCCGGAAGCTACGGGTTATGGTTGCGTGTATTTTGTTGAAGAGATGCTTAAATTGCGCGGAGATTCTTTAAAAGGAAAAGTTTGCGCGGTTTCCGGTTCAGGTAATGTCGCTCAGTACACTGTGGAGAAGCTTTTACAGCTGGGGGCTAAAGTAGTCACGCTCTCTGACTCTGACGGGTATATTTATGATAAAGATGGCATTGATACCAAGGAGTTAAATTGCGTGCTTAATTTAAAAAATGTTAAGCGCGGCAGAATTAAAGAATGCGCCAAGGAATTTAACTGTAAGTATTTTGAAAAACAGAGGCCTTGGGGGATAAAATGCGATGTGGCTTTTCCTTCCGCGACTCAGAATGAAATAGATGAAAATGACGCCAAGACTTTAGTGAAAAATGGCTGCATTGCTGTTGGCGAAGGCGCGAATATGCCTACTACAGCTCAAGGTGTCCAGGTATTTCAGAAGGCAAAAATCCTTTACGCGCCTGGTAAGGCCTCCAATGCCGGCGGAGTGGCTACCTCCGGATTAGAGATGTCTCAAAATAGTATGCGTTTATCCTGGAGCCGCCAGGAGGTGGATAAGAAACTGCGTGAGATTATGATTGCTATTCATGAGAGTTGTGTTAAATATGGCAAGGAAGATAAGTATATAAATTACGTTAACGGAGCCAATATCGCTGGTTTTGTGAAAGTTGCTGATGCCATGCTCGATCAAGGGTTGGTATAAATAGCAAAAAAACAAGGGGACGGTTCTCTTAAAAAAAAGAGAACCGTCCCCTTGATTCTATTTTACGATTTTAGTTGCGGGAGTAGTTTTTTAGTTGTAGAATAGTTACTGTGGATAAAGATCAAATAGTTGAAGATTTCTTCCGCAGCCTAAGAGTCGCGCTCACCAATGCTTTTTCTTACCCTAAGGACCATCCTTATTTTATTAAATCCGTAGAGAATTTTAAATTCAAGCTTGAGGATCTTTTGGTTATTTTTAACCCGCTTAGCATTGGGGTAACTAACTTGGGGTTTGTAGTTGATGGCCAGAATTTCACCAAGAGCGGTTTCTATGAGGAATTAGCCCGCCTGCTGCATCAGCGTAAAATAAAAAACATAGAAATTAGGGCTGGTTCTAGCCTGGGAGAGTTAATTAAGTTCCTTGGCGTTATTTCACTGCCTCAAAAGGAATTTTTTAAAAATGGCGGCTTGGGCGCGCTTTTAGAGAAAGAACAACTGGCTCATTTTACGATTCAGGAGCTGGATTATTCCGCTTTCCTGCATGGAGAAGGCCAGGAGTGCGCTGATATTTGGGGGTATATGCTTAAAGATGCGGCGCATAGTAATGATGCCGTCAAAATGGACCAACTTGCCGATAGTTTTGGTTCGCTTATTAAGCGGGTCGATGAGCAAGATCTTTTTGATACCGAGGGGATCTCTGCCGAAATCAATGAGTTTTTGACTTGTTTAAGAAATAAAAATAAAGAAAAGTTTGACAAATGTTTAAATGATGTTTTTCTTTGGCTCTTGCGTAATAAAAAAACACTTAATCATGATAATCTGCTAAAACTTAAACCGGTATTTAATGGTTTAAACCAGGAGGAATTTAATATTCTTCTCAAAGAGGGTTTTTTGCAGGAAGATAATTTTGACTCTTTGAGCATGCAGCTTTTTTCCAAAATCTCTGAACAGGAGGATTCTCCTAAGATTGCTAAAGATTTTTTCAGTAAAATGAGCCAAACGCAGGGGTTAAAGGATAACCCCGTGGTGGTAAAGAAAATCCGGAATTTATTAAGCAGCTCTCAGGATGACCCTATGTCCGCGGTGTACCGCAATACGCTTGATTCTTTAGTTAAGAATATTTCTTTTTCCGGTGAGTTGTCTTTTGACCACGCGATGCTTAAAAAAAATTACCGTTATATAGTTTTAAGCTTGCTGGCAACCGATGAAAAAAATGATATCCTGCAGATGGCAGCGGCGATTTTGGAGAAAGAGTTAGCTGGCGTATTCCAGGACAATGATGTTGGTTTCCTAAAAGGCCTTGGGAATGTGTTGGCCGAAAGAAAGAAAGAAGGCGTAAAGGTATGTATTGACCTTGAAAAAAGTTTTTCTTCTTTTATCGAAAATATTATTTTAAATGGCAGCTTGGCGCCTGAACAGGAATTTCTTTTAGAAATGGTTTCTTTACCCAGCCAGGAGTTGAATTTATACTTGGATAAAATATTCTCCGCTGAAAAAGTGAATAAGCAGGTTTTAAGTTTATTTTTAAGATTGTTTCAATTTAACCTAGATGTTTTTTATGAAAGAGCGGCCCAAAGAATTCAGGATACGGAATTTATTGCCAGTTTAATTGACGCGCTAGGCCAGATTGACGCGCCCGCGGCTCTAAGCATATTAGAATATATTTATTCCGGTTCTAATGAATTGATTAAATTTGAATCGTTAAAAGCTATGCGTAAATTAAAAAAGGTGGATGCGCAGTTTCTGATCTGTCAATTAAACGTGGATTCATTTTTTCTTAGAAGAGAACTAATTTCTGTTTTAATATTAGACGCCCGGGCAAAGAATGATGTTTTAAACCTGCTATTTAGAATTTCTAGTTTCCTGGGAAGTAAAAATGAGCTGCTGATTAATAATATGCAGATTGTTTTTGATTTGCAGATTATTGAAGCAGCCGGTTTTATTAAGGATTTAAGCAGGAGAAGATTTTTCTGGAATAGCCGGCTGCGTAATAAGGCGGCTCAAATATTAAGGGAGTGGAATGCCAGCTAAGATTGAGGTAGTTATTAAAGAACTGCTTACTTGCCTTCAGACTGCTAAGATGTACGGCACAGAGCATCCTATATTTCAGAAGTCTTTGGATAAGGCCTACGCGGTTTTTGAGGATGTTTTAAGTGACCGTCAGGAGATAGTGATTGGTATTGTAGGGGATGAACTGGCTTACGATAAAGAGATTTTCTTTGATTTGGGCAAGTTTTTAAGGCCGGCGATCTTGTATTTGAAAGAGAGAAATATCGAGAGGTTTGCTTTTTACCGCCAGTTAAGCAAGGAAGAATTGGGTAAATTTGTGGGTGTAATTAGCGGCCCGAAAGAGGATTTTAAGGCAGATCCGCAACAGCTGTTGGTTGCTGCCGGAATAGAAAACATAAATATAGGCAAGCTTAAGGTTGTTGACAGGCTTGATAAGGGCGCATTAGAAGTTAACCAGCCTAATCTTTACGATTCTTCTATGGATAAGGTTACTCAGGTTGTATCCAGCGTGCTTAATCTTGAAAAGATTGATCCGCGGGCGCTCAAGCTTTCTCTAAATAACATTATCGATAGTTTAAGTATACAGCGCCAAGAGCTGCTAAATTTAGCCACGGTAAAAAGGTATGATGTTGAAGTTTACGTGCATATGCTTAATGTCGCGATTTTTTCCATGTATTTTTCTTCGCGCTTAGGGTTCCAGAAGAACGATGTCTTGGATATTGGCGTAGCTGCTCTTTTTCATGATATAGGCAAGATATATATATCGCGCAAAACTTTGCGTAAACCTGATCAGCTTAGCGATCAGGAGTTTAACCGCATTAAGAGCCATACGATTTTGGGCGCGGAGTTTATGTTTAAGTATATTGATAGTTTGGGTATCTTACCAGTGGTAGTCAGTTTTGAGCATCATTTAAAATATGATTCTTCCGGATATCCCCGCCAGCCTTGGTTAAGAAAACAGCATATTGTTTCTTCAATTGTCTCTATTTGTGATGTTTATGACGCTCTTTCGCAAAGGCGGGGTTATAAACAGGATTACTCTCCGGATGTGGTTTATAATATAATGAATAGAGATAAGGGGAGTTACTTTGTTCCGGAGTTGGTGGATAATTTTTTTAAATTTATGGGCCTTTGGCCGGTTGGCGCGGTAGTGGCGTTAAATGATGGTAGCATAGCATTAGTTAGGGAGCAGAATGAAGCTGATATCCGCCGGCCAAAAATTGAGATCGTTTCGCCAGAAGATAAAAAACGCCTGGTGGATTTAAGCCAAGATGTTACCTTGAGTATCGAACGTTATCTTAATCCCTGGAAGGAAGGAAAAGAGTATCTGGGGTTGGCGTAAGCGCTCACTAAGGTAATGTCAAATAAATTGTGTAAATTCTTTTAAAGGTTTCTCTTGCCATTTGGAGTTTAGGCGGTTAAAGATCGCATAAATAATTCTGCTTACACTATCATAATTGGTAAAACATCCCATAGG
>Ga0247841_10004135_pt1 | contig 25434 bp, 27 predicted proteins | sample LaCruzMarch2015__2_FD_192410 | JGI IMG/M metagenome (GOLD analysis project Ga0247841, IMG submission 192410) | Freshwater microbial communities from meromictic Lake La Cruz, Castile-La Mancha, Spain - LaCruzMarch2015_18m | ecosystem: Environmental > Aquatic > Freshwater > Lake | place: Spain... | reverse complement strand
ACTACAAAACTGGTAACTTTACAGGTTGGACACGAATATTTTTTTTCATATACCCCATTTAATCATATTTTAGATTTTTGTTTCAACCTGAAATATCATTTACAACTGACAATATTGGGACAGTGTCTTAGAATCGCTTTACGAGGAACGAGTATTAGCGATTCTTATGTTCGCCAATAAACGCTCTTTGAGCCGCAGTTCAAATGAACTAAGGCGAAAAGTAAGTTATGGCGGACAATATTCAAATCTATCATCTTCAAATTAATATGATGCAATGTTTAGAAAATGCAAACACAATCATCAAAGATATTTGCGCAGGAAATTATTTTCTTTAACTACAAGTTTTCAATTATCTCTGCAGCTTGAATCGGACCATCATTAGATTTATAATTTGCGTTATATCGTTTAATCGCTATTTTATATTTTCCAAAGTTGCTTAACATTTCCTTTGTGTTTTTTAAAACCTCACTAACTGAAATATTTTTACCCTTATTTTCAATTCTTTTCCAATCAAATGTTAAAATACTTTTTAAGTCTGTTGCTTGAATCTTAAACAAAGACCTTGCAACCCCTAATTCTTGCATTCGAGCAGCGTGAATAATTTGATCAGGATTAAAGGGATTTATTAAAATTGGTGTCCCATTTGCAATTGCCTCACTTATTGTTCCATAACCTCCTGCACAAATCACTAAGTCAACTGATTTACTAATGAGTGTTCCTGGTAAAAATTTTGCTATATACAAATTATCAGACTTTAGAAAATCTTTTGGATTAGCAATCGTTCCACATGATACAATCACTCGATATCCATTTTCTACTAATGCTTTGCTTAATTTAATTAATTTCTCTTTATCAAAACCAGTTCCACCAAATGTTAAATATACTGTTTTTCCATTGGGTCGAATATCTTTTAACCAATCGGGATTTTCGATATCAAATCCTTTCCAAGATAATAAACCAACATTATTTATGTTGAGTTGATTACGTAGTGGAGGATATAAGAAGTCCGGTTCAGGAACAATATAACAAACATCCTTAAACCATTGATCTAAAGTAGTTCTTACTCCATTCTCACTAATAATTCTCATTAATGATTGAAGATAAAATCGCAATCCATGATACAAACCATATCGAATTACTGGATTAACCAGATAATTTATTATTTTTGAAAAGCCAGGATTAGGCAATATTGCTCCACAGGGTAAAATATCACCGTTTGAAATTGACACAGTCTTAACATTAGCAATTTTTGCAGCCGTCAGTGCAGAAATTCGGAAATCTACAATCACAACGTCGGGTTGATGTATCTTTATCAAAGATAGTTCTTCATCCACTAATTTTGTCAAAAAATCATATCTTAAAAAATCACTAATTTTGATTTTAAAATCATCCTTAATATAAGGTACAATATCAACCAATGTTACTGGCGACTGTTTGAATATGAATTGTTTTCTTTTTGGTAAAGCAACTATCACTTTATGACCGCGTTGATATAATGCTTCTGCTATGGCAAAAGTTCGTGTCATGTGAGAAATTCCAATTTCCACTGGAAAAAACAAAAAGCTTTTTTTCTTCATAAATATAAGTTTATTAAGATATAATTATAACATTAAGGCCACTTAGCTTGAACGGTAGAACGCTTTGTTTACGTCACGACTACCTTAGAAAAGGACCCGTGGCTCAGTTGGTTAGAGCGCCTCGTTTACATCGAGGAGGTCATAGGTTCAACTCCTATCGGGTCCACTTTTTCTCTTAGGGTTCCCCGCCTAAATCGGCGGGATTAACTGGCAAATATGACTCGTTAAAACTCGTCAACTGTCAGTTTAACAAATCCCTCCGGGTCCACAAAGTGCAGTCAGAGAGGACACTTTATTTACATCGAGGAATTCATAGGCTATAGTCCTGAACAGAGTGAAGGATTCAACTCCTATCGGGTCCACATTAGAAACTGTTTCCGATAGTAATTCGGAAATACAGTTTCTTATGTCCTCCTAACAACGCAGCATGAGCCGTAAACGAATAGTTCTGAAAAGGCGAATGCTAAGTTGAGGAGGACAAAAAATAGTACGGTGTTCGAATTTCCCGCCATTTCTTCATTTATTTATTTCTTTATTTGTTTATTTTTTATTCTTCCCCTTTCTTTTTATAATCGTTATAATGATTATAATTATTATTCTAATCCATGCAATCAAACACCAAGTCTTTTTCCCATTTTTTTAAATTCAGTTTTCGTAATTTGATTGAGGCATTGTCAAATCTTTTTATTTTTTTTCCATACTTTTTCTCTGTCTCAACACTTTTAAAAACTCTTTTTGCTCCATGGAAAAATTTGGTAACTAAAAAAACAAGTAGGGGATTTGAATTTGGAGAATGGATTACCCGTTTAGGACTAAATATAATGTCCCGTTTTATTGGAGCATGGATTCGTTTATCAATTTTAATTTTTTTCTTTATTGTACAGTTGATTTATATTTTTAGCGTTCCTGTCTTAATTATTTTTTATCTTATTTCATTACCAATAAATTTGGTAATTTATTTACTTCAACCGTCATCTGAAGTTATTAAGGACAAATCAAGGATGATATTTGTTAAAGCCCACTTACTACAACCGGAAAATCAATTAGCAGTAAAAAAATGGTTTGATTATTATTACAAAAATTTCGTAGAAAAAACCCGTTGGTGGAAGCTTCATTCTCTCTTCTCAACCCCACCACTTGGACGTGACTGGGCACAAGGATACACGCCAACGCTTGATGATTTTTGTAACGATTTAACATCGAGTCAATACCAAAAACCAATAAAAAGAATTTTCGGTCGCGAAACAGAAATAAAGGCAATAGAAACTGCGCTTACAAAAACACAAAGCGCAAATGTTCTTATTATCGGTGACGAAGGAGTCGGAAAACATACACTTATTGATGATGTTGCTTTCCATATTTATAACGGTCAAACAAACGCTTTATTGGCCTATAAACGTTTACTTAAAATCAATCTAGAAAAAATTTTGACACAAACTACTGACCAAAAACAAAGAGAAAACCTTTTGACAGTATTACTTGAAGAAGCTGAAGAAGCGAAAAATGTAATTATTTTAATTGATAATTTTGATAAATATGTATCCGGCGATCAAGATCACGTTGATCTTACTTTAGTTTTCGAAAAAATGGCAAAATCAGAACACCTACAGATTATCGGAATAACAACTCCATTTCTTTATCAAAAATATATCTATAACAATGATTATCTCAACCACTTATTCACACCAATCAATATAAATGAAGTTAACCGTTTACAAGCAGAAGAAATTATGCTTGATGTTTGTCTTCGTTACGAAAAACACTATCAAATAACTATTCCATATGAAACCATTATTACCACAGTTGATAAGTCAGATTTTTACATTACATCAATCCCTTTTCCTGAAAAAGCGATTGATTTACTTGATCATGCTTGTTCCCGTTTACTAGAAAATTCAAAATCTAAAAAAAATCTGGTCCTATTGCCGAATCATATTGATGAAACGCTTTCGTCAATTACACATACACCAACACAATTATCTCAGCAGATAAAAGATAAACTTAATAGTCTTGAAGCTGATCTAAATAATAAAATAATTAATCAAACTGTTGCTATCAATAATTTATCAAGCGCACTCCGCCGCTCCTTTGTACTTTTGGGTAAACGCAAAAAACCGCTTGCATCGTTTCTTTTTCTCGGTCCAACTGGTGTCGGCAAAACAGAAACCGCAAAAGCATTAAACTCGATTTTTTTCAAAGATACACCGCTTATACGGTTTGATATGTCGCTTTATCAATCTAAGGATGATATTCCAGTTTTAATCGGATCTCCTGAAACAAATCAACCGGGTCAACTGACAAATGCATTACGCAACAATCCGTTTGGTGTTCTCCTTCTGGATGAAATTGAAAAAGCTAACCACGATCTTCTTAATATTTTTTTAACAATTTTCGACGAAGGTTATTACGTTGATGGACTTGGAAAAAAAGTTGATTGTAAAAATTTATTAATTATCGCCACTTCAAACGCAGGAACCAACCTTCTATTTTCCAACACATCCTCTATAATTTCTGCGAACAATCAAACCAATTCCGTAAATCAAAATAATTTTCTCTCTATATTGATAGAACACAATTTATTTTCTCCGGAATTTCTAAATCGTTTTGATGGTGTAGTACTTTTTAATCAAATTGATAAAACCGCTGCAGAAACTATAGCAAAAGCTAAATTACAAATCATTATTAACGATATTTATAAACTTTATAAAGTTAAGATATTAGTAAGGGATGAAATAATTAATCAAGTAGTAACTAGCTCTAATTACAGTCAATTCGGTGCACGTGAACTTGAGCGAACTCTTCGTCAAACCATCGAAGACAAAATCGTTAAGTTAATTCTAGAGAATAAAGTTAAAGAAGGGGACACGATTACATTATAATCAACTTATTAATATTTCAAACTATATCCGATATTTTTTTTTGTATGAATTACTTCGCAACATATCCCAAGCAAACGTAATTTTACCCTTAGTCGATTTATTGCCATATCAAGAGCCCAATCTGAATATCCCAAATTTTGACTATCTTTCCAAACAATATTGGCTAATTGAGTTCGAGTTAAAGTTTTATCTTTATTTTTAATAAATTCATACAGTAATTTTCTCTGTGACTGTGAAATTAAAGCGGTAATATTAATCCCGTTTACAATAATTTCCTTATGATTTTGAATAGTAAAATTTACTTGTTGCTGTAATGTAGACTCCGCATATTTTTTAATCAAACCTACCTTAATTTTATATTCATTCTCACTAAATTCGACTAGACCTATTTTCATAAAATATTCGATTATATTTAAATTTAAGTTAATCGACTCTTTTTTTACTAGCTTTAATATTGTTTGTTGTTCTAGATCGTCATACTCAAAAAAAACCGTTCTAACATGCAGATCCATCTCTTCATGATTAAAAATGTATTTCGTATCACCAGATACACTATAATAACGGACAGCTTCATCCACCAACCATAAACGACCACCACACATTAAAATAATATTATTGATGATTTTTTCTGGTAATTTAGTTTTGTATTCATCTTCTTTGAAGTGAATATAATGCTTAACCGCTTCACTAGAGTAATAAGGAACAATAAAGATATTTTGAATTATTTTATCGCTTCTAGTTATCAGCTCTAGATATTTTGGTAAATATATATTCTTATAAAAGAAAAATAATAAAGAAACGTTAGGTTTATTAAAAAAAGCCTCACTTAAAATTGGTAAAGTTTTATTTTGTTTTGTCAAAATCTGATCAGTATTAAGAAATAATATGGCTGCTTGACGATTTTTTACTTGAAATAGAATTTCTTTAATTTTTTCTGATAATGATTTAAGTGATAATGTTAATAAGTCTAATGTCACGATTTCTATTTCTTCATAATTAGGAATATACCTCTCCAATAAATCTCTTCTTTCCATTAGGTATTGAATATGATAAGGTTGACTTCTGGGTGTCACATTGATAATCGATCCGGATTGACGATGAGCAATCATTTTCAGCCATGGAATCATCATTTTTTCCATTTCTTCTTTCGGAAGTGATGTTCGTAGTTTCATAAATAATATGTATTATACACCAAATTGTCTATAAACTAACAATATTACGTTAGCCAAGATGTCAAGCAAATACTCTTCAATTTAATAAAATATTGAAATTTCGCATTTTAAAATTTATCAAAATTAAATATGATTATAAAAACTAATATCACCGATCTTGTGATCGACGACTTTTCCATCGAAACGGTTGAGCGCAAAGGACGAGGTAATCCAAGCGTAATTTGTGATTTATTAATTGAATATTTAACAAACCGTTTGGCCCAAATTTATAAAGAAACATATCAGACAGACTTGGATTTTGATTTGTCAGACAGTATTTTACTTGCTGGCGAAACCGTTCCTGACTTTCAAGGATCTGGAAGCATATTTAAACCAATGGTTTTTATTCTTGGAGGTTGGGCAGCCGACGAGTATCAAGGAAAGCGAATGAATTTTGATTATTTAATTAGAAGTGAAATATATGCTTTTTTAAAAGAAAACTATCGTTTTTTGCATGAAAATAATTTTTTTATCAAAAACGCTGTTAAAATGATTTCTGCAAAAACGATAATTCATAATGATAAAGATTTAATTGTATCTGACGACTGGGTGGCAATGGGAATCGGAGGTTTGACTAACTTAGAAAAAATTGTACTTTCTATGGACAAGTACCTTAGCTCTATGATTAAAAACGATCATCCTGAAATTGGAGAAGATATAGTTGTGAGAGGATTTTTGGAAAAGAATTGTCTCCAAATAAAGATCGATTTAGCTCTGGTTGACTACTATCTTAAAAGTAAAAACGATTATAAACTTAAAATAAACGAGTTAAAATCTCTACTGGAAAAATATATTAAACATCAACATTCACAAACAACTAATATCACAATTAATGCTCAACTGACAATAACTGGGACAACGGTTGAAAATATGAATTTTGGTCGAGTAGGGGACGGGAACTTAAATAACGGATTAATTTCCTATACCTACCCGCAAGCAATGAAGATGTCCTATGGAAAACACCCATTACATATTAGTCGGATTTACCAAAAAATTGCACAAAAAATAGCTAACGAAATCAATATTAAATTAAATCGACGGACTTTTGTTTGGCTTTATGCCGAAAAAGATAAATCAATTTCACAACCAAAATTAATCCATGTTCAAATTGCAGACTATCAAATAAAAGATAATCAGATAATTGAAAAAATTATTACTAAAAACTTCGATTAACTTCTTTTTTTATTAAGATGTCGTGGTTTTCTCATTCATACTTTTTTGTATAATTTATCGTATAATAAAAGGCAATGCTAAAAGTATATTTTACCGCTTCAACTTCATACGACGGTGATTTTCGATTTCATTATCGTGAAATTATAAAGTTACTCAAAAAAAATAATTGTCAAATCTTATCTGGAACACAAATAATCAATCAGCAACAACTCAACCGTGATGCAAAACTAAAAAAAACTTATATATTCAAACGCGAGACTAAATTAATACAGACGGCGGATTGTATCGTAGCAGAAGTTTCTAAACCATCACACGGAGTAGGAGGAGAAATTGTATTTGCTCTGACGCAATCAAAACCAGTATTAGGATTAATTTATAATGGAACTGAAAATAAGATTTCGCCGATGCTGATAGGTAATCCATCAGACAACCTTTTCCTTGAATCATATACTGTGGAACAACTGCCATATAAAGTCAGAGACTTTATCAAACATATAAACAATCTAAAGAAAAGAAAGGGAAAACTAATTGTCATTGATGGAGGAAATGGATCGGGTAAAACTACTCAAACACAATTACTAATTACATATTTTAAAAACCTCAAAATTCCTGTGAAGTTGTTCGATTTCCCGCAATATTATTCCTCTTTTCACGGAAAAACTATCGCAAAATTCTTAAGAGGAGAATTTGGAACGCTTGATCAAGTTTCCCCCTATTTAGCATCACTAGCGTTCGCAGTAGATCGAGCATCGGTTAAACGAGAAATGAACGATCTTTTAGTTAAGGGAAGCTATATTGTAACTAATCGGTATGCAACATCTAACCTAGCTCATCAAGCGGCAAAATTCACAGATAGAAGTAAACAAAAGGAATTTATAAGTTGGATTTACGACTTGGAATACAAAGTCCATAAAATTCCCAAAGAAAATATCGTCATTTATTTATATGTTCCGGTTAATTTTGGAAAAAAGCTAACAGCAAAAAAGGGCGAACGCGCTTATCTTAAAGGACAGAGTGAAGACATTGAAGAAAAAGATCATAATTATCGAGTCGCAACAGAAAAAATGTATTTAAAACTAACAAAACAATATAAACATTGGTACAAAATAGACTGTGTTGAAAATAATACTTTACTTTCTCCGAATATGATCCATCAAAGAATTGTCTCCACGCTTCAAAAAGAAAAGATTATTGACAATTAATTTAATCCGTGCTATTGTTTAATTAACGTTGATATAACAATTATAATTGTTATAATTATTATATTATTTTAACCAATTATGGATAAAAAATTTCTTGCAATTTTTACAGTTTTTTTACTAATCTTTTCCTTATTTGCAACAATTGTCATCTTTAATAAGCCAATCTCTCAAATGTCAGCACGTGCAAATCCAGCTGCTCAACCGTCTGGTGAAAAATCACTTCTGCTATTAACAAACTTTAAACCGATTAATATTAATGAACAAACTACTGTTAATGTTGCTGTTCGTAGTGAATCTGGTGAACCTTCTTTTAATAAAAAAGTTGCATTAACAACAACGCTAGGTAAGGTAATTGAATCAGATCAAACTACTTCGGTAAATAACAACGGCGTAGTTTCTTTCCACATTACTTCAAATACTCCAGGAACAGCGGTAATTTCGGCAACAATTGATCAAAATATACTCATAAAAAATAAAGTCACACTAATCTTCAAATAATTAAAAGTTTACGAATTAATCATGAAAAAAATTACCAAAGCTATTATTCCTGCCGCTGGTTTTGGAACTCGATTTCTCCCTCAAACAAAAGCTATGCCAAAAGAAATGTTACCAATAGTAGATAAACCTGTAATCCAGTATGTAGTTGAAGAAGCTGTAAATTCAGGAATTGAAGATATTGTTATTGTTACTGGATATAGTAAACGTTCGATTGAAGATCATTTTGATAACCCAAGCGCCGAATTGGTAAACAATTTAAAAGCGGGAAATAAAGAACATTTGTTAAATGAGGTCAATATGGTTGCAAATTTGGCTAATTTTATTTATGTGCGTCAAAAAGGAGCATATGGGAACGGTACCCCGGTACTGGCAGCTGAATCAATCGTTGGTAAAGAATCATTTGCTGTCATGTGGGGCGATGAATTTATTCATTCAAATCCTCCAAGATTAAAACAAATGATAAAAGCATGGGAAAAATATGGCGGCGTAATGATATCAGGGGTACGCATTGAAACAAAAGATCATTTAAGCCGTTATGGAATTGCTGATTTAGAGCATGTTGATGGAAAAGTCTATAAAATTAAAAAAATTGTTGAGAAACCAATTCCTGATGAGGCACCATCAAATCTTGCTACTCATGGAGCTTATATATTGCCACCGGAAATTTTTCCTGCACTGCGAAATGTTAAACCGGGAAAAGGGGGAGAAATTTGGTTAGTTGATGCGATAAATGTATTAAAAAAAGAAGGAATTCCTGTTTATGCATGTGAAATTGAAAATGGTAAATATTATGATACCGGCAATAAACTAGAATATATGAAAACAATTGTTGAGTTTGCCTTAACACATCCAACAATCAAAGACCAATTTAAAGAATTTATCAAATCATTAAAAATATAAGAGGCTGTTTGAAAACTGAACATAATCATAACAATTAGTTTTCATTACAGGCACTTATGAAGCTGTTAATAAAGTTTTCAAACAGCTTCTAAATAAAAATGAAATTAGTATATGTGTTGAAAATAGATATCTCTACTGTTAAAATAACAACTTATGATTAAAGAAGCTGATGTCGAGAAACAAATTAAAGAAATGTTTGCCCTTGGACTACATCTTGGACATAAAAAAAGTCGGGTTCATCCAAAAGCCCGACCGTTTATTCATTCTTTTGTTAATGGAACATCAATTATTGATCTTTCTCAAACTGTCAAACAGTTAGATTTTGCAGTTACATATATCAAAGAACAAATTACAAGCGGTAAAATTCCTTTAGTGGTTGCAACAAAAAAGATTAGTGCAAAAATCATTACACCCTTAGCAACAGAAAATAAAATACCATATATTGCAAATAAATGGATGTCTGGTTTATTGACAAATTTTGATTCAGTAATAAAAAACGTTAAAACAATGCTTAAACTACAAGAAGGACAAGTAAATGGAGACTGGAACAAGTTTGTAAAACATGAACAATTTAAACTTAAAAAACAACTATTACGTTTAAAAAGATTTTATGGAGGTATTGAATTATTAGTTCGCCGACCGGATTTCTTAATTATTCTTGATCCAAAACACGAAAAAAACGCACTTAAAGAGGCAAAACAACTTAATATTCCTGTTGTTGCAGTAACAGATACAAATACAGATCCAAACTTAATTCAATACCCAATCATCGCCAACGATGACTCAGTTGCGTGCATAGAATATTTATTTAAAAAACTACTAGTCAGTAAACCGGCTGAGGTGGAAAAGAAAACAGAGGTAGTGAAGATAGAAAAGAAAGAAACTAAAGAACCGAACAAAAAAGCTAAAGCTAAGACTAAATAATCAATTTTCAATGTTCAATTTTCAATCAATATCTAATTATCAATGATTATTTAAGAATTGATAATTTACTCGCCTCGCTTCGCGGACGAAGCGGGAGCTACGGCGAAGCGGGTTGATCATTGGTTATTGATAATTGATTATTAGAATTTATATTCTATTATGTTAGACTATACCAAACTTAAAACTCTTCGTGAAACCAGCGGAATTTCTTTTTCTCTTTGTAAAAAAGCACTGGAAGAAACTAACAATGATTTAAAAGCGGCTGAAAAAAAATTAGCAAGCTGGGGAGTTGAAAAAGCGTCACAAAAAGCTAAACGCACAACAGGCTACGGAATAATCACTTCTTACGTCCATCATAATAAACAAATTGCAGCGATGATTGAATTAAATTGTGAAACTGATTTCGTTGCCAATAATCAAGATTTTCAAAACCTTGCTCAAGAGTTGGCTATGCAAGCAGCATCGATTAAAACTGATAATGAAAAAGTAGAAGAACTGCTATCAACAGAATATATTCGTGAACCTGGAAAAACGATTTCTGACCTGATAAAAGAATCTATCCTAAAATTTGGTGAAAATATTAAACTCAATCGATTTGTGAGATGGAGTCTCTAAATAAAAATCCAAATTATCAACTTTCAATTATCAATCAATTTCCAATCATTAATTATCAATTACTTGAACATTAAGACATTGATAATTTATTGATCATTGATTATTGAATATTGGTCATTTGAATCTTATTACTCTTTACTTCTTGTTCTTCTTCTGTTAATCTTAAAAACTATGGATGAATATCAAACAGAATTTAAAACCTCCTGTCAAAAAGTGGTTAATCAACTCAAAGAAGAATTAAAATCAATTAGAACGGGGCGTGCCAATCCAGCAATGATTGAAAATCTTGTTGTCGAAGCTTATGGCGGTCAGTCAAAATTAAAAATAATGGAAATGGCTACGATTGCTAATGAGGCTCCTTTGATTTTGGCAGTTATGCCTTTTGATCCATCAACCGTTTCTGAGATTGAAAAAACCATTCTTAAATCACCATTGGGTTTTTCACCTCGTTCACAAAATAATAAAATATTAATAACTATTCCACCACTTTCTGAAGAACAAAGGGAAAAAATGGTTAAGATTATTAATCAAACAATAGAAACACATAAACATTCTGTTAGAAATCATCGTGATGAGGCCCGTAAAAAAATAAAATATGATTTTGAAGCCAAGACACTTACAGAAGATAATAAATTTAGAATAGAAAAAGAACTCGATATTTCGGCACAAAAAATTATGGAAGAAATTCAAGTAATTAAGGAAAAAAAAGAAGCAGAAATTAGAGAGGTATAAAATAATAGAATTTAGAATTCAGAATATAGAATCTAGAATAAATATATACATTATTCTTCATTTCAATTCAAAATTCCAAATTCAAAATTCAATATTCTAAAAAATGTTAATAACAGTCGTTGTGTTTATATTAATTCTTGGACTTTTGGTTTTAGTGCATGAGTTTGGGCATTTTATTGCTGCAAAAAAAAATGGAGTATATGTCGAGGAATTTGGATTTGGCTATCCACCTCGACTTTTTAGCTTCCGATTTAAAAATACTTTATATAGTATTAATCTTCTACCACTTGGTGGGTTTGTAAAATTATATGGTGAAGAGGCGGGGGAACTTGATGCAGAAAAAACTACTAAAAAAGTTCCATCTAGTCAAGCTTTTACCAATAAAAAACCTTGGCAAAAATTAATTATTCTTTGTGCCGGTGTACTTGGTAACTTTTTACTTGGCTGGATTCTAATCTCGATATTATTTACACAAGGAATTCCCACACCAACAAAAGACATCATTGTCGACCGAGTCAGTGTAAATTCTCCAGCTAAATATGCAGGCCTACAACCAAAAGACATCTTACTTGAAATAAAAGTTAACAATCAAGTATTTAAATTAACATCAACCAATGACTTAATTAATCTCTCGAAAGAATATGCCGGACAAGAATTTCTCGTTACCTTTAAACGCTTAGACAAAGAACAAACAATCGTACTTGTTCCTAGAAAAAATCCACCCGCAGGACAAGGACCTCTTGGTGTTGTCATTACATCTTTTATAGAAAAACGTTATACTTGGTATCAGGCTCCTTTTTTTGGATTAGTTGAAGCTTTTAATATTACCAGTAAAATTGTTTCCGAACTTGGAAAAACATTATTCAAATTAATAACTTTTCAAAAACCTCAGATTGATGTTGCCGGACCAATTGGAATTGCCCAATATACCGGTCAAGCAATGAAGTTTGGCACAAACGCAGTCTTAGAATTTATTGCGCTTTTGTCTCTTAATTTAGCAGTTTTAAATATTCTCCCTTTTCCAGCTCTTGATGGAGGAAGATTAGTCTTTGTAATCTACGAATGGATAAGTAAAAAAAGAGTAAATAAAAATATCGAGAAATATCTTAACTTAGTAGGTTTTAGTTTATTAATTTTATTAGCTTTATTGGTATCGGTTAATGATGTGATGAAGTTGATTAAAAAGTAAACCTAAATTAATATAATAATTATAATGATTATAACCGTTATATGAACCTCCGTTTCAATAACATCACTATTTCTGGAAGTGTTTCGGTAGGAAAAAATACTTTGATGGATAATTTAAAACCGCAGTTACAACCACTTGGGTGGCAGTTTACATCCGGAGGCCAAATCCTACGTGATTATGCAAAAGAATATATTCATCCAGTTGCTAGTCTCGCGGGAAAAGACTTTCATTTAAAAGTTGAAGAACGCACACGACGCTTGTTAACAGAAAAAGGAAAGTATGTGGTTGAAGCCTGGTTGTCTGGCTTTGTTGCTCGAGACCTTAAAGACACTCTTAGAGTATTATTAATCTGTAGTGACGATGCCCTACGAATTGACCGTGTAGCCAACCGAGATAAAGTCACAATTGAACAAGCAAAACACTTGATTAAAGAACGTGAGGAAGTAAACTTCAAAGAATGGCAAAAATATTACGGTAAGTATAATTTTTTTGATCCAAAATATTATCAACTGGTAATTGATACCTATTCTTGCGGTCCAATGGAAACCGTTGGCAAAGTCCTCGATAAACTCGGTTACCATAACGGAAAACATTAATGAAAAATACCCTATAGAATAAAAAAACTGCTATAATCTATAATTATATGGTAGTTGAGCGGTTAAGGAACCCTTTGTTTTTTAGGATCGATGAAAAGCGTGATCAATGGCCTATATCATTTCGTGGTGAATTTACCTCTTCTTTAAGTTTTTATCATATTATTAGACAATTTTTACTTTCAAGGGGTCAAGACTGTCCAATTACCCAAGCTCCTTATGCTTTAAGAAAACTCTTGACAACGAATTGGAATAATGATTCGCATGTTAAAATGCTTGATCTAATGAGTTATGGTGCATTGTTACGTTCACTTAATAAAAGTGCACATGTTAATGGCTTAGCCGTTGGACTAATGGACCATCGAACCAAACAAATGAAAGAATATGATCAAAGAAACGGTTTATCTTTTACCCCTTATGATATAAAAGATTCTACCTTTACAAACTTATTAACAAAAAACGGACCTTTTGATTTTATAGTTTGCCAACCAGATGGAGGAATAAATAATTTTCCTCAACCCGCAAATCATACGGTAGAACTATTGCGATTTTATCTAAATCCTGGCGGAATATTGTTAACACAGTACCCTGGAGATAGAAATACCGCAACTCGTTACATGGAGGATGTTAGGAAATTAGGTCTTTGTAATTGGATTGGTTTTAAACCCCAAACCCTCTTTTATCCGCCTGTTTTAATGATACAACGATAATACATTTAGATTTATTTATATTATTATTTCTTTAGTTATTTATTTGATTATTTGTTTATTTCATTATCTAATAATTAATTGATCATTGATTATTGAACATTGATAATTTCCCTACATCCTATCCCTTAACTATTAACTTCTAACCCCTTAATCCCCTGATTAATGATGTATAATAAAATTCATGCTATATTCGAAACTTTTTGGAAAAACTATTAAAACTCCACCGGCTGATGCCATCAATCGTTCACATATCTTACTATATCAGGCAGGATATATAAGAGAGTCAACAGCAGGACGATACTTTTTTCTTCCACTTGGACAACTGGTTCAACAAAAAATAATGGCGGTAATAAAGAAAAATATGGATAAGGCCGATGCTCAAGAAATGCTCTCGCCGGTTCTTCATCCACTGGAACTGTGGAAAGAAACCAACCGTACCAATACTACTGGCTTTGAATTAATGAAGATTATTGATCGGAGGAAGGGGGAGTTTGCACTGGGAGGAACAGCCGAAGAAATGTTTGTGGATATTGTTAGAAAGCTACGCTTAAGCTATCGGGATTTACCATTAAATATTTATCAATTTTCTTTGAAATTCCGTGATGAATTGCGTGCTAGGGGAGGGCTTCTACGTGTTAGAGAATTTATTATGAAGGACGCCTATTCTTTTGACAAGGATGAAAAAAGTTTTAAAAAGAGCTACGATTTAATGGCAAAAACCTATAAAAAAATTTTTGATCAGCTATCACTCAAAACAATAATCGTTGAATCTGACAATGGATATATTGGTGGAGAGTATTGTCATGAATTTGTAGTTGAATCACCAATTGGAGAAACTAAATTTCTCACAACTTCAGACGGCAGTTATGCAGCTCACCAGGATGTTGCCAAATTTAAGCGAGACCTAATTAATGAAAACGAACCAATTAAATCTATGGAAATAATCCAACAACCACAGTGGATTAAAACAATGGAAGATAATGTTAAACATTATAAAAAACCAAAATCATATTTTCTTAAAAATGTTGTTTATAAAAATCGAATTACTAAAGATATTATAATTGCAGTTATCCGTGGAGACCTCGAGGTAAATAAAATGAAATTGGAACATATTTTAAATTTAGTTGGACAACTAAACGAAGCAAGTGCGGAAGATTTATTGAAAATTGGAACTAAACCTGGTTATGTTCATGCTTGGGGACATAAAAACGCTACATATGTTGCCGATATTTCTTTAAAAACAGTTGTTAATTTTATCGGTGGTCAGAAAGCTGATAAAACTGATTCCATTAACGTAAATTACGGTCGAGACTTTAAATGCGACTATGAAGGGGATATCGCTTTGGCTCAACCGGGACATCAAAGTGAGTCAGAACAAGAGCTTATACTCAAGCGTGGAATTGAGGTCGGAAATATTTTCCAACTTGGCTATCACTATTCCAAGAAAATGAAAGATGCAACGTTTACAGATGTTGACGGACAATTAAAACCTTACTATATGGGGTGTTATGGAATTGGAATTGGACGAACAATGTCTGCAATTGTTGAAGTACATAACGATAAAAATGGAATAATATGGCCACAAAATATTGCGCCTTATCAAGTGCATTTAATTGGTCTTGATCTGCATGATAATTCAGTTAATAAACAAGCAGAACAAGTGTATAAAAAATTAGTCGAAAGTGGAATTGAGGTATTATTTGACGATCGGGCTGATGTCCGTGCAGGTCAAAAATTCGCCGAAGCAGACTTAATCGGTATTCCCTGGAGAATGCTTGTATCTGCAAAAACCAATGACAAGATTGAGCTTAAAAAACGTACAGATAATAAAGCTCAGGTTATAGGTCTTGAAGAAGCGCTAAAAATTATTCTGGATTAATAATCAATGTTCAATGATCAATCAATTCCCAATTTATTAATTTTCAATAATAAAATATATTCCAATTTCTTAATGTTTATTAAATTATTTAATTGATAATTGATCATTGATAATTTATTGAGAATTGAAAATTGATAATTTGCTGATATTTTATGAAAAAACTTGTCACTCATTTCTCTCCGGATCTTGACGCAATTACAGCCTTGTGGCTTATTAAAAACTTTATGCCCGGGTGGAAAAATGCAGAGATAATCACAATCCCTGCAGGATCCACTTATCAAAATGATCCTGTTGATACTAATAAAGAAATTATCCATGTTGATACTGGTCTGGGAAAATATGATCATCATCAAATAAATTCAAACACCTGTGCGGCACGATTAGTGTTTGAATCTTTAGAAAAAAACTTTAATTTACCAAGTAAAAATTCTCCTGTTTTAGTTCGACTTACAACTTACGTCAATGAGATTGATCATTTTCAGGATGTGTTTTATCCTGATGCAAAAGCTGATAGATATGAATTCTCATTAGCACCATTAATTGAGGGATTACATAAAACTATTAAAAACGATCAAGCGGTAATCGAAATTGCTTTTAAATTACTCGATAGTGTTTTTATCGTAATGAAAAACAAAATTGCAGCTGAATCAGAGATAAAATCAGGATATATATTTAATTCCCATTATGGACGTTCACTTATTATGGAAACAGGAAACGGTGATGTATTAAAACTTGCTCAAAAGTACGGCTTTTCATTTACTGCTATTAAAGATCCTCGAAAAGGAAGTATAAGAATCAAAACCTTACCACTTGCTAAATATGATTTAAAACCACTATATGAAAAAATTATTAAAGCTGACAAGAAAGGTACTTGGTTTTTACATGTTTCCGGTAATATGCTTCTTAACGGATCATCAAAAAACCCTAACTTCGTCGCATCTTCTCTCACTTGCGCGCAACTGATTGCAATCGTCAAGAAAGTATAATAAAATAACACTGGTATTTAAATTTTTACTTGCCCTTCGAAGCCTTGGCGAAGAAGGGACTTTTAACTTATTTTAAGGGGGTGTTTTATTTTATGGTGGTTGCAAATAGAAAAACAAACGAATCAAAAGACAGTTTTTTTCGTAAATTCGGACGAACAATGATGGAAGAAAATCTTGTTGACGAAGTAAGAAAAAGACAGTATTACAAGAAGCCATCTCTCAAACGTAAAGAAGAAGAAAAAGAACGAATGATCACACGAAGTCGAAGAAGACGTCAGGCAACGCGAACCTTTGTTCGAAAAACGTTTCGAAAAACAATATGATCAACATCATTTCGCCTTCGCGCTATAAAGTAAATCGGAAACAATTGCGAGGCTTTATTACAGAAATACTTAAGATACACCAAGTAAATTTGCAAGATCCGTTAAATATTGTTTTTGTTGGACGTACGAAAATGAGATCCATTGCGGCTCAATATAAAAACGAAAACGTCGCGTTACCGATTTTGTCGTTTAAATATAACGAGCCAGCGCATCCTTTATTTGGCGAATTAATTATTTGCTATCCTCAAGTTGTATTACTTGCAGCAGAACGCAACAAAACCGTTGATCAGACAATGAAACAACTATTGGATCATGGAATAAATAATCTGATAAATAACTGAGAATAAATTCCAATTTCAAAAATCAAATGTCAAATCAAATCCAAATTTCAAAGATCAAATAATATATTTTGTGATTAGAATTTTGAATTTGACTCGCCTCGCTGACGCTTTAGCGAAGCGGGTTTGTTATTTGTTATTTGAATTTTTAATCAAATGTTTTATCTTAAATACCGTCCACATAAAATATCAGAGATTGATAATGTGAAAGCGCGGGAAACAATTAAACAGTTTCTTAATTCTAATTCCCTTCCCCATGCTTTTTTATTTATTGGACAAAAGGGTACAGGAAAAACATCAACCGCGAGAATTTTAGCAAAATCAATTAACTGTGAAAAAACCCGTTATTTTAATAAGGAAAACGTCAATATCGAACCATGTAACTTTTGTTCAAACTGTAAAAGCATTGATAATGATTCATCACCCGATGTTGTGGAAATGGACGCTGCATCAAATCGGGGGATTGATGAAATAAAAAGTCTAATTCAAAATACTGCCTTTACTCCTATGCATAGTCGTTACCGGGTATTTATTATTGACGAGGCTCATCAAATTACTCATGATGGTTTTAATGTACTTTTAAAAACATTAGAAGAACCTCCGGCTTCCGTCGTTTTTATTCTTGCAACAACCAATCCGGAAAAAATTCCACCAACAATAAGTTCCCGATGTGTTCCAATCAATTTCGGAATTGCATCTTCTAAAGATATTAAAAATATGTTGGAGCGTATTACTAAAAATGAAAAAATAACCCTTCCAAATGAAGTTATTGAGTTGATTACAACCCACTGTGACAATTCTTTTCGTGATGCAGCGAAACTACTTCAAGAATTAGTTATGCAAAATAAACTCGACATTGAACAAGCTCAAGATTATATTGGAATTCGAGGAAACAACATCTTGTTATCTTTATTAGATTCAAAATCACAAGAAGAATCTCTTCGTTGGATTCAAGATTTTACAAAATCAGGTGGAAACATAAAAAATTTAATCTCTGATATTCTTAAGGAACTCCATCAACTTTTAATGATAAAAAATCAAATAATAAATGAAAAAACAAAGATTAATTTGTCTCAACAACAAATATTAAAGCTTATGAAACTTTTTAACGAAGCATATGGCAATCTTTACGTCACATCAAATGAAACAATTCCTCTTGAGATTGCTATAATGGAGTATTACAATGTTAAGTAAATTATAAGTATTATAAATTTTATAATTATTATATAAACTTCATATGAATAATCCATTAAGTGGTTTGGGTGATTTACAAAAATTACAAGCACAAGCACAAAAAATGCAAGCCGCTTTACAACAAGAAGAGGTTGTGGTTGAAAAAAATGGCGTTCATGTTGTTTTGCGTGGTGATCAACAAGTTGTAGAAGTAGCGGTTGATGGAGTTATTGAGAATCGCATTGCCGAAGCAATTAATGAGGCAGTTAAAAAAACCCAGGAACTTGCAGCGAAAAAATTAATTGAAATTTCACAACAAGGTTAAATAATCGGTAGGGGCGTAATTAATTGCGCCCGTAATTTGGGCGAATTAAAATTCGCCCCTACAATAAATGATTAAATTATTTTCCGGCACTGCACATACACAACTAGCAAAACAGGTCTCTGAAATGCTAAAAATTACTCTAGCAAAAGCGGAAGTGGTACGATTTGGTAACTCCGAAGTTAAGGTCACCATTCAAGAAGATGTAAAAAACCAAACGTGTGTAGTTATTCAACCCACTAGTAATCCGACCGACACCAATCTAGTTGAATTGTTATTTTTTTGTGATGCTTTAAAAAGAGAAGAGGCTAAAAAAATTATTGCAGTAATCCCGTATTTTGGATACGCCAAACAAAATATCCAACATCGAAAAGGGGAGTGTGTTTCGGTTAATGTTATTATTCGTTTTCTTGAAAGTATAGGTTTTACAAAAGTTTATACCGTAGACATTCATGACGAAGCCACAGCCGGCGTATTTGATATTCCTTTTAGGAATTTATCTGCTTTTTCACTACTAGCAAAAGAGATTAAAAATTATTTTATCGATAAAAAAATCGTTGATGTAATATCACCGAATAAAATTGCTCTGGTGTCACCTGATCAAGGCGCTGTTGAAAAAGTTCGTAGATTTGGAACAGAATTTTTTGGAACGGAAAATTTTGAGGAAGTCGTGATTGAAAAAAAACGTGATCAAAACATTGCTCATAAAGCAACTCCGCTTGGTATGTACGGAAACGTCAAAAATAAGATTGTATTGATTGTCGATGATATGGTTGTTTCCGGAAGCACAATAATTCCTGCAGTTAATCTATGTTTAAATCGTGGAGCAAAAGCTGTTTATGCTTGCGCTGTCCATCATGATTTCACCAGCACAGCCCCGGAAAAACTCCAAAATTCTAAACTAGAAAAATTTTTCACCACCAATACTATTGCTTTGAAAAACGATCAAAAATTTCCAAAACTGATAGAATTTTCTATTAGTTCGCTCATTTCAAAAGAATTAATTTAAATGACTGAAAACCCAGTTAGATTTCAGCCTCTTTAACGTTATCGTCACCCAAATTATCCTTTCTTATACTGTTTACCTCGCAACATCAAAACTATAACTGAAACTTTAGCGCTAACTGGAATATTACAATCAGATTATGCAGTAGAAGTTGGTCCTGGAGTCGAACCTGTTAGAGGCTGGGAACTAGCTGAACCAATGCCGTGGTTGATTTATGAACCTAATTTTGATAGGGATGAATCATATTGGACGTATACTCATCAATTTTTAGCCGACTTAAATATTAATGAAATTCCAAAGGGATTTATGCAAATTATAATTCCTGCACCTGCGTCGTATAAAGATTATATTAAAGCTAAAATAATCTTGACAAGAAACCCCAATTTTGGAATTTATGGTGCCAGTGCTGATGTTCGCGTTCCAATTCCACATAAAAGCAGCCTTCACCCTAATAAAAGATTTGTTTTATTAGTAGATGGAGAATATGCTGTTGGTCAATTAAAATCCTACCGAAACTTACTTACTGAATATGGTTATGATCCCAATCAATTAGTGCAACGAGAAACACACCTCCCACCACTTTCTTATCCTTTCCCGGATCGAAATCCAAATGGCGTTTGGCAGTTTGACTTTACTCAATCAGAATAAAATAGTCAGTTTTACGTTTGTAAGTATTTACATATTATCCCTCAACCTCTATTCACTACATTCTATTGATATATTGTAGTGAGTCAAAAATTACTTCGATTTTCCAGGGATTTTTTTAAAGTCATGTAGTCAGCGTATTCAAGACTAGCTCCCATTGGCAAACCATATCCCAAACGGGTAATTTTTATTTCTTTTATACTGGTATTTGGTAACTCTTTAATTCTATTTCGAATATACATTGCCGTTGCCTCGCCTTCCATATCCGGATTCATTGCAAGAATAATTTCATTAATTTTTGATCTTTGCTTGCCCTCCGAATCGGAGGGTGAATTCGTTAATTCCTTAACTCTCTTGATAAGTGGTGTAATATAAATATCCTCCGGGCCGATATTATTTAAAGGGTCAATCCGTCCGTGAAGGACATGATAAACACCATTATAAATATTCCCAGTTTCAAGGGATAAAATATCTAAAACGCTTTCAACTACGGTGATTATTCCATGATCCCGTTGTGGATCACTGCAAATCGAACAAACTCCTTCTTCAGTTAAGTTTAGACAAACAGTGCACTTTAAGGTCTTTGTCTTCAGTTGAGAAACTGCCTCTGAAAACTCCTGCAAATCAGCATCAGGAAGGCGTAGTAAATAAAAAGCCAGTCGATTAGCAGTCTTTTCGCCAATTCCGGGAAGTCGTTCAAAAAAATACGCAACTTTTTTTAGACTATTTGGTAAAGAAGCCATAAGTTAATAGAAAACAAATTTTCAATAACCAATGATCAATCAAGTCTCAATTTATCAATATCCAATTGATTGAAGTTTGATCATTGATAATTGTTTGATAATTGATCATTGAACATTGATCATTCTTTATTCATAACTCTTATTTCATACTTCAATCATTTCCACCATAAGCAGTGGCCTTCTTCCGGTTTCTTCATAAAAAAACTGTTCTAATTGTGTTGCGACTTTTTTTCTCAAACCATTTAGATCTGCAATACTTTCTCCCTTAGCTGCAAATGACTTTTCAACACTTTTTACAGCACTTTCAAGCAAAACTGACTCGGTTTTTTCAAACACAAAACCACGGGTTATCACCTTAGGACGATTCGCTAAACATCCTTGTTTGTCTACAGTAATCACTGCCACCACCATTCCTTCTTCAGCCAAAGTGAGACGGTCACGCAACACCACATTTCCAACATCCCCAACACCATAAGCATCTACATAAACTTGTTTTGTATTAATCACTTCGCCTAATCGAACTTCAGTTCCCTCAAAAATGACCGTTTCGCCCTCTTTTAATGTTAAAATGTTTTTACTTTCATATCCCAAATCCATTGCCAGCTTTTGGTATTGACGTTGATGACGAATAGTTCCCCCAATCGGAATCATATAGCGGGGATTTGTAAATCGCATTAAAAATTTCAAATCTTCCTGACTGCCATGTCCAGACGCATGCAGTTGGTCGTTAATGTCAGAATAAACCACATCTGCACCTTTCATTGCCAATTCTTCAATCAAACCATAAACTTCGTTTTCATTACCGGGAATTGGATCTGAAGAAAAAATTACTTTATCGCCGTTTTTAATCTTAATGTTTTTATTCATATCGCTAGCAAGTTTTGAAAGCGCTGACATATATTGTCCCTGAGACCCTGCCACAATTAAACAAATACGGTTTGGTGGCGATCTCATCACTTCAACATCTTTACCAATAAGGTTTTGTGGAATTTTTAAATAACCAATATCTTTTGCTAAATCAGTATTTTCTTTCATCGACCTGCCTAGAAAAACAATTTTACGATTAAACTTAATTGCAGCTTCAACACATTGATTAATTCTGGAAATATTAGAAGAAAATGTCGTCATAATAAATTTGCCCTTACATGTTCGCATTTCATCCTCAAATGTTTTTCCAACAATGGCTTCAGATAACGTCAATCCCTCTCGTTCCGCACCTAAGCTATCTGACAACAAACACAAAACACCATCATGTCCGGCTTTAGTAATCGCATAAAAATCCGGCCCTTTTCCATATGGTGGTGTAAGATCAAATTTATAGTCCGGCCCATGATAAAAATTTCCAACCGGAGTATTTATTAAAATATGCATGGCATCAGGAATTGAGTGGGTAATATTAATAAATTGCGCACGAAAGTCACCAAATTGATATTGTTTTCCATATTCAACAATTTGAACGTTTGGATTTTTATTAAATTCTTTAAATTTATTTTGAATAAATGCTCCTGTAAGTTTGCTTGTATAAAGCGGCGGCTTCCCCAACGCGTCATAATGATAAGGGAGCGCTGTAATATGATCTTCATGTCCGTGAGATAAAAGAATTGCACGAATTTTATCAGTCTTATCCTTCAAATATTCAATATCCGGAATCACAAAATCAACTCCCATTTCCCGCGCTTCCGGAAATCCAATTCCACAATCAACAATTAAAATATCCTGTAACTCATACTCTTCTGAATTTATTCTACTATTTTTAATGCTAACTTTTAACTTTTCACTTTCAACTTTTAACTTGTACAGTTCATACACGTACATATTCTTTGTAACTCCAACAATACCGCCCAGTGGAATAAAGCGAACCATGTAGTTATTCATATTATTAAAAAATTATTTAATATAATAGTTATAACTATTATAACAGTTATAACGATTATATTTTTAATGACACAAATAACAAAAAAGGCAGTAAAAAATAAATTACTTGAAGTAATGGATCCGGAACTTAATATCTCTATTGTTGATTTAGGTCTTATTTACGGAATAAAAGTCAATGCTAAAAATCAAGTTGTCGTAACAATGACACTTACCACAATCGGTTGCCCTTTGTTTTCCTTGATTGAAGATGAAATTCGTACTAAACTAAGAGAGATTGGTATTAAAGATTTAAAAATTGATCTTATATTTGACCCACCCTGGTCAATGGATAAAATGACCACGAAAGGAAAAGTTGTGCTAGGAATTTAATTAAATTAAAAATATTTTTATGGCAAAAGGTTCTGTTTGGTCTGAAACAATCGAACAACTAGCAGAGTTTAGTAAAGCTACGGTAAAACATACTGGTAAGGCACTCAAGCAAACCTTTAGTCCGATTGAATTGGCAAAAAAAGCTATTAATATGGATACTAAAGGTAATATTGCAGCAAATCAACTCGAACAAGCTCAAGGTAAGAAACCAAATCACACTCCGCTTGATTTCAATAAGCTTGGTAATAGTTATCAGGACCAGGCTAAATTAAAAGCAGATAATCTTAGAAATAGATATTTTCAGCGTGCGAAATCTGAAGAAGAAAAAACACTACAAGAAAAACAACGAGAAGAAGTTGAAAAAAAACGGAAAGAAGAATTTGAAAAAAATGAAAATAAACGTCGCGAACAACAACAGGCTCAAGCGCAATCACAGTCAACGGAACCACGCGGTAAAGAACGACGTAACATTTTTTCTCATAAAAAAGTTGCACAACGCGAACAAGCCGAAGTCAAACCAGCGAGCGGAAAACAATAAGTCGCCTTAGAAAAATTTATCTCGATCTTCGTAATTTTAAATATTTTTGTAAGAGATACATTGCACAAACCTCTGAAATAGATAATTTTGCCAAATATTTACTTGTAGCTTGAGATATCACACCAATACAAAAATCTACATTACTTACTTTTGGATTTGCTGTTTGCCTATCGCCATTACACCACGGAAAAACCTCTTGATATCCCACCAGTCCACATTCACGACACTGTTGTCGATCTATTGGTGGTTTATTAATAAAGATACTTCCGTCAGATCGATCTAAATGTCCTGGACCCTGGCTTGGTAAATTAAAGGTTAATCCTTCGATATACATAATTTTACTCTATTTTAACTGACCATTAAAAAGGCGGGAAACCCGGGACCTCACGGTTCCCGCCTGCCACGCCTTTGGTCGGGGATGCCAGACTTGAACTGGCGACCTCAGCGTTCCGAACGCTGCGTTCTAGCCATCTGAACTAATCCCCGTTGGCACTGGCGGGCAGGCCGAACCGTGTATTCTAGCCATCTGAACTACACTCCTTTAAAAGAATTTAGAATTATTAATTTATAATTCAAAATTGCAATTCTTTTATTATGCGATAATTATACATTAATATATAATAATCTTGTTTTTTACAAAAACAACATATAATATGTAAATGTCAAAAGAAAAGGTTGCTCCATTTACAGCAATTAATATCGGAGAATACGAAACGAATATAGAACGTACGCGATACTTAGCTTCTCTTTCAATTAATGTTTTTCCTCCTTTACAAGAAAAAATACTTGCTGCGAGACAAGCGGTAGAAAATCATAACGAGCTTTATCAAGCGCAATTTGGTTCAAAACCAATTCCTCATCAGAATCCATCAAGCCTTGACGACCAAGAATAATCACAACAGGAACTTTTAGGCATAATAGTCAAAATGTGTGGTGTTTTTGATGATAACGGGACTTTAAATAAAAGTACCATTTAATAAAATTAATCTTTCTTTTTCTTGTTAATCCTTTATGTACTGACAGTTTTTGTTTTA
>Ga0247841_10004132_pt1 | contig 25446 bp, 13 predicted proteins | sample LaCruzMarch2015__2_FD_192410 | JGI IMG/M metagenome (GOLD analysis project Ga0247841, IMG submission 192410) | Freshwater microbial communities from meromictic Lake La Cruz, Castile-La Mancha, Spain - LaCruzMarch2015_18m | ecosystem: Environmental > Aquatic > Freshwater > Lake | place: Spain... | reverse complement strand
ATATATCAAGAAAAACAAGAACGCATTGAAGAACAACAGAGTCTCGAGTTTGGCCCCTTATAGGGGCTTTTCAAGTCCACCTTCTTAGAGGGTGGATTATTTAATAATATTTCAGCAAATCATTTCACTTTTAATTGGACAAATGGCAATGGAATCAAAAGGGCTGTTTTTATAAAAAGAGATATCACCGGAGTAGCTGCTCCGGTAAACAATACAAGCTATGGGGCAAATACCTCATTTGGATTAGGGTCTCAGATTGGAACATCTGGCTGGTATTGCATTTTCAATGGGACAACACATGATCAAGGCGTGACAGTCACAGATTTATTACCGAATAAAAAATACAGAGTAATGGTTTGTGAATATTACGGAGATGAGGGTTATGAAGTTTATTTTCATGAGGCAGGTGTAGGAAATCCAAAAACTGTTTCAACCTATTCCATTGCCACGCATCCAGGCAATCTAACCTCAGCCCCCAAACCCAATTGTTTGACCTTAGATGCTTCGACTTCCTCAGGCTGGTCCTGGTCAACCGGCGAAAACACCAAAAGTATAAATGTTTGTGAATCGGGAAATTATTCGAACAACTCCGATTCAATCGGAGTTTTCATCTCAAAATTTAATGACAGTCTTTATACACCTAATGGTAAAGTTCATTCCATTTTCAGGAAGGGCGATACGGTTTATATGGGCGGGCAGTTTGATTACCTGGCCAGGGTTACCGGCAAAGGGGCGCTGTTTCAATTGCCCCGCGATGCAAATGTTACTTCCATGCCAAGGGTAAATGGCTCAATTGATTTGGTGGTTTCGGATGGGAATGGCGGATGGTATATCGCAGGCGATTTTACCAAAGTGGGCATCGACAGTATTCAATATTTAGCCCACATAGGAGCCGACCAGAAACTTGACACGACTTTCAAACCCATGCCCAACGGGAAAATCAAATCGGTTTGTGTTGCCGGAAGCCGATTGTATGTTGGCGGTACTTTTACAAAGATGGGAGATGTTACGCGTGGCTATCTCTTACAGTTAGACAAGGCAACCGGTATGGCCACTTCATGGGACCCGCTGGTCAACGGCCCGGTCAGCGCGCTGGCCCTTTTTAATGACAGACTTTATGTGGGCGGGAGTTTCACCAGTTTGGGAACGGCTGCCAGGAATTATCTTGGCGCCATAGATACCTCTTATGCCATGGCAACAGCCTGGAATCCCAATCCGAACCAAGTCGTTACAAAACTTGTTCTGGATGGGATTAAATTATACACCATGGGTGATTTTACCACCATCTCGGGGGCGCCCCGGGCAAGGTTGGCTGCATACACGGTACTAACCGGAAACATTGATACCTGGAGTCCCAATCCAAATAATACGGTATATGATCTGGTGGTATCGGGCAATACGATTTATGTCACGGGAAAATTCACCAGCGTAGGAGGTGGTTCCAGGAATTTCATTGCCGGGTTAAATAATACCAACGGCAATGTAACTTCGTGGGCGCCTGTGGTCAATGATACCGTGCATGCGCTTGCTGTATTAAACAATATACTGTTTGCCGGAGGAAGTTTCACGACGGTAAACACATCGGGAACCCCGGTTGAACGCGGAAAGGTTTGTTCCTTTAATTTGGCCGACGGTCAGGTAACCAGCTGGTCGCCCAATGTCGCAGGAACAACAGGGCTAAATGCCAAAGTTTGCTCTGTTGCTGCGTTTGGCGCCGAAGTGTATATTGGTGGCGATTTTTTTGGCGTGAACTGCGTAGGACGCTCAAACCTGGCAGCCATCAATGCGTTGACGGGTATTGTCACATTATTTGACCCCAGGCCAAACGGATCGGTCAGATCAGTGTATTCATTTGGGGACAATATTTACCTGGGCGGTGATTTCACTACCGTATGGGGAGGATCGGACAACATCCCGCGCAACCGGATTGCCAGGGTCAATGCCGCAGGAACACTCTCAACCTGGAACCCAAACGCGGACGGTCCGGTCACCTCCATGGTTGCCAGTGGTCAGTATTTATATGCAGGCGGCGCCTTTTCAAACATGGGTGGAAATCCGAGGCCCAGGTTAAGCGCTGTAAAGATCACAGATGGCACCTCTGCCACCTGGGCGCCAGCTCCGAATGATACGGTAAAATCATTGGCTGTTGCGGGCGACACCCTGTTCGTAGGTGGAAATTATACCAGCATTGCCTCTTCAGCAAGAAACCGGATATCTGCATTTAATCTGTCATCACTGGCCATCACATCATTTGATCCGAACCCTGATGGAAATGTTGAAGCGCTGGCTTATAAGAATAATATGCTCCATATCGGAGGTTCCTTCCTGACGATCGGCGGACAAACAAAACCCATGATCGCTTCGTACAATATCAAGACAAATACATTACAGCCTTACGATATCAATTTATTCAGCAATACCGGAAATGTTGCTTTTTCGATGGCAGCTGGCGACAGTTCAATTTATGCCGCCGGGACTTTGTCTTTTTACAACGGTCCTTCCTTGAACAACAATGCGCTGGTAGTTAAACCAGGTAGCCGGTTTCAATCTGAATGGTGGCATCCCGATCCAAACGGGGTGGTAAGATCGATTTTTTTGTACCAGGACCAGGTTTACCTGGGTGGCGATTTCACCGAATCGTTGAATGTTTATCAACCCTATTTTACCGCAGTCGATAATTTCTGCTCGCTTGATAACTACTTGCCCCTGCCATCAGATACGAGCTTTTGCCAGGGAGACTCAGTGCCGTTATGGGCGGCGCCTGGTGTTGGTTATACTTATCAATGGTATAAGGAAAATATCCTGATCCAGGGGGCAACCAGGAGATATTATATCCCGGTTGAGTCAGGTTGGTACAAGGCCTTTATTACCGATACAGTTAATTTTGGCTCACTGTTTACCAATGCCCGGCATGTAACGGTCGATCCGCTTGCGCCGGCGACCATCAGTGTTTCCGGGCCGCTTGTTTTTTGTGCCTCAGCAGGTAACAATGTCACACTCACCGCTGCCACGGGAACCGACTATGCCTACCAGTGGTATAAGAACGGTTCTTATATCTCAGGCGCAAATGAAAATTTCTATGTTGTTACAACTTCCGGAAACTACCATTGCATGCTCTATAATTCATTTGGATGTCCTACCGAATCGGAACATATCGTCGTTTCAGTTAATCCCTTACCTGCTGCAGTGATAAGCGGAACAACAGCCATTTGTTTTGGAAACAGCGCCACATTAAGCGTAGCGCTTACCGGTACCCCGCCCTGGAGTATTACCTATACGGACGGGACAACTCCGGTAACTTTGGCAGGGATAACCTCGAGCCCCAAAACGATTGTTGTAAGTCCCGTTGCTACAAAAACGTATTCAGTGACAAACGTGACCGATGCAAATACTTGTTCCAATACCGGCACAGGCAGCGCTGTGGTTACAGTTAATCCTTTGCCTACGGCAACGATCAGCGGCAATGCAATTATTTGCCTGGGGCAAAACGCGACCTTAAGTGTAGCGCTGACTGGCAGCGCTCCCTGGAGTTTTACATATACCGATGGTACAACGCCGGTTACGCTAACGGGAATCACCAGCAGCCCCAGAACGATTGTCGTAAATCCAACATCAACAAAAACCTATTCGGTAACCAGCGTTACCGATGCAAATACTTGTTCAAATAACGGTTCCGGAAACGCTGTGGTAACGGTCAATCCATTGCCTACAGCCACCATGAGTGGAACAACAGCCATTTGTATTGGACAATATGCCACCTTGAATGTAGACCTTACTGGTACCCCACCCTGGAGTATTACCTATACTGACGGTTCAACACCCGTAACTTTAACAGGAATCACAACCAGTCCGAAATCGATTACGGTGAGTCCTGCAACAACAAGAAGCTATTCAGTTACCAACGTAACCGATGCAAATACCTGTTCAAATACCGGCACAGGAAACGCTGTTATTACTGTAAATCAATTACCTGCAGCCGTTATCAGCGGCTCGGCCGTTATTTGTCTGGGTCAGGGTGCAACCTTAAGCGTTGCCCTCACGGGAACTGCCCCCTGGAGTTTTACCTACACCGATGGTTCAACGCCGGTTACTTTATCGGGGATCACCACCAGTCCTAAGACTTTTAGTGTTTCTCCTGTATTAACAACCTCCTACACTGTAACAAATGTAACGGATGCCAATAACTGTTCAAATACCGGATCAGGCAATGCTGTTGTTGTAGTAAATACAATTCCTGCAGCAGCAGGATCCATTACCGGTTTCCCCATGGTTTGCCAGGGACAACAAAGTGTTGCCTATTCAGTTGCAGTCATTTCAGGCGCTACCGGGTATGTTTGGAGTTTGCCAACAGGAGCTACCATCGTCACAGGGTATAATTCCAATTCAATCACTGTCAATTATTCAAATACCGCTGTTTCAGGTAATATAACTGTTTATGGAACAAATACATGTGGATCAGGAGCTGCATCACCGGTTTATGGTGTGACGGTGAATCCATTACCAGGCGCTGCCGGGACAATTTCAGGATCGGCAACCGTTTGTCAGGGACAGCAGGGGGTTGCTTATTCGGTTGCAGTCATTTCAGGCGCTACCGGGTATGTGTGGAATTTGCCAACAGGAGCTACCATTGTCACGGGTTACAATTCCAATTCGATCACCGTAAATTACTCAAATACTGCTGCTTCGGGAAACATTACTGTTTACGGGACAAATACATGCGGAACCGGCGCTACATCCCCGGCTTTTGGCGTTTTAGTTAATCCTTTACCAGGCGCTGCCGGAACAATTACAGGTTCGGCAACCGTTTGCCAGGGCCAAAATGGGGTTGCCTATTCAGTTGCAGTTATTTCAGGGGCCACCGCGTATGTTTGGAGTTTGCCGGCAGGAGCGACCATTGTAACAGGTTATAATTCCAATTCAATCACAGTAAACTACTCAAATACCGCAACTTCGGGAAGCATCACCGTTTACGGAACAAATACATGCGGAACCGGCGCTACATCTCCGGCTTTTGGCGTGACAGTAAATCCATTGCCAGGCGCGGCCGGATCGATCACAGGGCCGGCAACTGTATGCCAGGGACAAACAGGGGTTAATTACGCAATTACGCCTGTAACCAATGCAACAGGTTATGTATGGACTCTTCCATCAGGGGCTTCAATTACTGGTGGAGTGAACACGAATTCAATACTGGTTGACTTTGCAATGAATGCGGCATCGGGGAACTTCACTGTCATGGGAATAAATAGTTGTGGAAACGGAACCCTGTCATCACCCTATTTTGTAACAGTCAACCCTTGTGGCGTTAATGTAAGCGGAACAGTTACCTATCCGAATGGCAGCAGTTCGCCGTTGAGTAATTTGACCATCGACCTGAAAAACAACTCCGGGACGATTATTAACACGACCAGCACCAATTCAAGCGGTTATTATTCATTTTCAGCTGTTACCAACGGAAATTACACATTTGGAGTATCAACTGTTAAACCCTGGGGCGGAGTTACTGCGTTGGATGTTTTACTTTACCGGAAACATATTGCCAATATTTCATTCTTAACCGGGATTTATCTGGCCTCAGGCGATGTTAACCTGTCAGGGTCGCTTACTGCGTTGGATGTTTTACTGATCAAGAAAAGGATTGGCAGCATCATCTATTCTTTCCCGTCGGGTGACTGGCTGTTCAACAACTTGCCATTTACGGTCAGCAGCAGCAATGTAATTCAGAATTTCAACGGAATTAATTATGGAGATGCAAATGCTTCCTATATACCGGCAAGAAACGGGCTGGTTACATACAAACAACAAGGCAATATAAGGATAGAATCAGTAATCAGCAATGCTTCCGAAATATCCGTTCCCGTCTGGTTTTCCGATTTTCCCGATCTTGGCTCCTTCCAGTTTACCCTTCAGTATGATCCCGACAAATTGACCTTCCTTAATATTACCGGTTGGAATCCTGGAATGGACTCTGCTACCATCGGGAATCCTGTTCCTGGTATCATAACTTTCGTATGGGCGGCTGGTGAACATGGAATCAATGCCGGGGAAATTAACTTATGCAGAATTCAATTTTCAACCCATCTTGCCGACAATACAACCATATCATTCAGCAGCTCCCCAACCCCGGGTGAGTTCAGCGATTATGAAGGAAATCTGTATAAACCTCAGTTTATCGAGGGTACGATAGGTTCGCTGACCGGGATAGAGTCTGACAGCCAAATTGTTACAAATGTTTATCCGAATCCAAGTTGTGGAAGCTTCACGCTTAGAATATCAAGCGCCCTGTCTCAGAAAGCTGATGTGTTGATATACAATTCTTTGGGAATTGTAGTCTATGAAGAAAACGGGATACAGATCAAAGGCGATTATTTGAAAAAGATGGACATCAGCAATCAGCCAAATGGTGTTTATACCTTGACAGTCAAGAGCAACTCTGGGAACTTTATCGAGAAAATAATCATTAATAAATAGTTTTTCACCAGCGCTTTTACTTGAATGCAATCACATGCTTATCTATTGCCCCGGACTTAAGTCCGGGGCAATAAATGGCGGTCATTTCCCTTACCCCATGCTCAGTAAATGCATTTGGTAAATGCGATGAATGCTTCATACTGGAGAACCGGTGCCAATTTGTCACCAGTTCATTCTTTAGAATTCAGCACTCAATACCATCCGGTTTGATTAAATTTTCCATATTTTTATGCTTAATCGGAAAAACTGCCAAAAGGTAATACCGTTTTAACAAGAATTTTTTGATCACTGATCGAACTTATCAGAATCCTTATTTTCATGATTAAAAAAACCATGCAATTGAATGCTTATCTATTGCCCCGGACTTAAGTCCGGGGCAATAAATGGCGGTCATTTCCCTTACCCCATGCTCAGTAAATGCATTTGGTAAATGCGATGAATGCTTCATACTGGAGAACCGGTGCCAATTTGTCACCAGTTCATTCTTTAGAATTCAGCACTCAATACCATCCGGTTTGATTAAATTTTCCATATTTTTATGCTTAATCGGAAAAACTGCCAAAAGGTAATACCGTTTTAACAAGAATTTTTTGATCACTGATCGAACTTATCAGAATCCTTATTTTCATGATTAAAGAAACCATGCAATTGAATGCTTATCTATTGCCCCGGACTTAAGTCCGGGGCAATAAATGGCCGGATGTCCTCCTATATTCCCTACTTTTGTCAACCAAAATCGTTTCCTCATGGTCCCGTTTCTGCAACAAACTGCACAGTACCTGGTTTCTGAATTCAAGGATGATTTTGGCGATCTCTGCATTGTGCTTCCGAACCGCCGCGGAGGCCTGTTCCTGCGAAAATATCTTGCGGCAGAAGTTGGAAAGGTAACCTGGGCCCCGGTCATCTTTTCCATCGAAGACTTTATTGCCGGGATCAGCGGATTGCAGGAGGTGGAGAATATACACCTCCTTTTTGAATTGTTTGAAGTTCACCGGGAAATTGAAGGGACGAAAGCACAGCCGTTTGAGGAGTTTTTACGATGGGCGCCGCAGCTGCTCAGCGATTTCAATGAATTGGACCGTTATATGGCCGATGCCGGGGAGCTCTTTTCAACCCTCACCGAAGCGCGCGCCATCAGCCTGTGGAACCTGGATAATCAACCCCTCACCGAATTCGAAAAGAACTACCTTCATTTCTATCAGTCGCTTTATTCCTATTACGAAAAGCTTACCAGCCGGTTGCTTGAAAAAAAACAGGCATATCAGGGACTCAACTTCCGCCATGCAGCCGAAAATATTGAAACTTTCAAAGATTCACTGCCCTGGCGTCACATCTTGTTTGCGGGATTTAATGCATTGACAAAAGCAGAGGAACAAATTTTCGATACCCTCCATAAGCACGGAAAGGCTACAATTCTCTGGGATGCCGATCATTTTTACCTTGATAACAAACAGCAGGAGGCCGGCGACTTCCTGCGGGACTGGTTACACAGATGGCCGGTCAAAGATCAGGAGCGGATTGCTGATGATTTTGCAACGTCAGAAAAAAAGATTGACATCATCGGGTCGCCCGATCCTTTGGGCCAGGTTAAATATTGCGGAACCCTATTGAGGGAACTCGCAATGAAAGGCCAGGCCAATGAGAAAACAGCAGTGGTACTGCTCGACGAATCGCTGCTGATCCCGCTGATCAACTCGATACCCGGTGAGGTAGATGCCCTGAACATCACCGCAGGATTGCCGCTCAAACAAACACCATTGGCAGGACTTTTCGAGACGGTGTTCAAACTTCACATGAATACTACCCGCTTTACCCATCTTGCCACCAGGGCGAAGGGTAAATATTATTACAAGGATGTGCTAAAGCTCCTGCAACATCCATATATGCACCTGATGGCCAACAGGTTGATGGCCGGGAACCGTTTCGCATTTGATGAAATCGTTGATAAAATCAGGGAAGGGCACAAGGTTTTCCTGGGAATTGAAGATATTTCTTTCGGAAAATCTGGACTCTTTGCATCCGGTTTGAATTTCGTGAACACGATGCTGCTTCCCTGGGAAAAACCTGCCGATGTACTTAACTGTTTCAGAGATATGATTGAAAATCTGAGGTTAAGTATCATAACGAAACCAGCTGATGCTTCTCCAAAATCTCCCCCCGGTGACGCTGATAAAGTAAATGTCGGCTCTTCCGTTTTATCTGGAACTGCCCATGCGAATAGTCAATTGGAGCTGGAATATCTGTTTGCATTTTCCAAAATTGTATATCAACTCAATAACCTTGTTGTGGTTTTCCAGCCTGATCTCAAGATTCCGGCATTTTACCAGCTGTATGAGCAGGTTGTTTCAGCAACAAGTCTGCCTTTTTATGGCGAACCCCTCAAAGGGGTGCAGCTGATGGGTATGCTTGAAACCAGAACGCTCGATTTCGACAACATCGTGATCCTGTCATGCAACGAAGATCTGCTGCCCAGCGGAAAGATAAACACATCCTTTATTCCGTTCGATATTAAAAGGAATTTTGGACTGCCAACTTACCGCCATAAGGATTCAGTTTACGCCTACCATTTCTACCGGCTGATCCAAAGGGCAACAAACATACACATCCTTTACAATACTGAACCTGACCAGTTGGGCGGGGGCGACCGCAGCCGTTTTCTCAGGCAGATCGCGCAGGAACTGCCTTTTTACAACCCACGGATTGCGATCAGGGAGATGATCCTGGCGTCGCCGCCTGTTAAAGGGGAACCCTATCCGGTAATAGAAATTCAAAAAACTGATGATATTGCAACGGTTCTTGCAGAGAAAGCCGTTAAAGGATTTTCTGCCACTTCTCTGAACGCCTACCGGAATTGTCCTCTCAAATTTTATTATGCTGAGATTGCAGGCATCAGGGAGCCCGAAGATGTGGATGATACGATCGACCCTGCCGTGCTGGGCAATGCCGTCCACGAAGCGCTGCATAACCTGTTCAAACCTTACATCGGTCAGCCCATGACAACCGGGTTTCTGCAGGAGATGGAAAAAATATCAGACACGGCAATCGATAAGGCTTTTGGAAAGAAATTCAAGGGATCTGATATCGCTTATGGCAAAAACCTGTTGCTTGTCAGGGTGGCTAAGTTGATGGTACAACGTTTTCTTGCATTTGAGATCACCAGAGTGGAGGAGATGGCGCAATCGGGAAAACATTTTTCCGTGGAATTTTTAGAGCAAATTGTTGAACATCATATCAATATTCGTTTTGATGGCCACGACATACCCGTCAGAGTGAAAGGTTTTATCGACAGGGTGGATAAGATGGAGGGAGTGTGGAAAATCATCGATTATAAAACCGGGAATACAGAACCGAAGCAGGTGAAGGTGAAGGAATGGGATGACCTCGCAGATAATCCTGATCTCAACATTGGATTTCAACTGCTGTTGTATGGTTACCTGCTGAGTAACCGATTTAGCAGCCCCATTAGTTCCAGCGCGGGAATTATTTCACTGCGGAAGATCAATGCCGGGTTCACGGCAGTGAATGCTCCCGATGGCGAATCCGGGAAATTGTCCGATATATTGGACAGTTCAACGCTGGCAAGGTTTGAAGAGGTAATCCGGGAAATATTACAAAATGTATATGACCTGTCCGGACCATTTAAACAAACCACAGATCTGAAGATCTGCGAACGATGCCCCTACATCAATCTTTGCGGACGTTAAGCTCCTTCTCAGAGAAAACGCAGGCCTCATAGGTGAAAAGTTCGGCATCCTTCCATCCGTTCCAGCCGATTCCCGCCTTGTCGCGGGCGCAGTGGCCCAGGAATTCCTCCCTGCTCCATCCGGTTTCCGTGGCAACCTGGGGTAAAAAAGTGCCTGAGTTAAATCCTTTTTTTATATAAATCCCATGTTTCCCGAGGATGATCTCATCAGCTGATTGGATTTTCTTAAGGGGTGATAAAACTGAAATTTCAATATCGATTCCGTCAATCTCCTTTGCCCTGACAGGCTCAAAACGGTTGTCCTCGGTTGATGATGCTACGGCCATCTGCCTGATCAGCTTGTAAAGCGGCATATCGGAGGAGAACCTTCCGATACAGCCGCGCAATTCACCATTTTCTTTCAGTGTGACAAAGGCGCCGGCCTTTATTTTCAGGTTTTCACTGTAGGTTTTTGCATCGTCATCAGGGATCCGCCTGTCGCGGATGTATACCTGGATCGTATTCCGCGCGATGCGGAGCAGAGTAATTTTATCATCCCGGCTGAAATCAAACCCGGATGCTTTGACCACTCCTTCTGCTGCTTTTGAATCATTCTGACCCACCTTGGCAGATTCTGGTTTGGAAACAGCCAAAGACCAGTAGCCGACCACCTGCTGTTTATCGCCATATCTCGAATCGCCTGAATTCATATATTGTACCGGCGTGATTTTCATCCCGGGATCATCTGAAGTCATGTAGAGCATCGTCAGGATGGATGTCCAGCCACAGAGATTGGTTGCCAGGTTAGATATGGGTTTGTCCTTATATTCATCGAGCGTTTTCATGAGTCCTTCAGGCGAGCCCGCCACAATGGCATCACAGGTGGCTTTGTCGGCCGCGTAGGCATCGTCATAGGGTGGATAGTGTGAAAAATCGGTGCTGAAAACGAACAGGTTTCGTTCATTGAAATAGGGCTTCAGCGCTGTGGCGATTTTTTTGCAGGTCTGCTGCGATTGCGTCCCAATCACGATGGGTACCAGCCGGAAGTCTTTTTTCAGATGGTATTGCAGGAAAGGAATTTGCACCTCAAGACTGTGTTCGGTGCGGTCGGCCTCGGGATTAAAGGTGAAGACCGGGTTTTCGCTGATCAGTTTCCCTGCAAGGTCCACATTGACCTTCACTTTCCCAAGGGGGGTTACATAATCCCCCTGGTCATAGATTGAGGCTCCATTGAAGGAGATCTGGTGGCTGGAGGCGATCACAAAAATATTATCGAATTGTGCATTGGGATCCACCTGGTTGTAACCGCTCGCTGCAACCTGTCCTGAAAAGACATACCCCGCATGCGGACAAACGATGCCAAGCACATTATTTACTGTTCGCGATTTGGCCCCGGCAAAGAGATCGGCGAGGGTGGAGGTGAGTTCTTTGGCGTTGCCAGGGTAGAAACGCCCGGCTGCCGCCGGTTTGCGATCGGTGTGATCTGTTTTATCCTGCCCCGAACATCCCTGGTTGAAATTGAAAAATAGTCCCATAAGTAAAAGACTCTTGAAAATGATGCGCATTGTTTCGTTAACTTTGAACTAAATTCCATGTAAAGATACAACATGCAGCCCAAAAATGCAATCCGTTTGATGCTGTTTGGCCTGGGTTTTTTATCCATTGGTACCCAGATCTACCTGATGCGCGAATTCCTTGTGGTTGGCAACGGAAATGAGCTGATCTTTGGCGTGGTACTGGCATTATGGATGCTGCTTACCGGAGCCGGCGCGTGGCTTGGACGATTCAGCAATTTTCTTGAAGGGAAGTCAGGGCTTATACTTTCCCTGATAATCGTTGCAGGACTATTACCCATACTGATGATCCTGCAACTCTTCCTGGCGAAAGCGCTGTTGGTTCCACATGGAAGCATGGCCAGTATGGGGATGCTCGTCACAATGGCAACGCTGGTTCAAATGCCTTTCTGCATGCTGAATGGATTCCTGTTCTCTTTCCTGAGTTCGAGGTCAGTCGGAAATAACCTGGCCAGCGCCTATTCCTGGGAATCAATGGGCAGCATGGCATCGGGAGCGCTGGTAAACCTGGTTTTCCTGTGGATGTTTGATCTATGGCAAAGTCTGTTGTTTTTGACGGCTGGTTATTTGATCCTGGCGCTGATTTTTGCATTCAACATGGTTCGCAGGGGCCATTTTTACCTGACACTTTTTTTCTCAGCTTTGATACTGGCGGTTTTCCTGTTTGTTGATTTCCTGAAATTTTCCGAATCGATTCTATACCGCGATCAGCAGGTCATTTCCAATATGGGCACACCATACGGGCAGGTGGTTGTCACGAAAAATCAGGACCAGTATAACTTTTATGAAAACGGACTGCTTTTATTTTCCGGGGGAAATGAAATAAACAATGAGGAGAACATTCATCCGGCCATGGTTCAGCGTAATCATCCCCGCAATGTGCTGCTGATCTCAGGCGGGTATTCAGGTACGCTCGATGAGATTCTAAAGTATAATCCCAATCTCATTGATTATGTGGAGATGAATCCCGCACTCATCCTGATTGCCTCAAAATTTACCAGTCAGCTTGATCATCCTGCTGTCAGGATACATGAAACAGATGCCCGGAAATTTGTTCGCCAAACGCAACAATCCTATGATATTGCCATGGTTAACCTCCCTGCTCCCTCCACCCTTCAGCTAAACCGTTACTATACCCTGGAATTCCTGACTGAGATCAAAAAAAAGCTTTCACCGGGAGGGGTCATTGCCTACAGTCTCCCAACCGGCAGCGACTACGTTAGCAAAGATGCCGGGCGGCTTAATTCAATTCTTTTTCAGACCCTGAAACATCGTTTCAACCACGTGCTGATCATTCCTCTGCAGCGGAACTATTTCCTGGCATCCGATTCAGCCCTGGATATCGATATCCCCGCATTGGTTCAACTGCGGCGAATCGAAACGGTTTACGTGAATCAATACTACCTCGATGCCCGTCAATTGCGTGAACGATCGGCTTATGTGGCAAAAAATATAAACCCCACCACCCTGACAGGGTCTACCACCCTGTCAGGGTGTATCAACAGAGATTTTTATCCTGTGGCCACATTCTATCAGAACCTTTGGTGGCTGGGTTATTTCACGGTGAACCCGTTGTGGATTCTGGTCGGTTTTCTGATAATCCTCGTATTCCTGCTGGCAGGTCTGAATTCAGTCAGCGCCGGATTGTTTACAGGAGGGTTCACGCTTGCCTCCACGGAGATTATCCTGATTTTTTCTCTCCAGGTTATCTGGGGATATCTGTTCCAGGCAATCGGTGTGATCATCATGATTTTCATGATCGGATTGGCTGTAGGGGCGGCATCCGGCATGAGATTTTTCAGGATCAGAAATTCGCTTTTTTATTTTGTTTTACAAACCGCACTGGCATTTTATTCCCTGGGGCTGCCATTCCTCATTTTGTGGTTGAGTAAAGGTAACCAGGATGAAATATGGGTGCAGATGATACTCGGGGTTTGCGCATTTCAGGCTGCCTTTATGGTAGGAATTGAGTACCGGCTGGCTACGATAATAGCCGGGAGTTCGCCCCGGAATGTGGTTGCCAGTCTTTATTCTGCCGACTTGTTTGGCTCGGCTATGGGCGCATTTGCCACAGCGGCAATACTTTTCCCGGTTTTCGGGATCATTTACACCGGTCTTTTCCTGGCGGTTTTGAATATCTTCAGTGCGATGATCTTTTTCATCCGGCAGCGAAAATTAGTATCTTTGTTACAGTGAAAAAAATCTCAAAACGCCAGTTTTTCAAATTCAGCCTTACCGGATTGGGTGGGGCAATGGCCGGACTTAGACCGGTTGAAATGCTTGCAAAAAAAATGGTCCCCATGGAAAACCTTGTGATGTCGCCCCCATCGGGTGGACATGGAAAGTTCAGCAAAGAATCTCCGTATGCCGTGGTTACCCCGAAAGGCGTGAAGTGCCAGATTTGTCCCAACAACTGCATCCTCCGCGAGGGACTGGACAGTATCTGCCGCACCCATGTGGTGAAGGATGGTAAACTCTTTACCATTGCATACGGTAATCCCTGTTCCGTTCATGTTGACCCCATTGAAAAGAAACCGCTGTTCCATTACCTTCCTGCCACCCCCAGTTTTTCAATTGCCACGGCCGGATGCAACCTTGCGTGTCTGAACTGCCAGAACTGGGAGATATCGCAACAAAGTCCGAAAGATACCCGGAATGTCGAACTTTTTCCGGCACAAGTGGTGGAAGAGGCGATCGCGAATCATTGCAAGTCAATTGCCTATACATACTCCGAACCCATTGCCTTTTATGAATATATGTTTGACACCGCCCGCCTGGCCAGGGCACGTGGCATCAAAAATTTACTGATCTCCAATGGCTTCATTAATGAAAAACCCCTTCTTGATCTCAGTAAGTACATCGATGCAGCCAACATCAACCTGAAATCATTCAGCGAAGAAACCTACGCGAAACTTAACGGCGGCAGCCTGCAGCCAATATTAAACACACTGAAGATACTCAAGGCTGCAGGCGTTTGGCTGGAGATTACCAACCTCGTTGTTCCCGGGTGGACTGATGACCTGAGTATGATCAAGGAGATGTGCGACTGGCTTGCCGGTAATGACTTTAGTGACACTCCGTTGCATTTTAGCAGGTTTCACCCACTCTATAAATTGACCAGTCTTCCGTATACTCCGCTGACCACACTCGAAAAAGCACGCGAAATCGCGTTAAAAACCGGAATCCGATATGTCTACATCGGCAATGTTCCGGGCACGACGGCCGAAAACACATATTGTCCCAAATGTAAAAAAACGCTTATCGAACGCCGGGGGTTTACCATCCTGGCCAATAACCTTAAAAACGGGTCCTGTAAATTCTGTGATACAAAGATAGCCGGCGTTTGGGGGTAGTGTCTAATTATTGTAACTTTTGAAATATCTCCAGCCGTACCGGCAGATGATCGCTGAACCCGCCGTGATACCTTGGCCCGGCGTAGGTCCGGTTTAATTTTTCCCCGAAATAGGTGTTATCCTCTTCCAGAAGAAATGAAGATTTGAATATCAGGACATTCTGCAATCCGGAACGAAGGCCGCCAGAGCCATCAATCAACGCCCCCGACACCACGAACTGATCGAATGTACTCCATTGATCACGGTATTTCAGGGTTCCTTCCGGCCTGATTTTATTCCTGATGCCCATCAGATTGTACAATGAATCGGGATGGAATGCGATTGTGTCGGTGTGCGCCTTCAGGATACATTTCAGACTCTCATTTTCAGGTTCATCATTGAAATCACCCATCACCACAACGTTGGCTGCTGGAGTGCAGCGTTGCACCGAATCGATGAGTCCCCGCAATACCGATGCCACCCAGTTCCTTCTGGGTTGAGATCCAAGATATCCGCCGCGGCGTGATGGCCAGTGGTTAACGAACAGGGTAATGGTATCTGTCCCGAAAAGAATTCCCTTTACCATCAAAATCTCCCTGGTTTGTGCCAGGGTGTCGAATGGAAAACGGATACTGACACTTCTGCTGGTCAATACGTTGAACCTGTCGGGCCTGTATATCAGCGCAACATCCACTCCGCGCAGATCGGGCGATTCATGATGGATGCATTTATACTTCCAGGGTTTGAGTGGTGTTTCATAGATTAGTTTATTCAACACATATTTGTTTTCGACTTCACACAGCCCCACGATGGCGGGCGCCTCCCATTTCCCGACAGCCAGCAGGGTTTTTGCCACTTGGTTCAGCTTGCGGCCGAATTTTGACCATGTCCAGTGTTTGGCTCCGCGCGAAGTGAACTCATCATCAAGCTTTGTGGTGTCATCATAAGGGTCGTAAAGATTCTCCACATTCCAAAAAACGACGCTGACATTTCGACTTTTTATTTTTATCGAATCTAAATTGGCACGATTTTCGCTGTGATTTTCTCTTAATGGGATGTTTGAAAAATTATTTGCAAAACATCGGTGTGATATTGTTAAAAGAATGATAATGAGTATTGTTTTCATATGTTAATTTTTATTTTTTCGGGCCATATGGAATAGCCATAAATTATCATTCACGGTTTGTATGAACGTTGTACTTATGGCAATTTCATGTGTTAACATTTATTTTTTACAAATCGGTCACATGGAATACCCATAATTAACATTCACAGTTGGTATGAACGTTGTCCAAATGGGTATTTCATAATATTTCAGATTACAGGCAACTTTATATGAGTATCTGTTGTCTCTTAATCGGAAACAGACCCAAAAGGTGAAATTAAAACAGATGATTTCTTTAACGTTTTTTTAACAGTAGATTAACAGTAATTAACAGGGAGCATGAAAATATCAGATGTGATGCATCGTTTTTCATTTTCAGATGTCCACAGATTCTTGTCAATGCAAAATACTACTGTCAGTAATGGCAGATTATATTCCTGCTCGGGCAAGTATGATCAAGTGGAAACTGAGCGGGCGATTGGGAGCTGACCGATGTCGCAAGACCCGGCCACGTGTTTTTGAGGTACACCTCGGCTAAGCTCAGTGTGCGGCATTGCTCAGCTTACCATATCGCTCAGTGTACAGCATTGCTCAGTGGACCATATCTGTTGAAAAATGTCTTTACGTAGTGGATGTAATTTTAAAGTTAAACCTGGTTAAACGAAAAGAAAAGAATGTTATGAAAAGAATTGCTGGAATTTTTTTGATCGCATTAATTGGTGGAGCTGTTTCTCTGGGATTGTATAAGGCCTTTGAGAAGAAACAGTATATTATGAATGCCCGTCCTGAAGGAATTCCGATCAGGCAGGTTAATTATAATCCGGGCGCTGCATTTAATTTGCCTGATTTTGAGGCTGCTGCAGCCATATCTGTGCATGCGGTGGTACATATTAAATCTGAATTTCAGAAGAAAAGCCTTGTGTATGATGATTTCTTCGGATTTTTCAATTTTGGCGGGCAGCAGCAACCGAGAGAATATATTTCACCTTACTCAGCCATGGGGTCGGGTGTGATCGTAGCGCAGGATGGGTATATTGTTACCAACAATCATGTTGTTCAGGAGGCTACCAATATCGTGGTGACCCTGAATGATAAACGTGTTTACACTGCGACAGTTGTCGGGACCGATCCGAGTTCGGACCTGGCCCTGATAAAAATTGAGGAGCAGGGATTGCCATTCCTGACCTATGGAAATTCCGATGAAGTTAAGATCGGAGAGTGGGTGCTGGCGGTTGGGAATCCCTTTAATCTGACCTCAACGGTTACTGCGGGAATTGTAAGCGCCAAAGCAAGGAACATCAATATACTGGGCTCACAGGGGGCCATCGAGTCATTTATTCAGACCGATGCGGCTGTAAATTCAGGGAACAGCGGGGGAGCCTTGGTAAACACCCGGGGTGAACTTATCGGGATCAATGCAGCCATTGCTTCCGGCAACGGCTATTATACTGGATATTCTTTTGCCATTCCCGTTAATATTGTTAAGAAAGTAGTGGGGGATTTTACCAGATTCGGTAAGATTCAGCGTGCCTGGCTGGGCGTCTATTATCGCGAAATTGATGATCAGTTTGCTAAAGACAAGGGATTTACCGATCTCAGGGGGATCTATGTGGATGATGTGGTAGAGGGAGGTCCGGCTGCAGTGGCAGGATTGAAAAGCGGGGATGTTATCATCAGGATCGACAACATGCCGGTGAACGGGAAGGCTGAGCTGATGGAGCTGATCGGGCAGAAAAATCCAGGGGACAAGGTGACAGTTATCGTCAACCGATCGGGAAAAGAATATGAAATGGGGTTGACTATGCAAAGTGAGGATTCGAAGACGGCCATGGTTAAGGATGATAAGATCATCATGCATGGCGCCACATTTCAGATGTTATCTTCCAAAGAAAAAGCCAAATTCAATATTGATTATGGCTTTAAGATCACCTCGCTCGAAAATGGCAAGCTGCGAAGCGCCGGGATCAGCGCAGGATTTATTGTGCTTTCGGTTGATCGCATACCTGTGCGATCGATTCAGGATTTAAAAGATGCGCTTGGAAACCGCGGGGGAGGTGTGCTCATCGAGGGCGTTTACCCCAATGGTTTGCGGGCTTTTTATGGAATCGGATTATGAGACAGTTAAAAATATCGAAATCGATCACAAATCGTGAAACCGCTTCGCTTGACAGGTATCTTGCCGATATCGGCAGGGAAGCGCTGATCACGGCAGATGAAGAGGTTCACCTGGCACAGCGTATCAAATCAGGCGATCAGGCCGCGCTGGAAAAGCTTTGCAAAGCCAACCTCCGTTTTGTTGTTTCAGTTGCAAAGCAGTATCAGAATCAGGGGCTTAGCCTGCCCGACCTGATAAATGAGGGAAACGTGGGATTGATCAAGGCGGCCCGCCGTTTCGATGAGACCAGGGGGTTCAAGTTTATTTCCTATGCGGTATGGTGGATCAGGCAATCGATCCTGCAGGCCCTTGCTGAACAATCGCGCATCGTGCGGCTGCCGCTGAACCAGGTAGGTTCACTGAGTAAAATGTCGAAAGCCACTATAAAGCTTGAGCAGCGGTTTGAGCGGCTTCCCTCAAACAGCGAACTGGCCATTGAGCTGGAAATCCCCGAATCGAAAGTGATAGAAGCCCAACGAATGTCGAGCCGCATCGTGTCGATGGATGCACCTATTGACCAGGATGAGGAGACCAAACTGGTTGATGTGTTTATAAATGAAGATACCCCTGCGACGGATGAAAACCTGATCAGGGAATCGCTTGCGAGAGAGGTTCAGCGTTCTTTATCAACCCTGGCTGACAAAGAGCGGGAGATCATCAATATGTTTTATGGAATTGGTGTTCCCCATAGTTATACCCTTGATGAGATTGGCTCCGTGTTCGATCTTACCCGCGAAAGGGTACGGCAGATCAAGGAAAAAGCGCTGCGACGGCTGAAACATTCTTCACGAAGCAAGCTGTTAAGGACATACCTGGGATAAACTATGTTGTTTTTCTGGCTGGTGTTATGAACAGGATGTTAAGAAAAAAAATCAAAAAAGCATGGATCGGTGCTTTGCAATGGAATTATTTTGTAATTTCGCCAACTGTTAAACAATTATCAGAAGTTGATCCATCGTCACAGAAACCGTGTTATCTTTTTACTCTGCTTCCAGGCAATGGCTGTGGCTATTATTGTTCTCGGATCACTCATCAATTTTCATCAGTATAAAATTTGGGGAAAACCCCTGATTCCCAATTTTGTAGGTTATAAAAGGGATATTGAAAAATACTCAAAAACATTATCATTTTCGAAGTTCGCCCGTGATTTTCAGAATATTGAAAATGATTATAATGGAAATGAGTTTGATATCCCTGCTGATATCTTCTCTGCTCCCGACAGAGCTGTTACCTTATTAACATCAAACCTTTCCCAAAAGGCGCCGGGAACTATCCGGTTAACATCCTGTGGACTGCGCGGTCCGCCCATTTCCTGAATATTTGCTGGTCATGTGAGTTTTGTGAGTCAATGAATTTTCAGGTTCATTAATTCCGGTTTCATTGCGATATTGATGAAATGGCAACAAAACGAGGCACCGGCAGGAATATTTCCGTATCACGGATCTGCTATTTCCCAGCAATAAAAATTCCAGGTAGTTTATCATTTCACCAGATCACTTGTCCAAAATGTTCCACCGGCCACTTGTTCGAAGCATAAAGTCCGCTGTCCTCATGTCAACAAATCTGTTCATTCACCTGTTCACTCGTTCACTTGACCGCTTGACCGCTTGTCCGCTTGTCTTCCAGTCCGCCAGTCCGCCTGTTCACCCACTTATTCGTCAACCCGTCAACCCATTCTCTCAAAATATTCGACCAATTAAAAGCACCACTATGAAAAACAATTCTACAATTTTTTCCATCAGCCTGTTAGTGTTTGTATTATTCAGCATATCGCTTACTTCAAATGGTCAGGGAACGATGGTTCCTGATTCGATTATTATGTCGGCTCAGTATGCCGATGAAGTTTATTACAATTTGGATGGGGGCGTAATTCTTACCTCACCGCGGAATACGTGGGACATTGCCTTTCGCACCAAAAAGTTAAGTTCCAGCATTCTGACCAACGATGGCTCCGGGGTTGTTTTATATACCTATCCGAATGCAGATACAACTGGTTGGTACAGCGTTGATACAAGCGGATTGTCGGGTTGGACGCCAATGTTCAATGACCCTGCTGATTGGGAAAATGGTGCTTTTTCGCGCAATGCAACCGGGCATCCCGATTATGGCTGGGGGAAATACAATGAGATTACCCACAACCTTGTTGGCGACTCCCTTTTCATAATTAAAGCTCGTGACGGAAGTTTTAAGAAGCTCTGGATCGTCAGAAAGTACTCTTCTCTGGATACATATTATTTTCGCTATGCAAACCTTGACGGAACCAATGAGCAATCTGTTTCCTGTAATCTCGACGGTTTAACAGATAAGGATTTGATTGGTTATTCATTTGCAGCCAATTCGCTGGTTAACTTTGAGGCAAATATTGATACCTGGGATATCGTATTTACAAAATATATGTCCGTCCAGCCCAATGGAACTCCCTATCCGGTTGTTGGTGTGCTGAGCAACCAGGGAGTTAAAACCAAGAAATTCCACCCTGTTCCTCTGGCCTATGATGACTTTGGCGCAGGAACATGGGATTCAACGCGTTCCTCTATCGGTTGGGACTGGAAGGTATTCGATAATGGCACCTTCTCTTATAAAATCGTTGATTCAACCGTCTATTTCATCACAGCTTTAACCGGCGATATTTACAAACTGGTTTTTACAACCTTCGCAGGCAGTTCAACAGGTATTGTGAAATTTAACCGGATGAAAGCTGCCGGGGCAGGAACAGGCGAACCTGGCGCAAATTCGATTCAATTGAATGTTTATCCTAATCCTGCCAGCAGCAGGATCAATTTATCTATGACCGGTCAAGCCGGTGAAGAGCTTACGTTTACCCTTACAGATCTGACAGGCCGACAACTCCGTGCAGATCGTCCGGTACGAATGGCTGATGGGCGCTATGCTTATTCAATGGATGTAACCGGGGTGCAACCCGGGATTTACTTTGTGACCGTTTTCACCGCAGCAACGAAAACGGTGACCAAAGTAATTATCACCCGTTAAGCATGAATAAAGGCCCATTCAGCCTCGTGATCGGACTATTTAGTCTTTTGGCCGTAGCCGTTGGTTACGGCCAAAAGGCTTTTATAAAAGTCATTGACCAGAAAAATAATGAACCAGTTGCGTTTGCCCATGTATGCTTTGAGGGATTGAAAACAGGTTCAGCCAGATACAGCCTAACCTCCATTGATGGGACGGTTTCAAATGAGATTACAGAAATATCAAAAATAGCGGTAAGCTATGTCGGGTATACAACCTTTACCGACACGGTTTATCCGGGACAATCAACGGATATCCTGCTTCGCCCGAAGGTGCTGAATATAGATGAAGTGGTCATCACTGCACAATATACCCCCGAGCGCGCCGATAAATCGATTTATAAAGTTGAGGTGATCAATGCCCGCCAAATCGAGCAGAAGGCAGCTACCAACATGGCCGATTTACTCAAAGATCAGTCGACTATGCGCGTTACCCAGGATGGGGTGCTTGGCACCAGTCTTCGTATCCAGGGAATGTCGGGCGAAAACGTCAAGTTCCTGCAGGATGGCGTGCCACTTATCGGCAGGCTGAACGGTAATTTTGACCTGAACCAGATCAACCTGTTTAATGTGGATCATGTGGAGGTGATTGAGGGTCCCATGTCTGTCATTTACGGCAGCAATGCATTGGCCGGAGTCATCAACATCATCACAAAAGAGAATAAGTCCTCGTTTCTTAACGCCACAGCCAGTGCCTATACCGAATCTGTTGGCGTCTACAATTTTGATGCAGCAATATCAATCAATCACAAAAAACATGGTTTTTCTGTTGATGGCGGCCGGAATTTCTTCGGAGGATATTCGCCGGTTGATACCAGTCGTTCCCAAACATTCAAACCACGCAGGCAGTATTTTTTTGATGGTTATTACACATTTACATCAAACGTTGTAAAACTGAAAGTTGCCGGTGATTATTTCAATGAACTGCTTTTAGATAATGGGCCCCTGCGCGGACCATATTATGAAACCGCTTTCGATAACTACTTTACAACGACCAGGTATTCGGGTCGTGCCGATGCTTCAATTAAACTTCCGAAACACAACTTCGTCAACCTCCTGGGTTCCTGGTCGGGATATAACCGGGTTCGGGAAACCATTTACAAGGATCTTACAACGCTCAATGAAAATGTAGTCCCCCAATCGTGGGCACAGGACACGACGACCATCACAAACCTGGTTGCCCGCGGTACTTTCGCTAAAAGTAACCCTGTGCAGAAATTAAATTATCAGGCAGGTTTTGATATAAGTATTGAACGCGGAACCGGAAAAAAGATCCTTGATAATGAGCAGCAAATTGGGGATTACGCTGCATTCGTCAGTTTGAAATGGGACCCTGTCAGGGTGGGACACCCTGACAGGGTGGTATTATCTATCCAGCCCGGGCTGCGACTGATTTATAACACCAATTATGCGGCTCCGCTGGTTTATGCGCTGAGCGCCAAATGGAATATTGTTGAACCTTTAAATCTTCGTTTTTCCTATTCCAGGGGATTTCGGGCGCCTTCAATTAAGGAGTTGTACCTGGTATTCGTCGATGTAAATCATAATGTACTGGGAAATCCGGATCTGAAAGCAGAAAAATCAAACAATTTCAATTTGAACCTCAACTGGGCGAAAGAACAGAGAAAGGTGGCATGGTCAATGGATCTGAGCGGGTTCTATAATTTCATTGAGAATGTGATCCTGCTGGCGCAAACCGGTAATAGTCTGGAATACAGTTATCAGAATGTAAGCCGTTACAAGAGCGCAGGTGTTCAACTTGGATGTTCATATTCTGTTTACCCGGGATTCAAGCTTCAGGTGGGTTTTGCAGAAACCGGTATCACGGGGAGTGTTGATGCCGACTCAGCCTATCAGCCCTTTAAATGGTCGACAGAAGTGACCCTCAGCCCATCCTATCGATTTATAAAGCCTGATATTACTCTTTCTTTATATTACAAATATTCAGGAAAATCGCCCCAACTCACCTTTGATGAAAAGATTTTGAGCTGGCAATGGATTGATGCATATAACATGATGGATTTTACTGCCAGCAAGGGATTCTGGAACAGTCGGATCCGGTTATCGGCAGGGGTGAAAAATATTTTCAACACAACCACGATCCCTTCAACCGGAGGCGGTGGTGGAGCACATGGCGGAGGAAGCGGAGGTACGAATATCAGCTGGGGGCGGACTGTCTTTTTAAAACTCACATTTCAATTCAACAAATACAAATGAAGCGGACAACAGACCTGTTGTTTTTATTACTCATTGCGATCGTGTTTCAATCCTGTTTCAAGGAGGATGAAATGGTTTCCCCACATCCGCGGGGAGACATCATGACCGACACGATCCCCATGACGGTAAACTATCTTTACCAGGTATATTTCAGCCTCGATTCAGGGATGGTTGTTAGCGCCAATGAGAAAACTCTATACGACCTGGGATTTGAGTGCAGTCAAACCGGCTGGCGCGTAATTCTCAATTCAAGCGATTTTATGAAAGTTGCCGATCTGGGTGAGGTTCCTTTCGCACAATCCTTTGATACCATCGGGCTGAAAATGCTCTTTGACAAATCGGACGGAAACCCCGATTCCAATGCCATCGGGCAATGGTTCAAAATTTCAGACGCTGATACTGTTTCAAACAAACATGTGTATGCCCTGAGCAGAGGGCTCGATGAATTGGGTAATCCATTGGGGCTTTACCAGGTGATCTTTGACAGCCTTAAAAACAATATGTATCATTTCAGGTATGCTCCGCTCAGCGGCGGAATAATTTCTTCAGGGTCTGTCTCCAAGGATCCAAAGGTGAACTATGTGTTTTTTAGTCTGAAATCGGGTTCTGCAGTTCCAGCAGAGCCTCCCAAAGATACCTATGACCTGTTGTTTACACAGTATACAACCATGCTCTACACAAACGAAGGCTTTCCTTATCCATATCTTGTCACCGGCGCACTGTTAAACCGGTTCATGGTTGCGGCGGCTGTTGATTCCGCCCACGATTTCATGGCTATCACGCGCGAAGAGGCGATTATGATGAACTATTCAGAAGCGTTGGATGTTATTGGTTACGATTGGAAGTATTATGATGACGCGACGGGGAATTACACCATCATTCCCAACCGAAGTTATGTAATTCGTGGCGTTTCCGGCTTCTGGTTTAAACTCCGGTTCGTTGATTTTTATAATAAAGAGGGGTTGAAAGGATACCCGGTGATCGAGTATCAGCGGTTATAGGTAAATCATGATTGTTCAATGTCCTGAATAATACTAAGACATATTGAGATCTTTTGAATTTTTCAGATGTCTTACCAGGACAGATAACCCGGCCTGCACACTTTTTCCTGGCGCCGACCTCAGGATTTCAATTCGTTTGTTGCTCGCAAAAATCGCTCCCGCTTATGGTCGCCCCGCTGCCAACTCCTTCGTATGAAATTTTCAGGCTGCCGTCCTTTGTGGTGCCGGTTGCCGATATCGCCACATCGGTGCTGGTAAGCGCAGATACAGTGATTGTCCAAGGCAGCGATGGGTTCTGAACAGTTACTGTTCCTGAAATTGTCGCATAACTCAATGAGGACAAAGCCCCATCACCGGTTTGTGTTGCCGTATATGTGATGATCATCTCCACCGGCGGTTTGCTGGCTGCAGTCGATAAACTACAGGTAATCTCTTTTGTCTTTTTGCATCCAATGAGTGCGATGACGGCAACAGTCAGAAAAATAATGTGTACGAGGCGCTTCTTCATGTGTTGGAATTTAAGTTGTGAATAATTGAATCTTTTTTGTTTATAATTAGCGCTTTGCCTGATAAGCCATCATTCAAATGGCTTTTATTGGAGTATCAACTTTGCATTTTCCAGCAATGCTGTTTGTTTTATGATAATTTACCTGTTTAGACTTCATCAATAGTGACACGTTAGTGACAATATTACATTTTGTAAACAAAAATAGCAAATTAATGATATTGCTTAATCCCTTCAAGCAAGTTTTACTCTCTTTCTGGTGATCATTCAATACAAAATATGATTATCTTTGAACTCGTTTGCAATAAGACCAAGTCGCAGGGAACCAGGCTCGAGCAAGTGAATCAGCTGTATTTCGGGTTCTTTCCATAATTCTTT
>Ga0247841_10004131_pt1 | contig 25451 bp, 8 predicted proteins | sample LaCruzMarch2015__2_FD_192410 | JGI IMG/M metagenome (GOLD analysis project Ga0247841, IMG submission 192410) | Freshwater microbial communities from meromictic Lake La Cruz, Castile-La Mancha, Spain - LaCruzMarch2015_18m | ecosystem: Environmental > Aquatic > Freshwater > Lake | place: Spain... | reverse complement strand
AGCCACAAAGAGGCACAAAATTCACAAATAAGGAAGCCGAATCATTATGATTTTATAATGCATCCTGCTTGAGATCATACTCTTATACCTTGTCCTCTTGTTTTGTATTCCTTGTGCATTTTTGTGGCAAAAAATAGTTTTGAAACTGACTCTATTATTTATACATTCGCCGGCCAATATTGTAAATCCACATTATTCAATCAGGAGCATCACCGGATAGAGATGCGGGTTCCGCCATCCGCCGGTGCCCGGAGCAGAGGTCGTTGACAGCGCGCCCTTGACGCATTTGCCGTCGTGGTCGGGGAGATACATTGCAAACCCTGACACGCTGCCGCTCCTCAACTCAACGGGCGCTATCAGGCGTTTCGGCATCACGACTTCATAGGCATAACCCTTGTCCGTCTTTTTAAACGAACCTTTAATTTCCGGCTCAACGGTGTTTGGCTGCACCGCGAAAAGGCCGCCTATAAGCTGCTGCTCGGGGCAAGTGCGCCGGAAAGCCGTTATTGTCCCGTCCGGCTCGGAGGTTGAGTCTTTCATCATGTTCGGATAAAAGTCGTAGTTGTAATCGTTGCCATCATAGCCTTTGGTCTCTTTGCTTCTGGCGTCGCAAAGGGTGTCTATGTATATTTGCAGAGAGTCATTGTCACAACGGGCTCCAACATCTTTATTGGCGTTGTGATAAAACACGTCATCGGTGATATTCACCCTGAGATAGAGATTCTCATCATTCCATGCCATCTGGTATTCGGCCTCAAAATCGCCGGGATAGCCGACTTTTTCAGTAATCTCGATGGTTGAACATCCGCCTGTAGCCTTATAAATGCTGCGGTTTGTCATTTTTATTGACGGGATATTTTTCCAGTCAGGGACAGTGCCGCTCAGTTTCTTGACCGTGAACGCGGTGAAAGTGAGGTCTGTTTTGACGGGCTTAAAACCTGTCTCTGTCAGTTCAAGCGGCAGTTTGATCTCAGCGATCTTGTCAGCGGGTATCTTGACGCTCAGCGGCACAACAATCTTCTGGGAGCCTTTGCCTTTTAGCGCCAAGTCTTTCTCAATTGTTTTTCCGCCGATATTCAGCGCGACTTTGCCGTTAAAATCCCTGGTGACGAGGTTGACCAGACTTATCTCCAGCTCGGAAGCACTGACCGGCTTGGCGGAAATTTGAAGCGGCAGCTTGGAAGCGTTAAGCGCCCTGGCGTTTTGAATCGCCGCGCAGAACTTGTCCAGTTCCCCGGCCCCGCCTCTGATAAAGAGCGGGAACGGAGTGACCGGGATTTCGCAATTGCCATCCTTGTCCATGTTGACTGAGCGCGGGTTCTCCATCAAATCAATAAACTCGGCATTGACGCCCTTAAAATTGAAGGCGGCCTTTGGCGAGGGCTCAAAGCCCCGGTCAACATTGGGATTATGCGACCACAGCGCCGCGACCGGGCGCTTATTCTCATCCTCAAAGACATAGCAGCGCATTTCCGGGGCGAACCGAATGTCCTTTTTGAAGGACGCGTTCCCGAGGAGGTTCCCCAGGGTATTTGGAATTTTCTGGACAGCCATGGGAGCAAGATAAGCATCCATGTCCCCAAACTCGGCGTCAACAAACATTTTCACCCTGTCCTGATATTTCAGCGCAACGAGCCAGGCTCGGGCGTTATACGCGGCTGAAATACGCTCCCCCCACCCCATGTGATATGAAGGGCATCCGGCACGGTAATGGTCAGAGGAACAGCCCCGATGCGGGTCAAGCCCCCAAGCCGGGATATTATAGCGCGGATAATAAATTCCCTCATCCCAATAGGCCGGAATATTTTGATACCCGTATTTGTCCAGCATGGCGAAAAACGCGGCGGCGTCATCGTCAAGGTCCGGATTTTCCGGTGTCGTGCGATAGGGATGAATTGTCACGCCGTCAAATTTAAAGTCAGGATCAAGCTCTTTCACCGCCTCCAGATATTTGTCAACCTGCATTGTTCCGTTGCGCGGTTCCATATTGCACGATCCGCCCAGGAAAAACTTTTTATTAGGGTCAAAGCGTTTGACCGCTTTGTAACAGGCCATTTGTGTCCTGGCAAAGTCCTTGATATTGCTGGAGACGAGTTTTGTGCCATCCATTTCGGACATCAAACACCATCGGTCAATCCACGGGTAAGCCTTGACCATTTCATAGGCGGCTTCCTCTATCCGTTTCTCGGCCCCCTCGGGCAGTTTTTCAATCTCACTGAAAGATTTGCGGTCCTTAAAAATTCCGTCAACCGTGAGGAGCTTTCCTCCCCACAGGAAATATTCGAGCACAACTGTTATCCCGTATTGGGCTTCCAGCGCGGAAAACTCCTTGGCTTTCCCCACCGACCTTGCTGATCCGATGCCGATATCGCGCGCGCGTTTCAAGAAATCCTCAGTCCTTGCTTTGGGCCCAATCGCGGTCCCGCAGATATTTTTATTCTTATGCGTATTATTGAGAAACTTCATGCGGGAAATCCGGAAATAGTCGCTGTCTTTATATCCGTCTTTCAGGGTAAAATCAGCCCGCAGGACATAAACACCCGTTCCGAGCGCCTTGTCCAGCGGAAGACCGACCAGCGCGACGCCTTTTTCATCCGTTTTGAAATTAATTGTTTGCTTCCAGGCGGTGTTATAGAAAAAGTCTTCCAAAGCGCACTCCGCGCTGCCCGCGGTGTTCGGCGGGGCGGTGATTTTAAGTCGGGCGTTAATCTCCTTGTCATTGACGCTCAGAAAATTATCGGGGCTGGATGTGAGCAGCTCCGCATAAAGCGGTTTTTCAACATAATCAGTCGCGGTTTCCCCCTCCTCAATTTGAAGGCCGTCCACCCAGATGTTTCCCTCGCCGTGCGGGCTCATCAGGAAAGTCAGGACATTATTGGGGGCAGTGACAGTATAACTGAACCGTTTCCATTCATCGCTGACCGAGAAGGTCGGCGCTTTTGGGAATTGCATCCAAACTCCCGAGATGCAATTTTGGGTGATATGGAGCCCGCTTTTTTTATCGCCTTTCGCGTAAAAACTGACTGTATATTTATTTTCAGGAATTGAGGGTATGGCAAAAGTTTGAAGATCATTTCCCCACGTCCTCAGGTCCTTAACAGCACTTATCTTCAGGCTGCAGTTGCCAAATTTTGAAATCGTGTTGTCAATGGAATACAGTTGGCGATTTTTTTCTTTGAAATTCCCATAAAAAGTATAATAGCGTAAGCCTGACTCAAAAGACGGGTTAGGCGCAAGGTTCCGGCATTTCCTGTAATCCGGGATATGAAGCCGGTCATTTTGCCAGAAATTGACTCCGCCAAAACTGTCTGATGTTTTAAGCGACTTCCCGGAAGTGTTGCGCTGGAAATTAACCGCGCCGTCATTAAACGGGGCCGGCGGCGCCTGAAGCGGCTCCGCTCCGGCAACAATTCCCGCGCAAAAAATTGAAGACAACAAAAAAAGCGTCCGTTGACTTAGTGCCTGATACATTTTAATCCTCCCTTGAAAATAGCCGACGTAAAGTCGGCTCTACATTGATGCGATTGCATTGTAGAGCCGGTTTTATACCGGCTATGGGTTAATTTTCAATCCATTAAATCCCGTCCCGCTACGGGGCGGGTAAACTTGCTCCTCCTATGATGATTGTGTTATTTTACTCATTGTCAGTTTGCCGGGCAGGTCAGCGGCGTGACGCTCCACTGCGTGTCAAGCTCGCTGTCGCTCATGCCGGATTTCGCATCCGTCTGCCCGGGTTGAAATCTTTTTGAATGTTTTTTTGACGCGCAGGTTGAGGGGATTCCGTTTAAAAGCGGAATATCAGGCGCTGCGCTTTCGATTGTCATGGACTGAGTTCCCATGTTTGTTGTCGAGGCGGTAACCTTGATTCTGCCGGCTTTGACCGAGGCCTTCACAAAGGCGGCCGCAGCACCGAACTGTGCCTGGAAAGGATTTGACAAAATCTTGTCATCGCTGATTAATTCGCCCTCGCCCTCAACATGAAAATACACCTGATTTTTCGCCATAACCCTGCGATTGCCGTAAACGTCAATAAAATATGCCCTGACAATTATAAAATCACCGCCGTCAGCGGTCAACCGCGCTCCGGAATAATCGGTCTCCAGCTCTATTCCTCCGACTCGCGTGGCCGGCTGGATGACATGCCGCGCCACGACTTTCCCGCCGATTATGCCCTCGGCCATGACTTTGCCGTCATCCGGAAGTTTTTCAGACGGCGAGGCCCATTGCTTGGTGTCTTTTACCCAATTGAACACGCCTTTAAAGACAACCGGCGGATGCTTCATGGCCCCCTCCGGGATGCGCTCCAAAACCTCGCCGCCCGGCAGCGTCAGCCTGACTTTTTCGCAGTTGCTGTAGACGGTGATGTCCTCCGGTGAGAACGGCGTCAGATAATTGGCGATATGCACCATTGGCCCGGCCTTTACGCCGGGTATTTTCAAATGCGGGTCATTCTGGCTTTTAAAGAGATAAAATGACGTTTTTGGCAGGCGGTAAGGATCCATTATGCCCTGACGCGCGGTTTCATTTGAACAGCCCCGGTAATGGTCAAAAGCCAGCCACAGGCAGATGCCGGTGTCCTTGGATGATGAGTAAATGCCGTTCATCCAGTCTGAATACCACTGCGCTTGAATAAGCATCGGGATTTCGCCATCCGCGCGGCTGATCCTGCCCCTTGCGTTTTCGCCGGTGAAATTGTCCACATGCTCGCCTGACTCCCTTTCGAAAATCGGCTTGCCGGCGGTCTCCTTGAGCCGTCGGTAGACAACGTCCGTCGGGAACACGCCGGCTTTTTCGCGCGGATATTTGGACATGGGGACAAAGGCGCCGTTTTTGTAATATCCGCCGTGGAAAGTCACCGGCTGGTCTTCGGATGTGAAGCATCCCGGATACGGATACTCCTCATGCGCGGCTTTGTGCGCGGCGGTGATATAGTCCGCCGTGTAGAAAGTCTCGTTAATACCGATTTCCCACAGGAAACACGAGGGGCGGTTGCGGTTTATGCGGATCATCTCCCTGACCATCTGAACGGCTTTTTCAGGGAACCCGTAATCCGGGGTATAGAACCACCACCCCGGAACTGATGTCACGGCAAAAATGCCAAGCTCATCACAGGCGTCCATGAAAGACGGGTCCTGCGGATAATGCGAGCGAAAGCACACAAATGACGCCTCGCGCATTCGGGAGGCGTCGCGATAATGCTCCGAATTCGGCAACGCGCATCCAACATAGGCATGGTCCTGATGGCGGTTGGCCCCGAAAAGAAATGTCTCCTGGTCATTGAGAAAAAATTTGCCGCCGCGCATCTCAATTTTCCTGATTCCGGCGCGGGTGACAAGCCCGTCTGAGGCCTTGCCGTCCCCAAGTATCAGGGTTTCTATTGAATACTGGCTAGGGTGATCGGGATGCCAGAGCTCCGGCTTTTCAACGCGGAATTTTTGTTCAAAAGTCTCGTCTTTGCCGGCTTCAAGCTCGGCGTCAAGCGTTAAAGCCGCAATACGTTTGCCGGCCGGGCCTTTCAAGACGGTTTCAAGGCGGAAAGAACGCATTATTTTGCTTTCATTGATAATGTTTGTCCTGACAATAAAATCAGCGGATTCTTTGCTGACATTTTCCGAATGGACAAAAACACCGCCGTCCGCGGGCCTGTTCAGCATGATCGGATCGGAGACATGCAGGCTGTCCGTCGCAATCATCCATACATCGCGGTAAATTGAGCTGAAATAGCAATAGTCCATTTTTCGCTCCGGCCGACCGGGAGGGAACGTCACATCATCCGAGTTGTCAGACCTGACCGCCATGACATTAGCGCCTTTGAAGAAAGCATCAGCGCTCAGGTCAATAACAAAAGGCAAATAGCCGCCCTCATGTCTGGCGCACTCCTTGCCGTTTATCCAGACGGAGCATTTTTGCATGACGCCCTCAAAATAGAGAAAGATTTTGCGGCCCTTCATGGCGGCGGGCAGTTTGAAATGTTTGCGATACCAGACAGGCCCGCGATACCAGAAGCTGCTGGTGGCGTTTTCCGGCAGAAGCTCGGGAGAATGAGGCACGCTGATGTTTTCCCATTCCGAGTCGTCAAAATCAATTTTCCAGGCGCCCGGCGCGTCTTTTTTCAAGAAACGCCATCCGGGGTTGAAGTTATAAACTTTTCTTCCGCTGTTTTTAAGAGTGTAAAATCCGGCGGTTGAATATTTTCCGTTAAACTCTGATATTATATCGCTCATTTCAGCTCCTTCTTAGAACATGGTTTTCGGCGGAATATTTTTTCCCGCCGGATCCAAGTTTTATTCCGTCAGCAACATGACCGGATAGAGATGCGGGTTCCGCCATCCGCCTGTGCCGGGCTCAGAGGTTGTCGAAAGCCCGGATTTGATGTATTTGCCGTCATGGTCGTTGAGATATATCGCAAACCCTGACACGCTGCCGCTCTTCAATTCAACCGGCGCTATTAGGCGCTTCGGCATCACGACTTCATAGGCATAACCCTTGTCCGTCTTTTTGAACGAGCCTTTTATCTCCGGCTCTACCGTGTTCGGCTGGACCGCGAAGAGGCCGCCGATAAGCTGCTGTTCGGGGCAATTGCGCCTGTAAGCTATTATGGTACCGTCAGGCTCGGATGTTGAGTCTTTCATCATGTTCGGATAAAAGTCGTAGTTGTAATCGTTGCCGTCATAGCCCTTGATCTCCTTGCTCCTGGCGTCGCAGAGGGTGTCTATGTAGATTTGTAGGGAATCGTTGTCGTGTCTGCTGCCAACATCTTTTTTGTTGGCATTGTGAAATAACACATCATCGGTGATGTTCACCCTGAGATAGAGGTTCTCGGCATTCCACGCCATCTGGTATTCGGCCCCAAAATCGCCGGGGTAGCCGGCTTTCTCTGTAATCGGCGCGCTTGTTGTGCCGCCAACTACGGTCTTATAAATATTACGGTTTGTCATCTTTATGGACGGGATTTTCTCCCAATCCGGGACAGCGCCGCCCAGTTTCTTGACCGTGAACGCGGTGAAAGTGAGGTCTGTCTTGACGGGTTTGAATCCCGCCTCCGCCAACTCAAGCGGTAGTTTAATTTCGGCTATGCTGTCAGCGGGTATTTTGGCGCTCAGCGGCACAACAATCTTCTGCGAGCCTTTGCTTTTTAGCGCCAAGTCTTTCTCAATTGTTTTTCCGCCGATATTCAGCAAAACTTTGCCGTTGAAATCCCTTGTGACGAGGTTGACAACGCTTACTTCCAGTTCGGAGGCGCCGACCGGCTTGGCGGAAATTTGAAGCGGCAGCTTGGAAGCGTTAAGCGCCCGGGCATTTTGGATTGACGCGCAGAGCTTGTCCACTTCCCCCGCCCCGCCCCGGATAAAGAGCGGGAATGGAGTGACCGGGATTTCGCAGTTGCCGTCCTTGTCCATGCCGACTGAGCGCCGGTTTTCCATCAAGTCTATAAACTCCGTGCTTATGCCCTTGAAGTTAAAGGCGGCCTTGGGCGAGGGCTCAAAGCCCCGGTCAACATTGGGATTATGTGACCAGAGCGCCGCGACCGGGTGCTTGTTCTCATCCTCAAAGACATAGCAGCGCATCTCGGGAGCGAAACGAATGTCTTTTTTGAAGACAGCGTTGCCAAGGATATTGCCGAGCGTGTTTGGAATTTTCTGGACAGCCATGGGAGCAAGATAAGCGTCCATGCACCCGATTGAGTCATTGTCAATGAACATTTTTACCCGGTCTTGATATTTCAGCGCAACGAGCCAGCTGCGGGCGTTATACGCGGCTGAAATACGCTCCCCCCAACCCATGTGATAACTTGGACAGCCGGCATTATAGTGGTCGGATGAACAGCCTCTATGTGGGTCAAGCCCCCAAGCCGGGATATTATAGCGCGGATAATAAATTCCCTCATCCCAATAGGCCGGAATATTTTGATACCCGTATTTGTCCAGCATGGCGAAAAATGCGGCGGCGTCATCGTCAAGGTCCGGAACTTCCGGCGTAGTGCGGTACGGGTGAATTGTCACCCCGTCAAATTTAAAGGCCGGGTCAAGCTCTTTCACCGCCTCCAGATATTTGTCAACATACATTGTTCCGTTGCGCGGTTCCATATTGCATGATCCGCCCAGGAAAAACTTTTTATTGGGGTCAAAGCGTTTGACCGCCTTGTAACAGGCCATATGCGCCCTGACAAAGTCTTTGTAATTGCCGGTACTGACAAGTTTTGAGCCCTCCGCTTCGGCCGTCAAACACCATCGGTCAATCCACGGGTAAGCCTTGACCATTTCATAGGCGGCGTCCTCTATCCGTTTCTCAGCCCCCTCGGGCAGTTTTTCAATTTCTCGGAAAGATTTTCTGTTCTCAAAAATTCCATCAACATCAAGAACCTTGCCCCCATGTAAGAAATATTCATGGACAACTGTTATCCCGTATTTTGCTTCCAGCGCGGAAAACTCCTTGGCTTTCCCGACTGACCTTGCTGATCCCACGCCGATATCGCGCGCGCGTTTCAAGAAATCCTCAGTCCTTGCTTGGGACCCAATCGCGGTCCCGCAGATATTTTTGTTCTTGTGCGTGTTGTTGAGAAAACTCATGCGGGCAATCCGGAAATAGTCACTGTCCTTGTATCCGTCTTTCAGGGTAAAATCAGCGCGCAGGACATAAACACCCGTTCCGAGCGCCTTGTCCAGCGGAAGGCTGACAATCGCAACGCCTTTTTCATCCGTTTTGAAAGTAATTGTCTGCTTCCAGGCGGTGTTATAAAAGAAATCTTCCAGGGCGCATTCCGCGCCGCCCGCGGTGTTCGGCGCGGCGGTGATCTTGAGCCGGGCGTTAATCTCCTTGTCATTGACGCCCAGTAAATTATCGGGATCCGAGGTGAGCAGGATGGCGCTCAGCGGCTTTTCAACATAATCCGTCGCGGTTTCACCCTCCTCTATCTGGAAGCCGTCAACCCATAAGCATCCCTCGCCCGAAGGATCTTTGCCGAAATACTGCGCCGTCAGCAGGAATGTCAGGGCGTTGTTCGGGGCGGTGACCGTAGTGCTGTACCGTTTCCAGTCCTTGGACACGCCGGAGCCGGGTACTTTCGGAAATTGCAGCCATACGCCGGAGACGCAGCGCGTATCCAGCCAAAGGCCGTCCTTATCGCCTTTTATGTAGAAACTGAACGTGTATTTTTTCCCGGGCTCGGTCGGGATTGTAAAAGTCTGAAGGAAACCGGGCAGTTTTTCGTCTTTCACCGCGTTTATTCGCAGGCTGCTGCTCCCGAACTTCGCGACCGCGTCGTCAACCTGGAAAACAGGTTTGCTTCTCTCCTTGAAGATGACCCAGGTGCAAAAATGAGCATAATATCTCAGGCCGGCCTCGAAAGAAGGGTTAGGCGCCAGGTTCCGGCATTTGCCGTAGTCGGGAATGTGAAGCCGGTCATCCTTCCAGAAATTTATACCCGCAAAAGTGTCGGCGGATTTGAGCGATTCCTCGGAGGTGCTGCGCATGTCCAGGTGGAAATTGACTTCGCCTTTGGCATGCGGATGAATGCGGATGTCAGCGCGATAATACCACGTGCCTTTGTCTTTTTCCTGGCGGCGTTCCGTGATTTCCAAGGAAGTCTTGACGGGAAAGACAATGCTGAAAGTTTTTTCCGGTTTCTCCGGGGAAAATACCATGGCACTGACGTCTCCCGCAAATACTTTGCGGTCGCCGGCGGGATCATTGGCCCCTGAAAACGAATATGGTTTCCCGTCAATCAGGACTTTTGTCCCTTCAATAATTTTAAACGGGTAAAAACTTAAAAACACCCCCTTGTCGGTGACCTTGGCGCCTTCCGGCAACTGATAGCTGTAGTTCACGTCAACAAGGCCGTCATCAAGCAGTTTTATCTGCTCAATGAATTCGCCGGCCGCATTAGTAGCGGAACCGGCGAGGAATTTTTTCTTTATCGTGATGGATTTTGCGTCCTTTTCATAACTTATGACCGGCTCATCTCCTTTGAAGGGGCTTCCGGAACCAAACGCCGTTGCCCCCCAGTAGGAAAGATTACCCGCAGGCTGTCCTCCGATGGAGATGTCCAAGGACAAGGGATTATTAAGGTTCAGCTTCAGGGCATTGTCGCCGCAGAAGACGCCGTATTGCTTTACCGGGACCATGGTGGTGCCGCCTGTGCTGCGTTTCGATGTGGCGAGCTCCTTTATCTCCGGCATCGCCTGCAATACTTTCCGCGCCGCGAACGGCGCGGGCGGCGCGGTCAGCGTTTGCCCCTTATCTGCGCCTTGTTTTACACCCACGCATCCGGTAATTAAGACGATCAGCGCGAGAGCTGCCACGACACTCAGATTGATATGTTTCATAATTCATTCCTGATTACGCGACAGGATTGCCTGTCATTTGTTTCCGCCGCCCTCTTTAAAGGTTACAAGAAGTTAATACGCATTTTTTTCTAAAATGTATCCCAATCCGCCGTATTGCGCAATGGACAGAAACAACAAATTTGTGTATGTTCACGACATTGGAATATTTCATAAGTGCATGTATAGGGAATTTCAAAGTTGCAGAATGGATTCCCGCTTTCGCGGGAATGACAGAATGGGCAGGCGTGTTTGTCATTCCCGACCTGATCGGGAATCCAGTGTTTTCAGTCGCGGCCTTTGGCCGCCTCAATTGATCTGATAGGAAATTGTATTTTCGTAGCCGCGCCGGTAACGGCGTGGATCCGTTCGGCAGACACGGCCCTTCGGCTTGGCAAACGAACTTGGCGCTTTTTATCCGGGAGGGGAAAACGGGGTGGCCCGCGAATCTTGGTGCTATTTGCAGTTTTCTGCGACAGCGATTGATTTCTGGATCGTGGTCCCATTCAACTAGCCCGCCTTTCTCACACCTTGTGCGAGAAAGGCGCCTAAAAGGCTTCGACGCGCCCCGAAACCGGGGCTTGCTCAGGGTTTGCCTTTCGTCGCGGCGAAGGGCTATCTTGAGCAAGGTGCGCCAGCACCGCGCCGAAACTTTTGCCGCAAGCCTTTGCGGCAAAAGCGTATGTCTCGCAGGCGGTTTTCGCCTATGAGACATGCGGGCTAGCCCGGCCGCCGAGCTCCATCCGCATGGATATGATTTCCCATGGCCGCACTTTTACCGTCACCGTCCCGCCGGCCACGCGCAGTGGTTCGGCCTCGCGTTCCAGCATATTCATCCTGGCCACGCTTTTAACCGGCGTCGGCACCGACACGGTCGCAAGACCTCCGGCGCCGCGAAACTCCGCCAGCCGAACGATCAGGGCCTGCCCCGCCTCCGCCCACTTGAGCGCCGCGAGCCTGACCGGTCCCTTAACCACGCGCGGCAGGTCCTGCGGCAGGTTCATCCGTCCCGGAACTGCCATCAGGCCGGCATTGTACGCCTCGGAATCCGGAACCACGCTGCTGTTCGCAAAGCGCCCGCGATAAGAACACAATGCATACTCAAAAAGATGCTCGCCGGCATCGCGCATCCCGTCAAAGTCCGTCATGGAATATGTATCGGGGTCATGCAGGTATGTCGGCACGGACGGACTGCGGAGAAGCGAGAGGAGAATCAATGTCCCGCCTCCAGCGCGTTCTATCATGTAGCCCGGGAGCCCCTTGTTGAACATCGCCACGGAAAACCTGCTTGACTCCACTCCCGCCCAATTCACGGCCGGCCAGCCGCCGCTGGCGGTTGACCAGCCGAATACCGGCTTGTAAGGGCGGCGGGCAATCATCCCGTAAGGAATGCCATAGACTTGCCGGCCAATGCCGGCGACCGGCATTGCCACCCGGATGTGAAGGTTATAGGTATCCCACGCCACCCGGGTTGTCACGTCAACCCGTTCTACTCCGTCCGTCAACATAACGCGCGTTACCGCGTGGAACGCCGGCCCAACCGAGTTAACCATGTCGCGTCCCTCGCATTCAAACGTCAGCCTCTGCCAGCATGGTCCCGCCTCGGCCGCCGTAAGGCGGGTGTTGTCCGCCATGTCCATACGCGTGCAATCAGGATGAATGGTTGCCCATGGCGAACCTTCATCGCGCTCAAGAATCATCCCGTTCGGACGGTATGCCCCTTTTCGGCAAATGTATATTCGCAACACCTTGTCAAACACCGATACAATGCCCTGCGCGTCGGCTTCAATTCTATAGCGTCCGTTTTCAATGACCGGGTGGCCCAGCATGCGAACATTCCGACGGCGGGCGGAACGGACCACGCGATACGTCCGGGCCGACAGCGCCGGCACGCCGGAGGCGACGAACGAAACGGCCATGCGGCCGGAACCGGCCGGAACACTATCAACAAGCGGTACACGCCGGCCGGACTCGTCCAGCAGATCCACCGCGCCGCGGGCGTTCAGCGTTGTCGTTACCGTCTGCGTTGATGCACTGCCGCACGGATTAAACACGGAGAGCCCGGTCTTGTCGGGCCGTGACAGGCGTTGCAACGCCTTGCGGCGGATGGCCTCCGTATTGCGGTCAATCCGGCGCCAGAAATCCTGAAGTTCGGCATAGGCCGCATCCACGTGCGTGCCGGTAACGGCATCATGAAACATGGTAAACAGAAGGTCTTGCCACACGGCGCCAACTCCGGCCGCCGAAACCGGCGGACGACCGTCCTTGATGCCGGCCAGCGCGCACAATGTTTCGGCCGCCAGGAGCGTATATTCCTGCCGGCGGCAAGTCTGCTTGGTTTTTATGCGCGTGACCCAGACGCCGGAATTGTTCGGGTTGAGCTCACGCGACGGATGCACCGCGGCGGGTGGCGGCGCGTCAACGCGATCAACCAGCGGACGCACAAATTCCAGCATCTCCTCCTGGACGGCAAACCGGATTGAATAGCGCCGCCGGTTCCGGCGAACCCAGTCAAAAATACCGGGGTTCGGCAAGAGTTCTTCCGGCGCCATCCAGATGGCGCCCGCCGAAGCGCCTTGCAGGACGCGATCATTGATCGTCCCGGGCAGCCGCGACCGTTTATCGGGTTTGATGCCCCGCTGCGCGCAGGCGCGGCAACCCAGGCCACGGCACACCGGGCACGGCGCATATTTATCCCAACCGCCGGCGCTCGCCACGGAGGGAATGGCGGCCACACACACCGTGGACCCGTCAAGTCCCCGCCAATAGTCTCCTTGAACGGGCGAGTAGCTGAACCCGTTCACCCAGCGGATGCCGCAGTTGCGGAAAATCTGCGGCAGTTGCGCGCTGTTTCCGAAGGCGTCGCAGCGGAAGCCAAGCTTTGTCGTCACGCCCAGGTGTTTTTCCACCCAGAGATAGCCCAGCAGGAAGTTACGGATAATGCTTTCGCCCAGCACCATGTTGGCGTCAATGATGTTCTCGCCCGCACCGGTAACCATGAAACGACCGGCCTTTGCCAGGCGCCGAAGCTCCGCAAATCTTTCCGGGCGCCGCTCAACGTAGGCCCGCACCACGGCCGTGGATTCCGCCTCAAAGCGATATTCCGGATGGCGCCGCGCGAACGCCAGGTTATCGTCCATAAAATACGCCTGAAGATCGGTGTAGGAAACCAGGGTGATTCCCCGGTGGATAAACGGCCTTTTCCAGCACCGGCGCCAGGTCAGGTCAAAGTGATTATTTGTAAAGAGCAAGATCGGCTTGTTTGTGTTCGCAACTTTCATGTTTTTCATCTCCCGCCGGTGGCCGCCGGCAACCGGCGCTTCCCCGTCCCGGCATTATTGATGATTACAGGCTTATGTTTTTTCCAGAACAATAATAACGTGATCGTCAAATTCCGGGATCTTCACGATTATGTCATTTCCCTCCCGGTTAATATTAAGCGACTTTCCGGATGGCAGGCAACGGGCCGCGGCCACCGGCGTATGCGCAATTAACCGGACGTTTGCGACCGGAAAAGTGTCTTCACGTAATTTCCGGCAATTTGACCAACGGTTAAATGGATAAGGATCACTGAGCAAATGAATGATTAACTGATTACCATGTTCAAAGAATCCCGCTTTACAATATGAAGGGACAATGATCTCCACCGGCGGCGTTGAGCGCGCGATATATCGTATAAGGTTGCCGTAGATGCGGTGCAGCCAGGCCAGCGGCTCATGACGATAGGCGACGCCGATATCGCAGGCAATGTAGGCCACCCGGCCCTTGCCAAACTCCCGCACCGTAACCAACGGCGAATTATTTGCGCGGGCGATAACCTCTGTTTTGGGCAATGCCTCAACCAACGTCAACAGGCCGTGATGTTGCAATGAATTCCAATCCAATGTCTTAAAACATGACTGAATCAACGGGTCATTGAAGACAGCATGGTTGGTCAGTTGCCAGCCTATGGCCGGGTAGTTGTTGTTTTCCGGAGGCTGCACGCCATCCACGGTATCAGCGCCGGCGGATTGAATGGGGCCGCCGGCATAACGCACGCCAAAGACATCTTCCAGCAAAAACGATGGCAGCTGCCGCCCGATTGGATCACGCAAGGCCGCGTGCTGCGTGGCCAGAAGCCCCCCGCCCGCTTCAACAAAAGCCCTGAGGCGATCCGCCGCCAGCTGGTCAATCACCGCGGTGTCCGGCAGCACAATAACGCGATACTGGCTAAGATCGCCTTCGGAAAGATCGCGATCCAACATAATGGAACCCGGCAGATGTTCATCGCCAAGCATGGCAAACTGCCCGTAGCTTTCGTATTTATATCCAATAAAACCATAAGCCCCGCGGTTATGAAAGTTGCGCGTCTTGCGCGAATGAACCAGGGCGCTCCAGCGCATGGGCTGGGCGTCCCGGCAAATGTCCAGGCGGCTATTGATATCGGCGTAAGCGCGCTTAAGACTCTCGCCATTTCCCGGCGTAAAGTTCGGCATACCGCCATGGGTCAGCACAAACTGCGCGCGATAGCGTACCTCCGCTTCCGGCAAGCCGCGGCTGTGGGTATAAGCCTCAATAGGTTTGGCGCCCATGGCCGCCTTCATCACCGCCATGAGGAAAGCCGAATCGTGATACCCAATTTCCATGCCGGCCTGGTCAAGCCACTGGCAGAGTTCTTCGGCCGGACCAGCCCATCCTTGGAAACCGACATTGGCGGTAATGGGAATATCCGGCCGGACCCGTTTCACCGCCTGGTAATAAGCGCGCAAAACATCAATGCTGCACTGAATTCGCCAGTCCAGGAAATCGGCCCATTGCGTGGTTTCCCAGGCGGCTTCTTCCGGTATGGGATAACCGTACCGGTCCGCAAATGATTTCCGGCAGCCCGGGCAAAAACAATGCAGCGCGCCGTAACAGTCGCTGGCGTAACCGGGACCATCGTACCATAAACCCGCAACATCAGGATAATTGACGAGCAATTCTTTCTGGCAATCAATCTCAAACTGCCGGTATCCGGAATTGGTGCAGGCCCGGTAAAAAGATGTTTTGCCGAAACGCAAAGGTTTCCCGCAACGGTCCCGGACAGCCCAGTCCGGATGCTCAACCGTACAAAGGCCGCATGATCCCGTGGGAATATAGGCAACAATCCGCAGTCCATGTTTTTTGCCGGCCGCAAGCAGTTCACCAAAAATATCCCTTCCTTCCAGCAAAGGCGCCTGCCGGGTGATCTTGCTGGGATAATGGGCCGACCACTGGCTGCGCGCATCAATGGTGAAGTTATTCACCCCGGCGGCCACCAGTTTTTTAACCATTGCCTCGGCGTTCCAAGCTGCCAGCGTTTTCGCCGATTCCTCAGGAGTTTCATCCGGCAATGCCCAGTTGGTAAATGCCCGACAATACCCGTAAGCATTCCAGTCAATCGTCTTTTTCGGCGCCATATTCATTTTTCTCCTGATTTTAATTTATTCCACGAGCAGTATCCCCGGCCACTGCTCGGGATTGGCGTAAGGCTCCGACCCGGGTGAAGCCGTATTGACCAGTCCGCCCTTGCGCCCTTCGCCGTCGTTATCGTTGACCATGAGTCCAAATCTCGCGAAACTGCCTTTCCTGAGCTCCAGCGGCGCAATGAGGCGGCGCGGGAATGACAGATCATAGATGTAGCCGTCGGGAGTCGTGGTCACCACGGCGGCGACGTCCGGTTCAATCATGTTCGGCATTGGCGCAACGAGTCCTCCGGCAATCTGCTGTTCCGGGGCAGAGTGGCGATAGACCCTGGCCTTGCCCGTCTCCACGTCCCTGGACACGCAGTAGCTGTAGTCGTTGAAGTCAAATATCCCCTTTGTCTTGCGGTTGGCATTGTCGCCCAGGGTATCTATGTATATCTGGATGCTGTCGTAACTCCAGTCGCCGGCCGGCACAGCCGAGCTTTTCGGAAAGAACGGCTTGTCATCCACCACCTTGACCAGCAGGTGTAGTTTCTCCTCATCCCAGCGCAACTTGAACTCCGCCTCCATGTCACCGGCATATCCGGCCTTGAAATTGACCGGGACAGCCGCACATGAGCCGGCCGACTTGTAGACTTGGCGGTTCGTCAAACTGATCCATGGTATGCCCTCCCAGGCGTCAGCTTTGCCCTTGCTTTTGGCGACAGCAAAGGCGTGAAAGGAGTAATCCTTGCCAACAATGGCGCCGCCGTTCTCGGTTATCTCAAGCGGGATTGATACGAGCCCGATACTGTCGCAGGGGACCGCCTTCTCCAGCGGAAGATCAAAGGCCTTGGATGAGTTTTCGGGGATCGCCAATTCTATTTTACGCGGGCCGACCGTCGCCACTCCCTCAAACTTGCGGCTGATCCGGTTGAAGAATGAGAGTTCCGCCGACGTTGTTGATTTGAGTTTCATGTCCACAACAAGCGGGAACTCCTTGGAGCCGGAAATGACGGCAGAAGACAAGGTCTTGCAGAGGGAATCAAAAGTTCCGGCCTTGCCCCGGATGAAGGTGGGAAAGGGCGTTACGGGGACTTCCGCGAAACCGTTCGCATCAATGACGGGTTGCAAGTTGTTTTCCATAAGGTCAATGAATTCAGGTATTTTACCTGAAAAACGCATCTTTGCGACTGGGCTTGGATCCACTCCACGGTCAACATTCGGGAAGTGGCTCCAGACGGCGGCAACGGGACGCCCAAGGGCGTCTTCAAAGACGTAGGCGCGACAGTTGACGGCGAAGCGGATATCCTTATTGAATTTGGAGTCGCCCAGCAGCCGGCCGAGCGTGTTGGGGACTTTCGCCAACGCATAGACTCCCATTTCAACGTCAATGAACGTGTAGCCGGAGTTCCAGCCGTTGAACTGCCTGACCCGGTCGGAATATTTTAGCGCGACAAGGTAACTTCTGGCGTAGTAGGCGGCACTGACCCGTTCGGCCCAGCCCATGTGGTAGGTGGGCGTCCCGGCGCGCCAGTGATCAGTGGAGCAGCCGCGATGGACGTCCAGACCCCATTCGGGAATGTTCCATGGACAGTTGTAAATGCCCTCGTTCCAGTAAATGGGTTCCTTGGTGTAACCGTGGCGCGCGAGCATGCTGATGAACGTTTCAGTATTGGCGTCAAGATCGGGACTCTCGGGCGTCGGACGGTAGGGATGAACGGCAAACTTATCAAACCTGATATCCGGGGCGACGCGCTCCGCGGCGGCCAGCCATTTATCCTCGGTAGCTGTTCCGCCCTCGGGATACATATTGGGATAGCCGCCTTCAAAGATGAAGCCGAGTGTCGGATCAGCCTTGAGTATCCCCGCCCGGCAGGCCAGGATCAGTTTCACGAGCCCATCGGCATCCTTGTCCTCGGCACACTTAATCTTGCCGCCTCCGATTTCGGCCTGCAGGAACCAGGTACGAATCCAAGGGTAGGCCTTGGCCATTTGACAGGAAACATTTTCGGTTTCGACGCGGAGGCTGTCGCTGTATGGTTCCGTTGTCACTCTTTTAATCAGCCCCGCCCGGCTTTCCACGGAGTTGGTGCTGTAATCACCCGGTCCGTATCCGACGACGCCTGATCCGCCGATGTTTGGCATTCCGTATTTTTCAAGCAGGGAGTTCCTGTCCTTGACGGTTTCATAGTTTGCCGATCCGAATCCAAGATACGCGAGGCGCGCGGCCGTGGCCTCCGAATGGGAGGTCATCCTCATTGTTGTGGCAAAGATGCTTTTATGGGCACAGTTCTCCGGAGCAGGAGACATGACATATATTCGGTTGAACTCGGTGTTGGATGAGCCATTTTCGGTTTTGACGTCGGTCCTGACAACAAAGATTCCCGTCCCGAGCTTGCCGTCAATCGGAATTGACGTGGTGGCATCGCCGGTTTCGTCGGTGGCAAAGTTGAACTTGCCCGAACATGGTTTGGCGTAGAGGAAATCTTCAACCTCCCATGCGGCCGAACCCTTCGTGTTGGGCGCGGCGTGGATGCGGATGCGCGCGTCCATGGGCTGTCCGGGCGCAAAAAAGTTGCCGGGCGCGGATGTCAGGAGAACGACACTGATGGGCGATTCAATGTAGTCGGTGGCTTTATCCCCCTCCTCCAGTTGCAGGCCGTCCATCCAGACATGCCCGATATCCTTGTCCCCCGTGTTGCGCGGACGGAATACGATGATGGCCGCGGAGTTGGGCGCCGTGAAAGTACCGCTGTAGCGTTTCCACTCCAGCGAGGGGCTGAATCCGGGCAAAGACGGAAACTTCAGCCATTCCGCGGTAACACAACCCACATCAATGTGCAGTTTGGGCCCATCGGCCTTGGCGTAAAAGCTGAACGTGTATTTTTTCCCCGCCACGGTCGGGATGGTAAAAGTGGACAGTGCGGTTGGCGACGGATAGTCCTTCCAAGTCGTCGCCAAAAGACTGCGGTTTCCGAATTTCGCCGTTTTATCGTCTATCGCGTACACCTTGCGGTCAGTCCCCGGCCATGATCCCCAGATCATAACGCCATCGTCATAATAGCGCAAGTCGGACTCAAACGAGGAGTTTTGCAGGAGGTTGCTTCTGGCGGAAAAATCCGGGATGTGCAGGCGGTCGTTTTTCCAGAAGTTTATCCCGGCAAAACTGTCCGCGGTCTTCAACGCCTCCGATGATACGCTCCGTATGTCTATCCTGAGCTTGAGCGCGCCGTTTTGATCCGGCCAGATGCGTATCTGGCCCATGTATTTGTGCATGTTGCCCTTGTCGGCCTCCTTCCTGAACTCCTTGATATATATCTGTCTTTTATCGGGGACCTCGATGGCAAAGGATCTCTCGGGATGGTCCGGGGAAAAGACTATCCGGCCGGAAAACTCGCCCTCAAAAAGCGTCTTGTCGCCATGCGGCGCATCATCGGGCGAGAATGCCACCTGCTTGTCGCCGACGAGAATCTTCATCCCGGCGATTTTTGAATATGGATTGAAGCTGACAAGGATGCCCTGGTCGGTGAGCTTGCCGCCCGCGGGCATGGCGCAGGAGTAGTCAACCTCTATGAGTCCGTCTTCCAGCAGTTTCATCCGGCCGGTGAATGTGGAGTCATCCTTGGCGAGAGCTTCAAACTTGCGTGTTACCGCGATGGACTTCGCCGCCTGGTCAATGGTCAACTCCGGCGTAGAACTGTTGAATGGGTGTCCCCAGCCGGCCTTGGTGCTTCCCCAGTAAGACAGCGATGTGAAGGGCAGCCTGTTCATGGTGAGCACGAAGTTCGCGGCACGCTCGCCGGGCTCGGCATACAACATATTGTCGCCGCAAACGAAGGCGTATTGGGTCAATGGCTTGGCAGCGCAATCGCCCAGCATGATCTTGTTCTCGCGCAACTCGGGGACTGCCTTGACAACTTCCCGCACGGCGAACGGCGCGGGTGGTGAGGTCAGCACGCGTGTTTTGCCCGCGCCCAATTTCATATCCACGCATCCGGTAATTAAGGCCACTGCCATCAAGGACGCTAAAACGCGCAGAGTGCGCAAAGTGATTTTCATAACATTCCTTGTCCTTGTGAGTTGATTGCAAAAGTCTTTTGGTTAATTGATGCAAATGTACCAAACCGCCAGTTTTCAGTCTATTTTTTTAAAATATGCAGGGGCGCCCGCCTTAATCCACAAGCAGGACTCCTGCCCATTGCTCCGGATTTGAGTATGGTTCCGAATCAGGTGTCTCGGTGTTGACGAGGCCGCCTTTGCGTCCTTCGCCGTCGTTGTCGTTCACCATGAGCCCGATTCGGAAGAAACTGTTTTCTTCCAGTTTCAACGGGGCGATAAGACGGCGCGGGAAGGCAATTTCATATACATAGCCGTCGGCGGTCAACGTGATCTTGGCCTTGACATCCGGCTCCACTGTATCCGGCTTGGGCGCATCCAGGCCACCGGCAAGCTGTTGCTCCGGGGCAACGCGACGGTAGACATTCACCTTGCCTGTCTCCGCCGTCATGGAGACATCGTAGTTGTAGTCGTTGGAGTCAAAGATGGCTTTGTTCTTCCGGCGTGCGTTGTCGCCAAGTGTGTCAATATATATCTGAAGGCTGTCGTAACTCCAGTCGCCACCCGGACCGGCCGAGCCTTTTGGGAAGAACGGCTTGTCATCCACCACCTTGACATAGAGGTAGAGGAAGTCCTTGTCCCAGGCCATCCTGGTTTCAGCCTCAATGTCGCCCGGATATCCCGTCTTGTAATTAACAGGAACCGAACTCGTGCCAAGCTTGGTCTTATATATCCTCCTGTTGTCCAGCTTGATGGCGGGAATTTCCTTCCAAGCTTCAAACTTGCCGTCAAACTCAATTTGAGCTTTGCGCCTGGCGACGGAGAAAGCCCTTAGGGAGAACTCCTTCTTGATGGTATCGCCTCCGTTCTCGCGGACTTCCACCGGAATGGTAATACGTCCGATCTCATCCTGCGGAACCGGCTCCGGCAAGGCTATGTCCACAACGGACGATGCGTTTTCGGCCAATTCCAGCTTCCGCTCCTGCCGGCTGTCACCGACGCCGATGGAGGCTGTACCCTGGAAATTACGGCTTATCTGGTTGCAGAAACTTATGCTGGCGGCATTCCTTGATTTCAACTTCATGTCAACCGCGAGGGCGAACTCCGTGCTTCCTGTCAGGACGACTTCGCCCAAGGCCAGGCAGAGGGCGTCCAACTCACCCTTCCGTCCCCGTATGAAAAGCGGGAACGGTGTCACCGGTACCTCGGCAATCCCCTTGGAGTCCCTCGCCACGAAAACTTGGTTCTCCATGAGGTCTATGAATTCCGGCTTCATCCCCGCAAAATTTATTTTCGCGACCGGACTGGGTTCAAAACCTCGATCCACCATGGGGAAATAGGACCATAGCGCAGCCACGGGACGCCCGGTTCCGTCGTCAAAGACATAGGCGCGGCAGTTCACGGCGAAGCGGATGTCCTTCTTGAAAGTTGAGTTTCCAAGCAGGCGTCCCAAGGTGTTCGGAATCTTCGCCACAGCCATTGATGGCGCCAGATAGGAGTCAATCATCAATCTTAATCCCCAAGCGGTGAACTGCCTGACACGGTCTCCGTATTTAAGCGCCACCAGCCAACTGCGGGCGGTATAGGCGGAGCTGATGCGCTCGCCCCAGCCCATGTGGTAGGTGGGAGTCCCGGCGCTCCAATGGTCCATGGAGCAGCCCTGGTAGGGAATGAGTCCCCATTCCGGTATGTTCCAGGGCGTGTAGTAGATACCCTCGTTCCAGTAGACCGGGGCGGTCAGGTAGCCATGCTTTTCAAGTACCTTGAAAAGGGCGGCGGCATCGGCATCCAGGTCCGGAGACTCCGGCGTCTGGCGGTACGGGTGTATGGCGAAGGCGTCGAATCTTACGTCGGGCGCCAATTTGTTGGCGCTGTTCAACCACAAGTCAATGTCCCTGATGCCGCCATCAGGCATCATGTTGCACGGGCCGCCGTCAAGGAACGCGATTTTCGCGGGGTCGGCCCTTTTCACCCCCTTGTAGGTCGCGATGAGCAGCTTGGCAAAGCCATCGTAATCCCGCTCGGCAAGAACCTTGAAGGCGCCGCCTCCGCTCTCGTGGTAAAGGGACCAGTTATCAATCCAGGGACAGGCTTTGACCAGTTCATAGGAAAAGCTCTCTATGTCGTCCCGAAGCTTGTCGTTGTAAGGCTCCGTCTTGGCCCGCATGGCCAAACTATCCTTCACCTTGCGTAAGTCACCGCTCTTGGCCGCGCTGTAATAGCTAAGAACCGTACAGCCGCTGTCAATAATCCCGTATTTCCGTCCGAGCCGAACGTTGTCCTCCCCGGCGTCATAACTCGTTGATCCGATTCCCAACTCGCCCAAGAGGCGCACATAAGCTTCCATGGAACACCCTCCCCCAAAACCGGGAACGCTTAAAATCTGGCGATGCTTGAAATCCCCCTTCAACGGCTCCATGATGGAGATACGATGGAAGTCGGTCTTCATAACTCCGTTTGCCGGCGCGCAATCCACTCTCAGGACGAAAATACCGCTGCCAAGCTTGCCGTCAAGCGGAAGATTAATAATGGCCTCGCCCTTTGCGTCGGTCCTGACATTGAACGAATCCTTCCAGGGCTCCTGGTAGAAATAATCCTCAATCGAGCAGACAACGGAGATTTGGGAGTCCGGGAACGCCGTGGATATCCGGAGCCTGGCGGCGATCTCCTTTCCCGGCTGAAGGAAATTATCCGGGGAGGAGCTGAAGAGCATCGTGTCAACCTGCGGTTCAACATAGTCGCTTGCCTTCTCGCCCTCCTCCACTTGCAAGCCGTCCATCCAGACGTGGGCGATCTCGGGGCCGCCATTGTTCCTTGGACGGAATACCAGTATGGCGGCATTGTTCGGCGCGGTGAAGGTTCCACTGTAGCGTTTCCATTCCACGCCTGGGCCAAAGCCCGGCAGAGCGGGGAACTTCAGCCATTCCCCGCTGACACACCCCACATCAATCCATTGTTTTGGCGAATCCGATTTTGCAAAGAAACTGAACGTGTATTTTTTCCCGGGGATTGTCGGGATCGTGAAAGTTGACAAGGACGTGGGACCCGGATAGTCCTTCCAGGTTGTCGCCCGCAGGCTGCGGCGCCCGAACTTCGCCGTCTTGTCGTCTATCTCGTACACCTTGCGGTCAGCCCCCGGCCAGGTTCCCCATAACATAACGCCATTGGCATAATAGCGCAAGTCGGACTCAAACGAAGAGTTCTGCAGGAGGTTGCGGCTGGCGGCGAAATCCGGGACGTGCAGGCGGTCGTCCTTCCAGAAGTTGATGCCTGCAAAGCTATCGCTTTCCTTCAAGGACTCGGCGGAGGTGCTGCGCATGTCCAGCTGGAAACTAATGTTCCCGTTCTTGTCCGGATTGGCGCGCAGGTTGGCGTTGAACTTCCACTGGTTACCCTTGTTGGCCTCCTGACGAAACTCGCGTATCTCGAAGAACGTCTTCTGTGGAAATATGATCTGGAAGCTCTTCTCCGGCTTGTCCGGCGCAAAGACTACGCTAGCGGCCTCGCCCGAGAAGACGGCACGATCGCCAAAGGGGGCGGCCGCGCCGGAGAAGGCGTAGGTTTTGCCGTCAATGATAAGTTTCATCCCCTCAACAATGCCAAAGGGGCGGAACCAGAGGAAGAGCCCTTGGTCCGTGACCTTGGCGTCCTTGGGGACTTGATAGGAGTAATTGACATCTATCAGGCCATCGTCGAGGAGCTTGATGCGCTCGGTGAACACGCCGTCGAGTTCGGTCTTGGAGGCGGCGTTGAACCTCTTCGTGGCGGTTATCGTCTTCGCGGCCTGGTCGCAAAGCAGAGTCGGCTCCTCCCCCTGGAAGGGATGTCCTGAGCCCTGGGCAGTGGAGCCCCAGTAGCCTATGCTCGCCGTAGGCCTGGGCTGTCCGCCAAGAGTAAGCTGCAGGTTCAATGGTCCGTCGAGAAGCAGCGCATTGTCTCCGCAATAGACGCCATATTGCCTGGACGCCATATAGCTAGTCCCCCCCGGAGACGGACGCATCGTGTCCCTCTCCTTCAAAACCGGCATTGCCTTTAATACTTTCTGCGCCGCGAATGGGGCGGGCGGCGCGGTCAGCACGCGTGTTTTGTCCGCGCCCAATTTCATATCCACGCATCCGGTAATTAAGGCCATTGCCATCAAGGGCGCCAAAATGCGCAGAGTGATATGTTTCATAACTTTCCTTGTTCTTGTGAGGTGATTACATAAGTCATACGTTTAACTTTTTAAAAATGTACCGAACTGTAATTTTAAGTCAATTTTTATGTTGATTTACAATCTTGACCGGCTAATGTAAAAATAATACAAATGAATGTCATTAAGATGACGACAAAATAATGAGACCGACGCAAATATTCCGGATTTGGGTGCTGGCGCTTGTGTTGCTGATGGTGGCCGGGGCGCAAGCGGCCGGGCCATGGTATGTTGCCACGAACGGCGCGGATAGCGTGAATGACGGACTGAGCTGGAGCCAGCCGTTTGCCTCCATCAGCAACGCCGTTGCCAATGCAGGGGCGGTTGTGAACGAAACGATCTGGGTGTCAAACGGCACATACACCATCACCGCCACGGTGACCAACCCGACGGCCAAGGCCTGCAAGATACGCGGCTGGAGCACGAATTCGGCGGACACGATACTCCTTGGTCCCGGCTCCAACGACGTATCAAAATCCTTCCGCGGCATAGTGATGTCCGGCGCCGGCAGTCTGTTGCAAGGCCTCACGGTAACGAATTTCTATTATTCCAATGAATATTACTGCGCCGGCGTGTATTGCAGCGTGGGTCTCATCTCAAATTGCGTTATTGCGGGTAATATCCTGGGCTACCACGTGGGCGGCGCTTCCATTACCGCCTCCGGCGCCGGAGTATATTTAACGGGTGCGGGTGTGATGGAGAATTGCGATATTATTGGGAACAAGATTATTACGGGAAGCTCGTATGATGGCGGAGGTGGCGGGATCTATGTAAATAACGGCACGATCAGGAACAGCCGGATTATAGGCAATCGTTCCGATCCAAAAGGCGGCGGGGTGTATTTGTATAATGCCACTATTCAGGACTCTATCATTGCCAGCAATTATGCATATCAAGGTGGCGGCTTCTACACTATAAACGGCGTCATCAGCAACTGCCTGGTGTTCACAAATTGGTCCTACACTACGGGCGGCATAGAAGTGTCGGCAGCCGCAGGCTCCATCTCCATAATGCAGTGCAATATCATCGGTAATGTCGGGGCGTGGACCGCTGGAGGAATTCTTTTAAATAGTGCCGCGAGCGCGGTGATTTCACGGTGCGTGATTACCAGTAATCTTAATGCTACATTGACTACCGGCGGCATACGCTCGACCACTAGCGTTGGGCGTCTCTTGGTTCAGAACTGCCTGGTGGCGTACAATTCAGCCTCCGGCAGCACGGATCCATACTGGGGTCTTGGCGGGTGCGGTATTTATGTGCTCGGCACAAACGCGCTGATTGAGAACTGCACGATTGTCAGCAACACGCTTGGCGGTAAACAAGGAGCGGGGTTGTATGCGACCAACACGGATGTGCGCGTGGTCAATTCCATCATCTATCACAATTCGGGGGTGACATCGTCCAATATCTATGCGTCGGCGGTGAACTGCATATTCAGCAACAGCTGCACCGCGCCCCTGCCGGGGACGGTGGCAT
>Ga0247841_10004130_pt1 | contig 25455 bp, 29 predicted proteins | sample LaCruzMarch2015__2_FD_192410 | JGI IMG/M metagenome (GOLD analysis project Ga0247841, IMG submission 192410) | Freshwater microbial communities from meromictic Lake La Cruz, Castile-La Mancha, Spain - LaCruzMarch2015_18m | ecosystem: Environmental > Aquatic > Freshwater > Lake | place: Spain... | reverse complement strand
TCGGCCTTTACCATGAACGACACGCAGCACGGGCCGCGTCCCTTCCCTATAAAATAAATCATGGTGGAGCAGGACAGGAAGATAATATGGCCAGTGTTGTAGCAGTCTGCAGCAGTACCGCAAAAGGTGTCAGCAAGCTGCCGGTTGACTCCGCCGTCTTCAAGGTGGGCATGGGACTGGAGGGGGACGCCCACGCGGGCGGGGATGCTGTGCGCGAAGTCAGCCTGCTGGCCGTGGAAAGCATTGGTAAAATGGACGCCGGCGGACGCGAGTTCAAGCCCGGGGACTTCGCGGAAAATATAACCACCAGCGGTATAGAGCTGGTATCCCTGCCAATCGGCACGCGCCTGCAGGCGGGCAACGAAGTGCTCCTGGAGATTACGCAGATCGGCAAGAAATGCCACAGCGGGTGCGCCATCTTCAAGGAAGTCGGGAACTGTATCATGCCCAAAGAAGGGGTGTTTGCCAGGGTCATAAAGGGGGGCACCGTCCGGCCGGGCGACGGGATACAGGTGCTCCGCTAACTGCCCGGTCTTGCTGTTGCAGGTGCCGGGTACGACGGGAGTAAAAGGCTGGCTGCCGAGCCAGGATTCGAACCTGGGCAAATGGATTCAAAGTCCATCGTGCTACCGTTACACAACTCGGCAGTTCGATTTTAAGGTTATCACAGACATTTTAAGCCGGTCAATTTAAAAATAATTAAAAAATTTTCTTTTTTGCCTAAACCTCCCGGCCCCGGCCTGCGTTTTATAAGTATCGGAAAGAAAATAAAGCGCAGGAGCAAGAAAATGACAAAGAAGATGGTAGAGATGATCAACAAGGACGGCAAGACACTGGCACTGTTTACCGGGATGCTGCTGGATGGGGTTCTTCTGATCACCCTCGTGGTCTATGCCGGGATACGCTTCGCGTTTTAGCTTTAACAAAAGGTCCACCGGACAATTCAACTGCCGCCACCCCGCAAAGGGTGACGGCAGTTTTTTATTCAGATGCAAAAGCGGGAATTTCAATGGACCTGGTGCCGAAGGTCGGACTCGAACCGACACGAGAGTTGCCCCTCAACAGTTTTTGAGACTGCCGCGTCTACCATTCCGCCACTTCGGCCCGGCCGGTTTGTAGGTGGTGCCGAGGCCCAGAATTGAACTGGGGACACGTAGATTTTCAGTCTACTGCTCTACCGACTGAGCTACCTCGGCGCGAACGATATTGTAGCCTTTAAACTAATAGTCTGTCAATTTCGCTACACTCGATTTTTCATCGGTGCCGATGCATGTGATTTTTAACTGCGGGTAGGCAAAATGTGACGTATTTAGTAAGATGTAAATAATGAATCAGTGCTATTGCCCGTATTGCCGCTCGCCGGTGGCCGTAGGTGAGCCTTCCTGCCGCAGGTGCGGGCGCCCGCTGACATGGACCCCCGTAGATACCGGTCACCGCGATGCGGTCAGCCAGGATGACGACGATGCGCAACCCGGGTCCGGCAGGGCATGGCTGTGGCCGCTGCTGGCACTCATAGTGGTTGTTGTTCTGGCGGGAGCGGGTATCTACATCCTGTTGCGGATGGCAGAAAAGCCTCCCGTTATTACGGCGGCAGACAATTCCACGCCCGCACAGCAAAATGTCCCGATTATCCCCGATACGATTGCCCCGGTCATCAGCAACCTGGGCCACAATGACCTCTCGTACAATTCGGTTGAGATAGTCTGGACAACCGACGAACCGTCCACCAGCCAGGTCATCTGGAGGGCGGGTGACGGCCCGATGTCCGCCACGGACGAAAAAGATGCCCTGGTAAACCGGCACGTCGTGGAGCTTACGGACCTCAAGAACAAGCAGATGTACTATTATAAGGCCAGGTCGGCCGACCAGTCCGGCAATGAGGCAATCTCGGTCGAGGACTCCTTTGATATCGGGTTGTCACAGGGCGTGGCTGCAGTCAGCGTGAAGGGGGGCAGCGAGAATGGTGGCGGCATGAAGACCGAAGAGCCCCAGCCATCGGTATTCCGTACAGTTATCAGCGGGAAGGTGGTCAATAGCGGCGAGGTGCCGGTCCGCACGAAGGATATCGAGGTTTGGATAAAGATAACGGTAGCGGGTAAAGCCGGCTCCAGCGATGTCCAGGCCCAGCTCGATCCCGTCCCGGCTATACTCAACCCGCTTTCCGAGATCGGGTTCCGCGCTGTCGTCCCGGACAGGACCGACCCCAAGTTCACCGTCACATGCAGGATAGTTGCCCAGTAGGGTTGATGCCCTCAGCAGGCGTCAGGCCCGGTTGCGGCGCGAAGCGTCAATGATCATGACGGCGACCAGGATACCCACGATCAGGATGAACACGGGTATCATCACCATCCTGATATTGGGAAAAGTTGCATTCCAGTACCGGAACCAGACGTTGCCGATGATATCTTCCCTGGGCACCAGCCATCCGGTGTGAGAGTCGTTGCTGTGGTTGCGGTTGTCGCCCAGGACGAAATACTGGCCTGACGGCACAGTCATCTCCGGCATAAAGTAATTGGGGGCCTCGTTGATATAAGGTTCCACCAGCTTCCTGCCGTTGACGAATACCGCCTTGTTTTGGATCTCGACCGTGTCGCCGGGCACTGCAATCACCCTCTTGATAAAACACGAGGGGTGCTGCGAGAAAAACGGATCGAAAGCCGGCTTGGGGCCGCTGCCGGGGGCGTAGAGAACTATGACATCGCCCTGGCGGGGCTGGTTGCCGAATGCATAGCCAAGCTTGTTGACTATGATCAGGTCGCCTTCGCGGTAGGTGGGAAGCATCGACACATTGAAAACCTCGAAGCTCTTGATGGAGATTTGCAGGCCGATGAAGATGATGACCGCTATGAGCAGGGTGACGACGAATTCTCTCAGTACTTTCAAAAGCGGGTCCCGGATATTTGATTTGGATAATTATATGCTATAAGCTATGTTTGTGCTAATGGGATAAACTTTTACCGCTCCCGTTCCGTTATCCTGTTTGATTCGGTTTTTCGGCCGTACATATAGCGAAAATACATATTCAGGAGGTATCCAGTAAATTGAAGAAAACAGTAGTCATTTTGACAGCGGTCATGTTGGTCGCACTGGCCCTGGTGGGCTGTGCCCCGGCGCCGACCGTGGTATACCAGCCGGCTGCGCCCGCATCCTCGCAGGGGACGGCCGCGGGGATTGCCACGAGCTACGGCGGCCTCATCGTCAGCGCGCAAAACCTTGGCCTCTGGGTGAATGCCCAGGGCAAGACCACCGGGACACCCGACGTGGTGCTCCTCACCCTCGGTGTTGAGGCACAGGCTAAAACGGTTGCCGAGGCACAGAAGCTGGCGTCCGATGCCATGAACGCCGTCATAGGGGTGCTCAAGAGCAACGGCATCGCCGACAAGGACATCCAGACCAGCCAGTTCAACATCCAGCAGGTCACCCGCTGGGACGACAAGCAGAGCACCTATATAGTTGATGGTTACAAGGTGTCCAACATGGTAACTGCCAAGATCAGGGACCTTTCCAAGGCAGGCCCCATCATAGATGCGGCCGCAGTTGCGGGGGGCGACCTTACGAGGGTCAACGGGATCGGCTTCACTGTCGATGACCCCACTCCCTACTACAAGATAGCCCGTGAAAAGGCTGTCCAGTATGCCATGGATAAGGCAAAACAGATCGCGCAGGTGTCCGGTGTTAAGCTGGGCAGGGTGCTGTACATATCGGAAGGCAGCAATTACACCCCGGTTGTACGCGAGAATTACGCCATGAAATTCGCTGCCATGGATGCGGCTGCGCCCGCCCCGACACCCATCTCCGCCGGGGAACTGGAATTCCAGGTCACAGTCGACATGGTCTATGAAATCAATTAACACGGCCCGCTGAACAGGGGTTTATTGCAGACATGCTCAACCGGCCCCCTGACTTGATGGCTTATGCCCTTTCCCTCGCCGGGTTGGCGCTGGGTTACACCAGCCCCAATCCGGCGGTGGGTGCTGTTATTGAGAGGGACGGCCTGGTTATTGGCCTGGGGCACACCCAGCAGCCGGGCATGGAGCATGCCGAGATCATGGCGCTTAACCAGGCCGGTGAGACGGCGCGGGGGGCCACAATGTATGTGACCCTGGAGCCGTGTTGCCACCACGGCAGGACCCCTCCCTGCACGGATTCGATTATCAAAGCCGGCATATCGGAGGTCAATATCGCCGTGGCCGACCCCAACCCTTTGGTTTCGGGTAAGGGCATAGAGTGCCTCGAGGCAGCCGGCATCAAGACCGTAATCGGGGAATACGAACAGAAGGCCAGGGAGATAAACGAAGGCTATTTCAAATACATACAGACCGGCATTCCCTTTGTCATCGCCAAATTCGCCATGAGCCTGGACGGCAAGATAGCGACCAGGACGGGCGATTCCAGGTGGATAACGGGCGAGGAGGCGCGTAACTATGCGCACGGTCAAAGGCACAGTGTCGATGCCATCATGGTCGGTGCAGACACCATAATTACAGACGACCCGCAGCTGACTGCGCGCGGCTGCACCGGCAGGGGCGGACGTTCCAGGCTGCAGCCGCTCAGGGTTATAGTGGATGGCAGGGGGCGTGTGCCGGACACGGCCAGGGTGTTCTCCGAGCCGGGAAAAACGCTGGTGGCGGTGGCGGACGGGCAGGTCAACAGGGAAAAACTCAAAACTCAGAGGGAGGGCACGGAGTACATTGTGGTCGGGTCGGACAACGGCCTGATCGACATCGCCGAGCTGCTGAAAATCCTCGGCCGCAGGCAGATTACCACGGTCATGGTAGAGGGGGGCAGCAGGTTGTTGGGCTATGTGTTTGACCATAACCTGGTGGATAAGGTGCTTGCTTTCGTCGCACCCATTATAATAGGTGGTGAAGAAGCCAGGACCGCGGTCAGCGGCAGGGGGGTGGAGAAGGTCAGGGATGCGCTGCAGTTGAAAGATATCAAGATCGAGAAATTTGATAACGAGTTATTGATCAGCGGGTACACCGGCAGGTAATTATGTTTACAGGGATTATCGAGGAGATCGGATCGGTACAGCAGCTCAGCGCCGGGGGCCTGGCGGTGCAGGCCGTGGAAGTCCTGGCCGGCACGGTTTTGGGTGACAGCATCTCCGTCAACGGTGCGTGCCTCACAGTTATTGATATCACTAAAGCTGGTTTCACGGTTGAGATAATGCCGGAGACCAGGAGGCTGACCAACATAGGGGATTTGCGCACGGGGGACAGGGTCAACCTGGAACGCGCACTGCCGGCGCAGGGCCGTTTCGGCGGGCATTTCGTGCAGGGGCACGTAGATGCCGTTGGCAAGGTGGTGTCGCTCCAGCCCGATGGTGAGGCCATTATATTAACTGTCAAAGCCGGCGGGGATGTATTAAAATACATGGTGAAAAAGTGCTTCGTCGCCGTTAACGGCGTCAGCCTGACGGTAACAGACTGCGATACATCCCAGTTTTCCGTGTCACTGGTATCTTACTCAAGGCATAAGACCAACCTGGGCACACTTAAGCAGGGAAACAGGGTCAACCTTGAAGTTGACATAATCGCTAAATATATCGAGAAATTTACCCACCCGGGCAAGCAAGAGGGTATAATCAGTCTGTTAGACCAGTATGATTATCTAAAAGAGAGGTAACCCCGATGTCACTTTCACCTATACCTGAGATTGTTCAAGATATTGCAGCCGGCAAGTTCGTCATCATAGTCGATGATGAAAACCGCGAAAATGAGGGCGACCTCGCCATAGCGGCGGAGAAGGTCACCCCCCAGCTCATCAACTTTATGGCCACCAACGCCCGCGGGCTGATCTGCATGCCCATCATCGGCAAGCGGCTGGATGAACTTCAGATCCCGCCCATGGTGCAGGAGAATACATCGAAATTTACCACGGCCTTTGCCGTGTCAATCGAGGCAAAAAACAAGACTACCAGCGGCATCTCGGCATTCGACAGGTCTGTAACGGTGAAGGCGGTGCTGGACCCCGCGACGAAGGCAGAGGACATTGCCCGTCCGGGGCACATGTTCCCCCTCAGGGCCAGGGATGGTGGGGTGCTGGTGCGTGCAGGGCACACCGAGGCCGTGGTCGACCTGGCCAGGATGGCCGGGCTTTACCCGTCGGGCGTTATCTGTGAAATCCTCAACGAGGACGGCTCCATGGCCAGGCTGCCGCAGCTGGAGGTAATGGCGCAAAAATACGGCATCAAGATCGTAAGCATAGCCGACCTCATAACCTACAGGAGGAAGTATGAGCGGCTTGTCCAGAAAGTTGCCGAGGCAAAGTTCCCCACCAAGTATGGTGATTTTACCATCATGGCGTACAAGAGCACCGTCGATACGGACGAACATGTGGTGCTGGTGCTGGGGGATGTGACTGACGGCAAACCCGTCCTCGTCCGCGTACACAGCGAATGCGTGACGGGCGATGTCTTCGGCAGCCTGCGCTGCGATTGCGGCGAACAGGTGCAGATGGCCATGAACATGATAGCCGGGGAAGACAAGGGTGTCTTCCTTTACATGAGGCAGGAGGGCCGTGGTATAGGGCTGCACAATAAGCTGAAGGCCTATGAACTTCAGGACAGGGGGATGGATACCGTGGAGGCCAACATCGCCCTGGGATTTGATGCCGATTTGAGGGACTACGGCATCGGTGCCCAGATACTGGCCGACCTGGGTTTGCACGACATCCGCCTGTTGACCAATAACCCTAAGAAAATAATCGGCCTGGAGAGCTATGGGCTGAAGGTTGTGGAAAGCATCCGGCTGATATCTCCGCCCACCGAACATAATAAGGCTTACCTGAAAACCAAGCAGGAGAAGCTGGAGCACCTGTTGACCATCGATGATTAGCAAGCGGGAAATAACCGAGGAGGTCTCACATGTCTAAGAATTACCAGGGTATGCTGTCAGGCAAGGGCTTAAAATTCGGCATAGTGATAGCACGATTCAACGAGATAATAACGGGCAGGCTGCTGGAGGGGGCAAAGGACTCCCTGCTCAGGCACGGTGTCACCGAGCAGGATATCGATATCGCCTGGACCCCGGGCAGCATGGAGATACCCCTGGCCGCCAAGAAGATGAGCGAAACGGGGAGATATAATGCCATCATCTGCCTCGGTTGCGTGATAAGGGGCGGCACCCCCCATTTTGAATATGTGGCCTCGGAAGTCAACCGCGGCATTTCACGTTTGAGTCTTGACAGCGGGATCCCGGTAATACAGGGCATTATCACTGCGGACAACATGGAGCAGGCCATAGAGAGGGCCGGTGCCAAGGAAGGCAACCGGGGGTTCGCCGCCGCCAACAGCGCGATCGAGATGGCGAACCTGATCAAGAGCTTCGGCTCTTAGGGTTTTAGTCCGTTATCCTGTAGACCTTGTCTCCGTGCCGTACCTTGTCCGATACCTTGATCCCTATGGCATCGCCCGCTTTGGCGACAGGCACACTCTGGTTGTGTATCTGCATGGAACTGACCAGCACCTCCATGTCGGTGGTATGGCCCTTGATGTGAATCTTGTCGCCGACCTTGAGTTCACCGGTCAGCTCGATTGCCGCCACCACGGGCCGGGCGAAGAAATCAACTATCTGGCCGATCTCTACTTCTGCCACGGTTGCACCTCCCTTTTCAGCTCACTCTTCCTGGTTGTGCTTCCAGTATATTTGCACATGGCCGATAAATCAAGATTTTTCGCCCCTGCCGCGGCACGTTTGAATATTTGACAGTAGCTGTGAAACTGGGCTAAATTATATTCTCGTCCTGAGGTCCGCACGCCGCAGCCATTATCCGGTTACAAGAGTAGTGCTTTATGATGATGGAGGTTTGATTATGCTTGAGAAAGTGTTGCGCCTGGTCATGGCAGGTTTATTTGCCCTGGCCCTGACAGCGCCGGTATTTATCGGCTCCGGCCCTGTGAGGGCAGCCGATGGGCAGTCCGTTGAAAAGCTGGAATTGACATGCCAGTACCCCGTGCTGAGCAGTTACGCAGGGTTGAATTATGTTTACAGTATCAACATCAATTACAGCGGTAGCAAGGAATCCAAGGTATTTAATTTGAAAGCGGTGGTCCCCGACGGTTTCGGTTACGTCATAACCCCGGGTTACGGTGAGGGACAGGAGATAGCTGCAATAAGGCTGGACGGTAGCAGGGGTTACCCCGAGACCGTGAAGCTGACGGTAAGGCCCTATGCCTGGAAGGTGCCTTCGCCGGGCGAATACCCCGTCATATTTGAGGCTGCTTCAGGCGACCTCAAGGCCGCCATCGAGCTCAAGGCCATTGTCACCGCCAATTACGACCTCAGGATGACCACCCCCGACGGGCGGCTTAACACGGAGGCGACCGCCGGGCAGGAGAGCACCTTTGTTGTGACCGTGGCCAACACAGGTTCGGCGGACCTGGAGAAGGTGGGTATCAGTTGCCCGTCCAAGGACAGGCCTTCAGGCTGGACGGTTACCTGCAAGCCGGAGACGCTTGATACGCTCAAGGTGCAGGATACTAAAGAGGTACAGGTGACCGTGAAGCCGGCGGAGAAGACCATAGCCGGCGATTATGTAATTACCATACAGGCCGAACCCGAAGCTAAAAATGCGTTTGCCAACCTGCAGATAAGGACTACCGTGCTTACCCCTACCATCTGGGGTTGGGTGGGTGTCGGCATCGTCATACTGGTGGTGGTGGCGCTGGCGGTCATATTTATCCGTTTCGGGCGCCGCTAACAGGCAAACATGAGCGACAACCTGGTAATCGAGACACGCGATTTAACCAAGGCCTACGGCAAATTCATTGCCGTTAAAAACCTCAACCTCAGGATAGAGGAGGGCGAGGTTTTCGGCCTGCTGGGCCCCAACGGGGCCGGCAAGACCACCACCATACTCATGCTGATGGGCTTCTGCGAGCCCACGTCGGGATCGGTACGCGTCACGGGCTACGACCCGGCGCGCGAGCCGGTCAAAGTAAAGAGGGTGGTCGGCTACATGCCCGAACGCATCGGTTTTTACGACGACATGACGGCCCGCGAGAACCTCGAATATACGGGGCGCCTCAACGGCCTTGGCGGGAGCCTGCTGAAGTCCCGCATCGATGAGCTGGTCGAGATTGTTGGCCTCAAGGACAGGGCGGACCAGCCGGTCGGCCGCTATTCGCATGGCATGAAGCAGCGCCTGGGCATTGCCGACGTGATGGTCAAGCAGCCCAGGGTAGCCATCTTCGATGAGCCCACCTCGGGCATAGACCCTGAGGGGACGGACCAGGTACTCAACCTGGTGCGGGACATGGCCCGCCGGAAGGTCACGGTCATAATTTCATCCCACCAGTTGCACCAGCTGCAGAAGGTGTGCACCAGCGTCGGCATCTTCTCCAGGGGACAGGTAATTGCCTCCGGCCCGGTGGATAAGCTGGGCAGGGAGGCGCTGCGCAAGGGCAACTACAATATTATCCTGCCCATAGCGCAGCTGGCGGACAGGGTGCGCTCAGAGATAAGCAGGATACCCGGCGTCTTCAGCATCGACAGTATCGCGGACACCACGATCGTCTCGGCGGACGAGGACGTCAGCGCGGAGCTCGAGAGGGTGGTGCTTGAGATAACCGGGCTCAAGGTGCAGATGAAGGTCGAGGAGTTCGAGCTCGAAGAGATATACATGAAATATTTTGAAGGTCCCCCGGTATGAACGGACTGCTGGAGATAATCAGGAAGGAGCTGGCGGACAGCTTCAACAGCAAGAGGTTCATCATCCTTTTCCTGCTGGTGTACGTGGCCGGCATAGCGACCATTTACATAGCCGCCCAGAATATCAGGACCGCGGTCGGCGATTCGACCCGGGACATCTTTCTCAACCTCTTCATCGTTTCGGGGAGCAACATGCCCTTCTCCTTCCCGCTCTTCATGTCCATCTTCATACCCATCGTCGGCATAGCCCTGGGTTTTGACGCGGTCAACAGCGAGAGGACCAGCGGGAACCTCAGCCGTTTGCTCTCCCAGCCCATCTACCGGGACAACGTGATCAACGGCAAGTTCCTGGCAGGGCTGACAGTGATATCCATCCTTATTGTGAGCGTGGTATTCATCGTGGCGGGCCTCGGGTTGCGCCTGATAGGCGTGCCGCCGGAGGCAGAGGAGGTACTGAGGCTGTTTACCTTCGTGATCGTGAGCATACTCTACGGGGCATTCTGGATGTCCCTCTCGGTGCTCTTTTCCGTGCTGTTTAAAAAGACCTCTACCTCGGCCCTGGCCTCCATCGCGGTATGGATATTCCTGTTTCTTTTCATGGGCATAATTGCCAACCTCATAGCCGGGGCCGTTTACCCGGTCAGCCAGGACTCTACCGTTGCGCAGGTGGCCGACTACGACAGCCTCTTCCGCATGATCAACCGCATCTCGCCCGGGACCCTCTATTCCGAGAGCATCCAGGCCATACTCCTTCCCGTCATGGGCAGCAGCAGCCCCACCATGATGATGATAGGCATATATTCAGGTTTGATGCCGGCCCCGTTGCCCCTCAGCCAGAGCCTGACGCTGGTGTGGCCGCAGCTTGTGGGGCTGGTCGCTTTGACCGCTATCTGTTTCGCCGGGGCTTACATAAAGTTTATGAGAGAGGAGATCAGGTCAACATAAGATGATATTTAAAGCTTTAACCGTGGGTTTCATAGCCACCAACTGCTACATAGTCGGCTCGGAGACTACCAGGGAGGCCATGGTGGTCGACCCCGGCGCCGACGCCAGGGCGATATTAAAGGCGGTGTCAGCCGATGGACTGTCGGTCTCCCTCATCGTGGTCACCCATGGCCACTTCGACCACATCGGGGCCGTCAAGGCCGTCAAGGACGCTACCGGCGCCAGGCTTGCCGTGGGCGCGGGCGCCGATAAGTCAAAGCCCGGGGCATTCATCAAGCTGGTGGCTGCCATGTCCGGCGGGTCGGCCACCGTGCCCGGTCCCGACCTTTTCCTGTCCGACGGGGACAGCGTGGATATCGGCGGCCTGCATTTCGACGTGATATTTACCCCCGGCCACAGCCCGGACGAGATCTGCCTTTACGGCCACGGCATACTTTTCAGCGGGGACACGCTCTTCAACGCCGGCATCGGCAGGACCGACTTCCCGGGCTGCAGCTACGAGCAGCTCGAACACAGCATACTGACAAAGCTTTTCACCCTCCCCGACGATACCATTGTATACCCGGGCCACGGCCCCGAGACTACTATCGGGCGTGAAAAAAGGGGCAATCCCTTTATCAGGTGATTGCCCCTTTTTCAGTTAGCTGGTTGGGTGGGTTAGACGAAGAGCGGGCAGAGTACCAGCGTGATGGTGGCGAGCAGTTTTATCAGCACGTGAAGTGACGGGCCGGCAGTGTCCTTGAAGGGATCACCGACTGTGTCGCCGACTACGGCAGCCTTGTGGGCGTCCGAGCCTTTGCCCAGGACGTTGCCCTTGTCATCCTTGAGCTGACCATCTTCGATCATTTTCTTGGCATTGTCCCAGGCGCCGCCGCCGTTGTTCATAAAGGAGGCGAGCATTATGCCTGCGATTGTGCCGATCATGAGCAGGGCTGCCACAACCTGTGCAGCGTCCCACTTGTAGAATTTGCCGTCAGCCAGGGGGATCCAGGGGAGGTATTTAAAGAACAGGCCAACGACCACCGGTGCGAGTACCACCAGCAGGGCCGGGGCGATCATCTCTTTGAGGCCGGCTTTGGCGGTGATATCAACGATCTCACCGTAATTCGGCTTCTCGGTCCCGGCCATGATGCCCGGGTGCTCGCGGAACTGGGTGCGCACAGCATCGATGATGCTGCTGGCAGTCTTGCCGACCGACTTGATGGCCCATGCGCTGAAGAGGTATACAAGCATAGCCGCAAGCAGCCCGCCGACGAAGACCTCGATATTGGAGATGTTTACAATGCTGAAGCTTCCGGTTACCCCGAACCTGAGGAAGGACACCCTGTCGAGGTAAGCCTGGAAGAGCAGGAAGGCGGCCAGGCCGGCCGATACCATGGCGTAACCCTTGGTCAGAGCCTTGGTGGTGTTTCCGACGGCGTCGAGCCTGTCGGTGATCCTGCGGACCTCGGGTCCGGCGCCGGCCATCTCGTTAACGCCGTTGGCGTTGTCGGTGATGGGGCCGAAGGTGTCCATGGAGAGCACGTAGGGGCAGGTCATGAGCATGCCCATGGTGGCCACTGCCGTGCCGAAGGCGCCTCCGCCTTTAACTCCGCTCAGTTCGCCGAACACGAAGGCCAGTATCAGGGCGGAGCCGATGACCATGGCCGTGGCGAAGGTGGTTTCGAAACCGACAGCCACGCCGGCCACGATGTTGGTGGCAGGTCCGGTCTTGGAGGCCTCGGCAATAGATTTGACGGGTTTGTAGCGTGATTCAGTGTAGTATTGCGTAACGAAGATGATGGCGATGCTGGCGACGATACCCACCAGGCCTGCAGCGAACAGCCACCAGCTGTCGAGCATGAAGTAAACGGTTATCGCCAGGCCGACTATTGAGAGGGCGATGGCCACGTAATAGCCGCGGTTGAGGGCGTTCATGGCGTTCTCGTCCTCTTTGGCTTTTACGATCATGATGCCGATCATGCTGGCGAACATGCCGAATCCGCGCACGACCAGAGGGAAGAGGATCCATGCTATATTCTGGGTGGCGACGTAGGCAACCACACCCAGGATCATGGCGCCGATGTTTTCGGCGGCGGTGGATTCAAAGAGGTCTGCTCCGCGGCCGGCGCAGTCGCCGACGTTGTCGCCTACCAGGTCCGCGATGACCGCGGCGTTGCGGGGGTCGTCCTCGGGTATGCCCGCTTCGACTTTGCCGACCAGGTCGGCGCCCATGTCAGCGGCCTTGGTATAGATACCGCCACCGAGCTGGGCGAAGAGTGCCACAAAGCTGGCGCCGAAGCCGAAGCCGACGATCAGGTGGGGTGCCAGTGCGGGCGTTTGAGCGCCGCCGAAGGCGAAGAAGATAACTGTCACGCCGATCAGGCTGAGGGCCGTGATCAGGAAGCCGGACACGGCGCCGCCGTGCAGGGCTACTTTGACAGCCTCGGTCAGGTTCTTCTGCGCAGCGGCTGCGCAGCGTACGTTAGATTTGACTGCAACGTACATACCGATGAATCCTGACACGCCTGAGCAGATGGCGCCGACCAGGAATGCCACAGAAGTGTGCCAGCCGATGGAAAATGGGTCGTAGCCGGCCTTCTGGAGGGCTTCCTCCGGCGGCAGCAAGCCGACGATCACGCCGATGAGGACGCCAACGATGATGCAGTAGATGGCGATCGTGGTGTACTGCCTCTTGAGGAACGCCCACGCTCCCTCGAAGATCATGTCGCCGATTTCTTTCATCTGGGGTGTGCCGGTCGGGCGCCGCATGACGCTGGCTGCCAGGATGGCGGCGAATATCACCGTCACGATCCCGGCAATAGGCACGATCCAGAAGATAGGGGGAATTACTACCTGTTGCATGGAACCTCCTTATTTGAATTTTGATGTCGGCCACAGGCCTTTAGGGCGTGGGCCTACCAAATGTGGGATTGTACCAGCGGGGATGTCTAAAGTCAACCTGAATCTGGTAGGCAGAAATGCCTAATCTCTGGCTAATTATGTTTCGCAGGCGGGCAGCTGGCTTATCAGGCTGGCTTCCAGGGTATAAACGAGGTATCTCGATTTCCTGAGCTCTTCGGCCGGTATCCTGTCTTTGAGGTCCGGCAGCTTGGCCAGCTCCTCCAGCACCCGCAGACCTTCCTGCGCCCTCTTGGCGTTGGCCCTGACCACGGCCTGGAGGTCCCTGTGCCCCCCGGCCAGGTCGCCACCGGCGCCGATGTCCCCCTCGGAATCCCTGCTCAGCAGCAGGTGGATGCCCATATCGCCCGCCATGCGGTTTACCTGGTGGCGTATGGATTTGAGCTGGCGGGTGGCATTTACATCTTCAACAATAAACCTGGATACATCCTCGAGGACGCGCAAACCCTCGCTGACGCGGTTGATGTTGGCGTCAACTGTACGCAGAATCCGGGCTTGCACCGTCCAGGTCCTTCAGGGAGTCGGGGAGTATGCCCTCCCTCGCGCTCTCAATGCTTTTCTGTATTCCCAGGGGTATGTCCATGTTCATATCTTTGAACTGCTTCTCCAGGCCCCTTCCGATATTGCGCGGGTCTTTATAATAATCGTCCGACATGCCCGGGCCCGGAGGGCCGCTCTCCTCGTGGACCGTGGCCGTCGACTTGAGCACCGCAAAGCTGGAGAGTATCCTTTGCAGGCCGGTCCCGCCGCATTCCGGGCAGGCAGGGTCCGGCTGAATGTCGCTCATGCGCATGAAGATGCCCACTTTCTTTTTACACTTGTGGCAGATATACTCGTAAATCGGCATTTGCCTGCTCCTTTGCAGCCTTTCCTTCAGCCGGCGTCTTCGCCGCCTTCCGCCGGCGCGGACGGCATCTCGCCCCGCTCCATCCTCTCCATCGTCTCCTGGTATTCGGGGGCGACGGGCTCGCCGCCGCTCATCTTGTCGTTCCACGCGGCCAGTGCCTTGGGGTCGTTGTTGGCCATGCCGCGCATCAGTTGCGAGTCGGACAGGATATCGTCGTACACTGCCTTGTACGATTTTTGCATCATGAACGTGGAGAACCTGCGCTCCAGCGAGTTCCCCCCGCATTTGGGGCAGGGGGGGATATCGGCGCTGAAACGCTGCAGCAATATCTCCTGCCGGGTCTTACAATTGGTGCACCAGTACTCGTAAACAGGCATATCGGTCTCCTCAATTTTATGATTGTAACACATGTCATCGGACTTGTTAAAAAGGCACGCCCGCATAAATAAATAAATTGACTTAAGTGCGTTTACTTTACTAAAATGCTGCGAGGAGTTTACCTGTGAACAGCACCGAGATACGTAAAGCCTTCCTGGATTTTTTCGTAGAGAAAAAACACAGGGTCATAGCCAGTTCCTCCCTCATACCGCACGGTGACCCCACACTCCTGCTGACCACGGCCGGCATGGTGCAGGTCAAGCCCTACTTCCTGGGACTGGCCGTGCCGCCCGCACCCAGGCTGGCTTCCTGCCAGAAGTGCTTCAGGACGACTGACGTGGACTCCGTCGGTGACAGCAAGCACCTCACCTTTTTCGAGATGCTGGGCAATTTCAGCGTTGGAGACTACTTCAAGCAGGACGCCATCAAGTGGGGCTGGGAGTTTATCACCGGCAGGCTGAAGCTGCCCGCGGAAAAGCTCTGGGTGACCGTTTTCCTGGATGACGACGAAGCTTATAACATTTGGAAGGGCATCGGCGTCCCGGAAAACAGGATAGTCAGGCTGGGCGAGAAGGAAAACTTCTGGGGACCTGCGGGCATAAGCGGTCCCTGCGGGCCCTGCAGCGAGATACATTACGATTTCGGTAAAAAAACCGGCTGCGGCAAACCCGGCTGCGACCCGTCCTGCAGCTGCAGCCGTTTCTCGGAGATTTGGAACCTGGTGTTCATGCAGTTCAACCAGGATACGGACGGCAGCAGGACGCTGCTGCCCAAGCCGAACATCGACACGGGGATGGGCCTAGAGCGCATTGTGGCAGTCTGCAACGGCAGCCCCACCGTGTACGAAACCGACCTCTTCGCCCCGTTGCTGGGGAAAGTGTGCAGTATCGCGTCGGTGAGCGAGGGGAAGGACGAGGCGACCGACAGGATGATCAAGGTCATCGCGGAGCACAGCAGGGGTGTGACCTTCCTCATCGCCGACGGCCTGCTGCCCTCCAACGAGGGCAGGGGCTACGTACTGAGGCGCATACTCAGGCGGGCCTGTTTCCTGGGCAGGAAGCTGGGGCTGAAGGAGCCGTTCATGGGTGAGATGGCAGGTGCGGTGATCGAGAAGATGGGCCCCGTCTACCCGGAGTTGGTGACCAACCGCAAGCTGGTGCTCGATGTGATCAGGAACGAGGAGGAGAGGTTCAACGACACCCTCGATGCAGGCATAAACCTGTGCGAAAAGGCCATCGCCGATGCCAGGGCGCAGAATTTGGACTGCCTCATGAACGAGGACGTTTTCAAGTTCTGGGACACTTACGGTTTCCCCCTGGAGCTGAGCGTTGAGATAGCGCAGGAGCACGGGCTGAGCGTGGACAGGGCCGGTTTCGAAGCTGAGATGGAAAAGCAGAGGGAAAAGGCCAGGGCCACCCACAGGTTCGGCGGCGGCAAGGGGGAACAGGACCTCTTCGCACAGCTCGGCCCGACGCTGCAGGTAACCGAGTTCGTTGGATACGAGGAACTGGCCGCAAAGGCCAAAGTATTGCAGGTGGTCGACGCCAGGTCGGCTTCTTATATTGAGAGGGCAAAAGAGGGCAGCGAGGTAATACTCATATTGGACAGGACCCCCTTCTACGGCGAGATGGGCGGACAGGTGGGCGACACCGGCAGCATCATATCGGGGTCGGGCGAGTTCCGCGCAGACAATTCCGTGGCCTTTGCCGGGGGCGGCATAGCCGTCTCCGGCCGTATCAGCAGGGGGACCATCGCCAAAGGTGATAGCGTGGATGCCTCCGTCGACGCGGAACGCAGGCGGGACATCGCCAGGAACCACACCGCCACGCACATACTGCAGGCCGCGCTGAGGAAGGTGCTGGGCAGCCACGTGGCACAGCGCGGCTCGCTGGTTAACCCCGAGCGGCTGCGTTTCGATTTTACGCACCTTTCACCCATCAGCAGTGAGGAGTTGAAGCAGGTACAGTCGCTGGTCAACTCGGTCGTCAGGCAGGACCTTCCCGTTACCACCGCCGTATGTTCATACGACCAGGCCATCAGCCAGGGGGCAACGGCCATCTTCGAGGAGAAGTACGGTGACACGGTCAGGCTGGTCAAAATCGGGTCGCAGGGCCTGAGCTCCGAGCTGTGCGGCGGGACGCACGTGAAAGCCACGGGCGAGATAGGTTATTTCCTTATCACTTCCGAGGCCAGTGTCGGCACCGGCCTGCGCAGGATCGAAGCCGTTACCGGGCGTGAGGCCGATGCGCTGGTTGGCCAGAGGCTGGACGCCCTCGACCAGGCCGCCAGGGCTTTGAAGGTGCCGCCGCAGGATGTCCCGGCCAAGGTGGCAGAGATCCAGGCCGGCCTTAAAGTCAGCGTTAAAGCAGAGGCAACACAGAGGCGTGAGCAGTCAAAACATGAGATAGCGCGGCTGCTCAAGGACAACCTGGTAAAGGTCGGCGGTGTCAGCGTTGTCTGTGCGCAGGTGCCGTCTACCCCAATGCCCGCCGTGATGGAGATGGGTGACATGCTTAAAGCAGGTATGGGCAATGGTGTGGCCGTGCTGGCCTCGGTTTTCGAGGACAGGCCGTTTTTCATCGCCACGGCAACGCCCGATGTTGTGTCCGGCGGTGTGCACTGCGGTAAATTGATAAAGAAGGTCTCGGCCATAGCGGGCGGCAGCGGCGGCGGCAAGCCGGACATGGCGCAGGCGGGGGCCAAGGACAGCTCCAAGATCGGCGAAGCCCTGGCCGCGGTGCCGGCAGCAATCGAGGAGATGCTGAAGGCCGGCCGTGCGTAGGATTATGGGCCTGGATATCGGTGATAAGAGGATAGGAGTCGCCCTGTCCGACCCCTTGCAGATACTGGCCAGCCCTCTCAGGACAATCACCCGCAATGACGACGGGTCCGCATTGATCGAGATAGCAGCGCTGGCCAGGCAGTATGATATTGGCAGGCTGGTGGTGGGCCTCCCCTACCTGGCGGACGGCTCGGTGGGTGAGCAGGCACGCAAGGTGCTGGATTTTACCGAGAAGATAAAAGCACAGGCCGGCCTTGAGATTGTCATGCTGGATGAGCGGTACACCTCCTTTGCCGCCGGCCAGATGCTGAGGGAGGCCGGCAAGAAACGCAACAGCCTCAAAAAGCAGATAGATGCGGCCGCGGCCACGGTCATACTGCAGGCTTACCTCGATGAAGCCGACGCGGCCAGGCAGATTTCGCAACAGGGGCCCCCTTCCCTATAATTAACTGGTTGTGACCCTCCCGTGATAGCTGATTACTTGAACGTCCTCAAACCCAGGGAAACCGGCCTGCTGGTTTTCATCGGCGCCTGCTCGGCTGCCGTGTCGGCCGCGTCGGCGGGCGGGGCTTTCCCCGTAGGGATCTTCATATTGACCGTCATAGCCATAACCTGCGGCAGCGCGGGCGCCAACGGGCTGACCAACTACCTGGACCGCGACGTGGATGCAAAAATGGCCCGTACCTGCAAGAGGGCCCTGGCGGCCGGGAGGATAAAGCCGCCGCAGAAGGTATTGCCTATGGTAGTTGTGCTGATCGTGGCCGGGCTGGTGCTGGCATGGCTGTTGTCCCCCGTGTGCTTCGTAATCGGGCTGGTCGGCATGCTGGCATCGGGCATACTGCGCAAGACCGTTTCGTGCACCTACTTCGGCATCATCGCCGGCAGTGCGCCCATCCTGATCGGGTGGTACGCCATCAGCCCGCAGCCCGTGCTGGCTGCCATGCCCGTGCTGTTCTTCCTGCTGATCGCGGCCTGGACCCCCCTGCACGTGTGGACGCTGATGCTGGCCAACCGCTCGGACTACGAGCAGGCCGGCCTGCACTACTTCCCGCTCAGCTGGCCCGACCGCAGGGTCATCGCCCTGCTCGCAGTCCTCTCGCTCGTGCTGTCGGCCGTGGGCATAGCCATCTACTTTCTTTCCGGCTTCCTCCACTGGCTGTACCTGGCCGTGGCAGTGCTGATGGGCCTGCTGATGGTCGTTGCCAGCATACGCCTGCTTGCAGCGCCGAACTCAAGGAACGCCTGGGTGGTGTACAAGCTCTCGGCCTTTCCCTACCTCGGCATAATTTTCACGGCCATGGTGGTCGACGGGTGGCTTCTTTGATCCCGGACCCGCAGTCCGTCCTGCACTACGCGTTTTACCCCCGCTCGGTAGCCGTGGTTGGGGCGTCCGACCAGACTCTCTCCGCCGGCTACCATTTCCTCAGGCACCTGCTTGACCTGGGTTTCAGCGGCGGCATATACCCGGTCCACCCGAACAAGGACACCATCCTCGGCCTCAAGGCCTATCCCACCCTCAAAGACGCCCCCGGCGACGTGGACCTGGTGATCTGCTGTGTCAACACGGAGCATGTGCTTTCGCTGCTGGAAGAATGTAAATTAAAAAATGTGAAGGCCGTGCACCTCTTTACCGCGCGGCTGGGTGAGACGGGCCGCCCGCAGGCGCTGGAGCTGGAAAAGCAGATAAAAGATACCGCCGGCCGGCTCGGTGTGGGCCTCATAGGCCCCAACTGCATGGGAATTTATTGTCCCGAGTCGAAGGTGGCCTTCGGCTACGGGATGCCCGCCGAAGCGGGGGATATCGGCCTGGTTTTTCAGAGCGGCGGCGCCGCTTCCATACTTGTCCAGTCCGGCGTGCTGCTGGGCCTGAGGTTCAGCAAGGTCCTGAGTTACGGCAACGCCATGCAGGTGGATGAGAGCGATATCCTCGATTACCTGGCAAACGACGAAAAGACGAAGGTCATCGGCGCGTATTTTGAGGGGGTGAAGGACGGCGGGAGGTTCATGCGGTCCTTGAGTGCGGCGGCCCGGAAGAAGCCCGTCATAGCCATCAAGGGCGGCCGGGGCAAAGCCGGTACGAGGGCTGTGGCTTCACATACGGCTGCCGTGGCCGGCTCGCACAACACCTGGGACACGGCCTTTGCGCAGGCCGGGGCGGTGCAGGTCAAAGATATCGATGAGATGACCGGACTGCTGTGCCTGTTTAGCGGCCTGCCGCCGGTGGCGGGCAGGAGGCTCGGCATCATCGGCGGCGGGGGCGGCAAGTGCGTCATTGCGGCTGACCTGGCCGAGGAGGCCAGGCTAACTGTACCCCCGCTTTCCGCGGAGCTGAAAAGTAAGCTGAAAGAGCTGGTGCCCACGCTGTGGGACTGGATAGGCAACCCCATCGATTTCTCCATCTGGGGCAACGAGGCCTTCAAGGCCGCGCAGGTCAGGCAGATGATGTTTGAGGACCCCGGCTTTGACTGCCTGGTAATGCATTTGTCCGACGACAACCCCCTGGACGACGAGTGGTGGACGGCCATCGTCAGGATGGATGTGGACAACATCATCGACCTCCACAAACAGGAGAAAAAGCCCGTGGTCGCGGTGCTCAGCAGCGCGAGGCCGGGCTACGATGACCTGCAGAACATCCGCTGGAGGACCATCAGCGAGCAGAGGTCGAAGCTGGCCGCTGCAAAAGTCCCGGCCTTTGACACCACGGCCGAGGTCATGCGCGCACTGGCAAAGTATGCCGGCTACTGGGAGTGGAAGCGGGATAACCCGTAGTGGCTATGGCTGACAGCCTGTTCAAGATCACGCACCACTGTGATGGGACAGGTGCGAGGGTGGCCGGACTGGCGCTACTGCACGGTAAAGTCACCACACCTATATTTTTACCCGTGGGCACGCAGGCCACGGTCAAGAGCCTGGACACCGCCGACCTTGAGCGCATCGGCGTCAGGATGCTGCTCTGCAACGCCTACCACCTTTACCTCCGGCCCGGCATCGGTGTGATCGCAAAGGCCGGCGGGCTGCACAGCTTTATGAAGTGGCCCCGGCCCATACTCACCGACAGCGGCGGCTACCAGGTTTTCAGCCTGTCTTCCTTCCGCAAGCTGAAGGAGGATGGAGTGGTCTTCCGCTCGCACATCGACGGCAGCGAGCACAGCATCACGCCTGAATCTTCCATGGAGATGCAGGAGGGCCTGGGGGCCGACATCATCATGGCGCTGGACGTGTGCCCCGGGAGCGACGCTGCCAGGGATAAGCAGGTTGAGGCCATGGCATATACCGCCCGCTGGGCCGTGCGCTGCCGCGAAGCCCACCGTGACAATGGCCAGCTCCTCTTCGGCATCATCCAGGGAGGCACATACCCCGATCTGCGCAGGGAATCGGCGCAGCAGGTAACGGCGCTGGACTTCCCAGGCTACGCCATCGGCGGGCTCAGCCTGGGCGAGCCCAAAACAACGATGTGGGAGATCGTAGAGGCCACGGTGCAGCACATGCCCGCCGGCAAGCCCAGGTACCTTATGGGCGTGGGTTCCCCCGAAGACATAGTGGAGGGGATCTCCAGGGGTATAGACATCTTCGACAGTGCCCTGCCGACCAGGGTTGCCCGCAACGGCGCCCTGTATACCATCGCAGGCAGGAGGAACATCAGGCGGGCGGATTTCAGGGAGGACATGAGCCCTGTCGAGCCGGGCTGCGGATGCTACACCTGCGGTAACTATTCTGCTGCCTACCTGCACCACCTCTTCAGGAGCGAGGAACTGCTGGCCTACAGGCTTGCCACCATTCACAACCTCTACTTCATGCAGCAGCTGATCGAGCAGGCCCGGGCGGCCATTGCCGAAAACACCTTCCCGCAGTTCAGGAGCAGCTTCCTGGAAACCTACAAAACCACCGACGAAGACAAGCGCATCGAGCAGAAGACGGCGGCGCTGAGGGGCAAGAAGAGGGAAGATTTTCCTGCTATAGATTAGCAGCTATTTCACTGTGAATAGACATCGGTATGTATGTTCATCCTAGCTAAGCTTCGATTTTAATTCCTCTATAGTATATGGTGGCACTTTCTTATGCAGCATGGCATGACAGTTTGGGCACACTGGACGAAGATCTTGTATAGCATCAACCTTGTGCTCCTCGCCTTTTTCTGAAATAAGAGCGAGATGGTGAACATGAATAAATCCATTACCCACCTTACCATAGCGTTCAGTGAATCCCATGCCGCAAACTCGGCAACTTAGCCCATAATGATTTATGCACTTTTGCCTTGCGTCAGGATTTCTTTCATATTGTTTGATTAACCTACTATTTTTGTTGCCTTCAGTATAAATAGTGCTTGATACGTCCGGTTTATGTGGTTTAAATTGAGTGCCCGTGACCTTAGACCAGGCATCCTCAAGTATTTGCACAAATGCTTCGGGAACATGTACTCCTGATGATTGCTGGTACCAGTCAAATTTGGAAAAATCACCCGTTGATAGAAAATACTCATCTAGAATAGGAGCTTCACTTATGACGTCAAATGCAATATCGACACGATTTACCTCTTTTCCTTTTACTGCCTGTTCAGCATCCCAGTGTGGTGCTTTGTATGGAACGGATAATATTACGCCCGACCCTACAATACCTCGGTTAGGAACACCTAGCCGAATTAGAAATGCACGATCTCCCGGTTCAATATTCTTAGTTACACCACAACTCCAGCTACGTTGATGAACACCTTCAGCGTTTGCCTCATATATTGCTTGCGGTAAATCCTGCCATTTGTATTTGTTAGGATTCCACGTGAATAGGATTGTATTGACCTTAGTGCTGGATTTATTAATTGCTTCTTTGTTAACCTGAGGTTTTTCAAGTGATGAACTGGATTTGATGAACCCCAATTCCTCAAGGTAGTTTAGCCCGAATTGGGTAAATCCGGTGTAAGTGACCTCAGAATTCCATGCAAATTCTTTATTGATTGCCACTGCATATTGATGAGTTAAATCATCGCCTGAATGCCCTTTCCTTACCAAATCAAGCAAAGAATATACGGCGTGTATTGTTGCTGTCCGAGAAGGATCCGAAAGAATATGGTCACGCATCAACTTCTTCTGATTGTCTGACAGGCTCCATTTTTCACTTGCCCTAGCGGTATAATATTCCTTGCCAAGATTGGTTATCGTTACTGTGCCTTTATCTTTTATGGCAATCAAACCTAATCCTTTGGCAAAGCGTGCCAACATCCTTACTCGTTCAACAGGATGTTTAACATCACCACTCTTCGTAGTATCGACGTAATGATCCGCAAGAGTAATTATATCCGTCCGCTCCTGTCCGGCAGCGAAATATACGACACCGTTTATATAGTGAAATTTGGCAATCGTGAACACCTGACCGCGCATCGTGCCTCCTATTTGCAGATCCATTAATGAATTTGCATACTGTCGTAACAGCATACTCTAATGGGCTCATCACTTTCAATACCACAATTTTTTTATTTATTTTGCCGATACGATAAAATGTTGACAAAGTTTGGAGGCCGAAGTAAATACAACAGACGTTTCGGTGCTATTGATCTGTTTTCCTCGGAAACGATACTAGGTAAAATATCGTAAAAAGGGAGATGGAATAACGAAGTAATCAGAAGTAGAGTTACTGGGGTCAGATCAGGTAATTACCGGTCCAACAATATATTTATAGGCGTGGTGTTCAGTGCTTTCGGCAGGCCGACCAGGTAGACCAGGCCGATGATAAGGTCCACTACGCCGAGTAGGGTGACCGCGGGGCCCAGGCCGCCGAAAATGCAGAAACCGGCCATCATTTTGGGGACCATCCCGGTAAAGCTATAATTTACATATCGGAATACAGTCGCCCTCCAGGTGTGGGAGCGGACAGGAGCTAAAGGAGAGCAAATAATATGGTCATATTCTATAAGATTGCGCGCAAGGACGCTGATTCTGTGGTGGCCGGCTATGAAAATGAAATCATCTGGATTAAATTAAAATCCAAAGACGAAAGGCGATACGTTGTCCTCGATAAGGAAGATTGGGAAGCGATCATATGGAACTATCAATATATGATGGAGAACAAGGATAAAAATAAGAAAAAGGGCAAGAAATAATACGGCACTTATCACGCCAACCTGATCTCTTCTGCCACGGTACCACACCTGTTGCATTCCATCTCGGGTCCCCTGGTCCTGAACTCCACGCTGTTGCCGATCATTATGCATTTCGGGCAATACCAGATGCGTTCCTTACGGGCATAGGTGACAAGTTCGTAATATTCGAAATGGTTCCACTCATCGCACCCCTTGCATTTGCTGCAGTCTTTCAGTAAGTCCTTGTCGCAGTCAGTCACGCACTTTTGCATAGCTTTTGAAATTTTCATTAAGCACCTCCTTTTGTTTAAATGATCAGGCAGTTGGGCAGCCCGATCCGGGGATATTTAGCAAAAGGATAACAGGAGGGCGTGACAGGTGGCTGTCAATATTTATATTTTGAGTTTACAATTTGCAGGCTAAACATAACGCCGTTAGAAACTGTTCCAGGACTGATTGTCTGAAAGTAACTATTTACTGAAACCCTGTTAATTACAGGCTTGAAGTAGCCTCTACCGGCACCCCCTCGTGATCCCGATCGCGTTGAACTCCTCATTGTTTAACGTTGACATGTTATCGATAAGGCGATATTCTATAGTCAGATAGTTGGAAAGTCAGATGGTTGGAAAGAAGGAGACAGTCATGCCTGAGCAAATTCAATTACGTAAGAAAGCGCAACTTACACTTCCGCAGTCAGTAAGGGAGAAACTTGGCATAGAAGAAGGTGATTTTCTGGATGTCCAGGTGAGAGATGGCGAGATTGTACTCAGGGTTAAAAAGTTGATTGATAAGGAACAGGCCTGGTTTTGGTCTGAACGGTGGCAGCAGGGCGAAAATGAAGCTGAAGAAGATATCCGCGCCGGCCGTATCCACAAATTCTCTCATTCCGGGGCAGCAATAGATTTTCTTCACGGGCAGACTGAGAGTAAGTAGAGTAATTCTAATGAGGGCAGCCGTTAATGCCTATTGATCTCACCGAGCGGTTTGTGCGGCAATATTCAAAACTGCCCAGGACCATACAGCGCAAGGTTGATAAGGCGCTGACACTTCTTGAGAATGATTTCCGTCATTCCGGTCTACGCAGTCACCCTGTGGAGAGTGCCCCCGGTGTGTTTGAAGCCTACGTTGATCGAAAATACCGCATGACTTTTGAGCACCGCGCTGATACCTTCATAATGCGCAACTTTGATAATCACGATGAATGCCTGCGCAGTGCATAAGGAACTTTTTATTGAATTCCTGCCAATTTCAGGCTTGAAGTAGCCCCTACCGGTACCCCATCGTGATCCCGATTGCGTTGAACTCCTCTTCTATATCGAGGAAGGCCTGCACCAGCACGGGGTCGAACTGGACTCCGCTGCCGGACTCGATGATGCCGCGGCTCTGGTCGCGCGGAATGCTTTCCTTGTAGCAGCGTTTCGACCGGACCGCATCATACACGTCCGTAACTGCCATGATGCGCGCTTCCAGGGGTATATCTTCGCCGGCCAGCCCGTCGGGATAGCCGGTCCCGTCCCACCGCTCGTGGTGGCTGCGCGCGATTGAAATGCCCATGGCGACGAAAGCGTTATTGGGGTACTGCTCGTGCACCTTCTGCAGGGTGGACACGCCGACGACGGTGTGGGTCTTCATCACCTCAAATTCCCCGGGCGTCAGCTTTCCCGGCTTCAGGAGGATGCTGTCCGCAATGGCCACCTTGCCGATGTCATGCAGCGGGCTGGAGTTGTATATGCAGTTCACGAAATCCGCATTGATGGCCCCCGCATAGGGCGATTTCCCGCCCAGCCGCAGGGCCAGGGCTTTGCACAATATCTGGACCCGCTCAATATGTGCCCCGGTGTCCGGGTCACGCGATTCCGCAAGCTTCGAGAGGGCGAAA
>Ga0247841_10004129_pt1 | contig 25457 bp, 17 predicted proteins | sample LaCruzMarch2015__2_FD_192410 | JGI IMG/M metagenome (GOLD analysis project Ga0247841, IMG submission 192410) | Freshwater microbial communities from meromictic Lake La Cruz, Castile-La Mancha, Spain - LaCruzMarch2015_18m | ecosystem: Environmental > Aquatic > Freshwater > Lake | place: Spain... | reverse complement strand
TGGCCAGTTCGGGAAACAATTCGCCAAGCTGGATCCCGCTTACGTTGGTGGGGATTGTGGCCTTCAGCTGACCCGTGTAGTCGTAGCCCGCATCCGGTTTCGGATCCCAGGTATCCGTGTGCGACATACCGCCCCACAAGAAGACCTGGATGACCGCCTTGGCTTTGGCTTTAGTCGGGGTTTCGGACGGTTGCGTGTCGAACGCCAACGTTTCAAAATTCAGCCTGTCGGCCAGCAGCAGCCCGGCTGCGCCGACAAGACCGCGGCGCATTGCCTCCCGTCTGGAAATTGGCGCACCGCGCAGGCCCGTCAAATCAAAACTCGGCGACTTGTTCTTTAAACTGTGTTTTGTGCTCATGTTTTCAGTCGCTTTTCATTTCATCTGGCCATGTCGGCAACAGGCTTGCGCTCCCGGTCAATGCCGATAAAGAAATTCATCGCTGTTGATCAGCGCCCAGACGAGGTCAATCCAGGCCTCACGCCCTTTTACTACGCCTGACTTGGCATACGCCTCCGCGTTCTTCACTTCGTCCGCCGTCGGGAAACGCGAAAGAACCGTCAGGTAAATATCCTCCATGATCTCTTGCGGCTTGCGTTTGGAACTTATGATAGCCTTCAGCTTGGGGCCTTCTTCAAGCTTGCGCTGGATATGGCTTGAATTCAGCATATGCATCCGCTGGGTGGGCGACGGACGATTGACGCGTTCGCTTTCCATGCCGGTGGCGCGCGCCGGATGACCAAACAAATCCAGGAAGGGACTGGTAATGCTGCCGTCCGGCAGTGAAATCGCGGACTGATTGTCTGGAATAAAGGTGAATGGTTCCGGAATGGCGCTAGTGTACAGGTCCGACGTGCCGGTGATCTGGTTAATGGCATCGATCAACACCTCCGCATCCAGCCTGCGTAACGGATAGAATGCAAAATTGGCCTCACCCTGAGGAACATCGGGCTTGGGGATGAGCGCTGAAATTTGATACGTTCTTGAGGTCAGTATCAACCGGTAGATGTGTTTCAGGTCGTAATGGTTCGCGATAAACTCCTTCTGCAGATAGGCCAGCAGCGCGGGATTGATGGGCGGGTTATCCGGCCGAATATCGTCCGGCTCATGAATAATGCCGCGCCCCAACAACCAGGACCAGATGCGGTTCACGATGTTGGCGGTAAACCAGGCATTCTTCGGGGTAATCAACCAGTCGGCGAAGACCTCCCGCGGATCCCGGTCGGGGGAGAGCTTCTTGATCTTGGTTCCATCCGGAAAGACGGCTACTTGCGACCCACTACGAACAGGCTTCGCGGCCGCCGCTTGCACCACCACGGCATTGGTAGCCTGTTGGGATGCACTGTTGGTAGCTTGTTGGGCCACGGCATTGGTGGCCTGGTTGGTTACGACGCTGCCGGCAACTTGTTGCGACGCGCTGTTGACAACCTGCGCCAGGTCCCCCTGGTTGGGATCCCAAAAGACGATTTCCTCTTTCCATTCCCGGGTGGGCTTATAACTGATCTGCGAGAAAAAAACCGCCATGCCCGACAAGCATTGTTTCGGCCAGAATTCGGCCCGCGACCCCATGAACGTCAAGGCCACGGTTGTCGCAATGCCTTCCGGGGTCTTGTCCTGCATGGCGCGATAGAAGTTGACCTGTCCGACGCGGAAATTGCTGCCGTTCGCCGTGAGCATCTCACGGACGAATCGGTCATACGGTTTGTTATCCCGGATGGACGTCCGAATCCAGCGATGATACGCCTGCGCCGCATTGGGCCACAGATTGATGGGGAACTCGGCCTTGACCCGTAACAGATCACTCCATTTCATCGCCCAGTAATCGGCGAACTCCTCCCGCTCCAGCAGACGATCAACCAAAACACGGCGCTTGTTCTGGTCCTGATCCTGAATGAACTCTCGCGCTTCCTTCGCCGTGGGCAGCATGCCGATCACATCCAGAAAGGCGCGGCGGACAAACACCGCATCGGAGCAGATGAGCGGGCGAATGCCCAACTTCGACAACTTGCGAGCAACGAGTTTATCGATCGGGCTTTCCGAGGTCGTACAGGCAGAGCTTTCAAAAATGTTTTGTTCCGGTCCCGATGCCGCGATTCCGCCCAGGGCCGCCAAGAAGAACACCGCCGAAATTAATGAAGTCTTCATCCCGGATTGTTGACAAGAAATTATATTTTTGGAGAACAATTCTGAAGCTTCAACTTCAGCGCACTTGCCCAGTCATAAGGAAAACTTTAACCCAGGCATGGCCATACGGCAAGGATTTTGTCTTCTTTTCGCATGGTATCCCGGGAAAGACGCTACGTGGCAGAAAAACGCGAGGCAAGCGGATCGGCGGCACTCGGAAAATGCACTGCCTTTTGGCTCGTTGCCTGTTTTGCGGATGGTAAACCGCGCTTTCAAATCCGGGTTAGGATTGACATTCCGGCCCGCGCCACCTACTTTACCCGGCATGCAAACCGTTTCTTGCTTGCCATGCCTGGCTCATAAGAGCGACGCATGGATGCCGGGCAAGAGGCTACTGTCCGCGGAGGCCGCAAGCAATTTATTGTCCGATCCCGTCACGGCCAGGCGGCAAATCAAGACAAGGTTTCAGCGCATGTCAACCCAGCGGGCAATATTTCCGGCGCTGTTGGTACTGGCGCTGATCAACAGCGGCCGCGCCGAGGATATCAAAATGAATCCACTGACTCCCGAGGAAGAACGCGTCATCGTGCACAAGGAAACCGAGGCGCCTTTCACGGGCGAGTACAACAACTTCCACGGCAAGGGCACCTATATGTGCCGGCGGTGCGGCACAGCGCTGTACCGTTCGGATTCCAAAATTGATTCGGACTGCGGCTGGCCCAGTTTTGACGATGAAATCCCTGGTGCGGCGCGGCACCAGCCGGACGCCGATGGAATGCGGACAGAAATCCTGTGCGCAAAGTGTGGCGCGCACTTGGGCCACGTTTTTTTGGGGGAGCGGCTCACACCAAAGAACACACGTTACTGCGTGAACTCAATTTCAATGAAGTTTTTCCAGGACGATGCAACATCCGCAACCAATGCCGCAGCCTTACCAACGGCCATGCGGTCGTCCACACCGGCGGCACGCTCCGCCCCAGATCCCGCGCCCAAGACTGAGACGGCCATCTTTGCCGGCGGGTGTTTTTGGGGCGTTGAATACTATTTCAAGCGGGCAAAGGGCGTGCTTTCGACACAGGTCGGCTATGTGGGCGGTCATGCGGATAACCCCACCTACAAGCAGGTCTGTAGCGGCATGACCGGCCATGCCGAGGCAGTGCGTGTAACCTATGATCCCGCGCAGACGACTTATGAGAGTATGGCAAAACTGTTCTTTGAGATACACGACCCGACCCAGGTGAACCGGCAGGGGCCTGATATTGGCGCGCAGTACCGGTCCATCGTGTTCTACCAAGGCAACCAGCAGAAGGCCGTGGCCGAAAAGCTCATCGGAATCCTGAAGGCCAAGGGGTATAACGTGGCCACGCAGGTTGTGCCCGCCGACACCTTCTGGCCGGCCGAGGACGATCACCAGCAGTACTACGAGAAGAACGGCCAGTCTCCATACTGCCACATTTATAAGAACAGGTTCTGAAAAGTGGAGAAACATGGAATAAGTTCGGGCCAGCCCTGAATGGCGCCCAGACCCGGTCCTTGTACCACCATGTCCGCTTGTTTTGGAGGAATGCGCGGCATATTCGCGCGCTCGAAAAAGAAAAGCCCGATGAAAACAAGCCTAATAAAAACTCAGGGGCCAGTCGCTATTTCCACCCTGGTTCTGCCTTCACGCTCAGAACATTGCATTACGGTTTCCGGCCGGAACCAGGCAGCCATGCACCGTCTGCTGCGCGAGGCAGCCGGGGAACGGCAAGCGGTTATTCTGAATCGTTTTGTTTTTGCCAACGGCAGCGACTATGCAAACTTCCGGAAAAATATGACGACTGCCGACGGACCGGTCACATGGCTCCAGGGCGCTGCCGGCCGGGAAGTGAAGCTCCCCGTGGCAAGCCACGGAGCATCTTTGTTTAAAGCGAAACTCGGCGAAGCTAACCCGGCTTCGTTTCGCTGTGGCGAACTTCGCCGGGTCGTCTCGCCATTCATCCCTGTGGCAAGCCACAGGGCACTCTGGCGAAGACGAGCAGAAATTTCTTTCATGCAGGCCCGGGCCGTGTCCGGAACTCAACCTCGCAACATTAAAATCAAGGGGCGCGAAACAGGATTTGTTTATGAAGATGAATACGCCCGCTATTGCCATTTGAGCGGTATATATCCTGAAAATCTCAAGGCATCACGATCGGTACAGGCCCGTGATGTTTTTGAAACCATGAAGTCGGCGCTTGAAGAACAAGGCTTCGCGTTTGCCGACACGGTCCGCACGTGGTTCGCGCTCAACAGGCTGCTGGAATGGTATGAAGAATTTAACCATGTGCGCACGACATTTTTTGAGGAAAACGACGTGTTCGTTAAAATGGTGCCGGCCAGCACTGGGATAGACGCCGCCAACCAGTTCGGCGCCGCGATCATATGCAATTTGCTGGCCATACAACCCAAGACAAGCCGGCTCAAAATTCAGTCGGTTCTTTCGCCAAGGCAGGGATCGGCATTGAACTATCAAAGCTCTTTCAGCCGCGCCGTTGAATTGGCCTTCCCGACTCACCGCTGCCTGCTTGTTTCCGGCACCGCCAGTATCGCCAAGGATGGGAAAAGCGCCCACGCGGGAAATCCGGCGCTCCAGATCGGGCTAACGATGCGCGTTGTCGAGGCGTTATTACGTTCACGCAATATGGACTGGAACGATCTGTTCCGCGGCATCGCTTATTTCAAAAACATGGATGACCGGATTTATCTCGACAAGTACTGCGGCGACCATAATATCCCCGCGTTTTCATTAGCGGTCGCCCACCTCGACCTCTGTCGAAAGGATCTGTTATTCGAAATCGAAGTGGACGCTGTTAAAATTGCCGAATAATGCCGTGTTTGTCGCCACGCAACTACGTTTTATCCGCCCCCGGGTTAATCAACCCTCGGGTTAAATGAAGATACGCGCGCCAGTTCGGCAAACAGCGACTTTTCCTTTTCGCTCAGGTGGCGCGGCACGGCGACCTGAATGATCACGATCAGATCTCCGTGGTTGCGCTCGCTCACCAACCCCTTGCCGCGCAACCGCAGGCGCTGGCCGCTCTGCGTCCCCGCCGGCAAGTTCAGCATAGCTTTGCCGGTCATGGTCGGCACGGGCACCTTGGCGCCCAAGGCTGCCTCCCACGGCGTTGCCGGCACGGTCACTTCCAGGTCGGCGCCAACCAGGTGGAACACCGCATGCGGCGCAATCTGCACCAGCAGGAACAAATCGCCGGCCGCCCCCGCGCCGGAGCCCTGCCCCCCCTGCCCCGCCAGGCGGATGCGTGCGCCATCGGTCGTGCCGCGCGGAATCTGCACGTTATATTGTTTTGATTCGCGATGCACCCGCCCATGCTCATCCATGCGGGCAACCTGCAAATGAATGGGTTTCCTGACACCGTGAAAAGCTTCTTCCAGCGAAATGGTCACCGTTGCTTCGTGATCTTCTCCGCGCCGTTTGCGGAAGTTCTGAAACGGACCGCCGCCGTCCTGGCCGGGGCGGAAACCTCCGCCGGGGCGGAAACCTCCGCCACCAAAGAGCGACTCGAAGAAATCGCTGAAGTCGCCCTGGTCTTCCGCCGTATAGCCGCCGGAGGATTCCGGACGAGCGCCGAATTCGTACCGCATCTGCTCCCAGCCGGGCGGCGGCGCAAAATCCTGGCCCGCGCGGTAATTAGCGCCGAGCTGGTCGTAGCGCTTGCGTTTCTCCGCATCGCCAAGCACTTCGTACGCTTCCGCAATTTCCTTAAACCGGGCCTCGGCATCCGAACGCTTGTTGACGTCAGGGTGATATTTCCGGGCCAGCTTGCGGTATTGCTTGCGAATGTCATCGGCGACGGCCGTACGCGCCACGCCCAGCACTTCGTAATAATCCTTGAATTTAACGCTCATATTCTGCAATCGTTTCAAGAACGTTCTTCGTTCTTGGTTCCTCGTTAAGCCAAAACAAAGAACGATGAACAAAGAACCGAGAACGCATTAATCCGAATTCCCAAACGCCTTCAGCCTACGGATTCTTGGCCCCTGCATTTTTCAACACTTCCTCCACGGAGCGCCGTCCTTTGATGGCCGCCCATTGGAACGCGGTTTGCTGGTAATTGTCCGTGGCGTTCAAGTCGGCCCCCTTGGCCAGCAACAGGTTCACTACGTCAACCGACCCCATGATCGCAGCATGATGGAGCGGCGCCAGGCCCAGATTATCCTTGATATTCACATCCGCGCCTTTGGATATCAGGGCCTTGACCACATCGGTATGGCCATACTTAATCGCCATGACAAGTGGCGTAGTGGCCGTCTGATCCCGGACATTGATATCCGCGCCTTTGTTCGCCAAAAGTTCGACGACCTCCTGCCAGCCATAGAGCGCGGCCGTATGCAGGGGCGCCAAGCCCAAGTCATCCTGCGCGTTGACCTCGGCCCCCGCGGCCAGCAATGTCTTGACCACCGCCTTGTGACCCATTCCCGCGGCGTTATGAAGCGGCGTACGCTTTTTCAGATTGCGCGCGTTGACATCCGCCCCCTTGGCCAGCATTAGTTCCACCACGTCATTGCGCCCCATGAAGGCCGCCAGGTGCAAAGGTGTCGCGCCGGAATCGTTACGCGCATTGACATCCGCCCCCTTGGCCAGCAGGATCGCGGTCACGTCGCGACTGCCGCCGCCCGCCGCCCAATGCAGAGGCGCAAATCCGTTATTGTCCTTGCTGTTGGCCAACGCCGGGTCATTATCCAGCAATATTTTAACCTGATCAACCTGGCCCAGTTCGCAGGCGGTATAAATTGCTTGCGCCCCCGCCGGGCCCGTCAACCAGCCGGCAATTATCACCAAACCACATCCCATCCCCAGCACTCGTTTCATCATCGGGCTCCTTTTATTGTTTAGAGGTCAGCGGTCAGAGATCGGCAATCAGAAATCAACAATCCGAAATCAGCAATACATTCACGCTCCACGTGCTTCATTCATGCTTCCCGTGCGATAGCCTTCCAAGTCCACGGCAATATATGAAAATCCCTGCTGCTTCGCCAGCTTTGTGATGCTGCGGCGGACAACAGGCCGCCATAACCGCCGGATAGCCGCCGCTTCCACTTCAATGCGCGCCACGCTCCCATGATGCCGCACGCGCACCTGCCGGAATCCTAACCGCCGCAAAGCTTCCTCAACCCGGTCCACCGCCTTCAGCCCGGCGGGTGTAATCCGCGAGCCGTAAGGAAAGCGCGAGGCCAGACAGGCCATGGCCGGCTTGTCGGCCGTCGGCAATCCCAGCCGGCGCGACTCCCGGCGGATGTCCGCTTTAGTCAACCCGGCCTGCAGCAGCGGACTGATTACGCCGCATTCGGCGGCGGCGCGCGCGCCCGGCCGGATATCATGCACGTCATCCGCGTTGGTGCCGTCCAAAATCCATTCGATCGCATGCCGATCGGCCACCTGCCTCAGCCGATGAAAAAGTTCCTGCTTGCAGTAGTAACAGCGATTGACCGGATTGGCCGCAAACCGTGGAATCTTGAGCTCATTGGACCGGATCAGCAGGTGCCGGATACCAAGCCGCCGGGCCAGGGCCGCGGCCGAGCGCTGTTCGCGCGCCGGGTATGTAGGCGAAAGCGCCGTCACGGCCAGGACCTGGTCGCCCAGTTCCTGCCGGGCCACTGCCGCCAGCAAGGCGCTGTCCACGCCGCCTGAAAACGCGATCAGAACGGAACCTAAGCGCCGCAAATGGTTGCGCAGGCGCTTGAGTTTGCCGGTCGGCATACGATTTTGGCGAATGGATTTCATTGGCGCATCATCCGACCTTCCACCGTTTATGTCAATCGCAATCCCGCTCGGAGCGGGATCAATTAGGCCCCGAAGAGGGGCAACAAAAACCCTGGATTCCCGACTCGTGCTTCGTAGCGAAGGCTTACTTCGCAGAGTAGCATCAGGTCGGGAATGACAAACAACGTCTACCCATTCTGTCATTCCCGCGAAAGCGGGAATCCAGAATACGTGCAACTTTGAAAATCCTTGGCATTATAAGGTAGTCCATAATAGTCCATACACTGAAAACAGGTAGAGCCGACTTCATGTCGGCTATAGCCGGTATAAAACCGGCTCTACCATGTATGGACTATTATGGACTGACTAATAAATTAGATCCCGATTTTGTTCCGGTATTTCCTTTGCAATTCAATGCACTATTTGCCATACTAAATAGAAATTAACTTTCACGACAGAAAGGACTCCTCATGGAGGCGAAAATCAGGGCCAAGTTGGAAGAACTGCGCAACATGCTGAAAGCCGATGGCGGCGACATGGATGTCGTAAGCATCGCGGGCAACCAGGTGAGCCTGCGGCTGAAAGGCGCCTGCGGCTGTTGCCCGCACGCCACGCTGACGCTCAAACAGGGCATCGAACGGGTTCTGCGCGAAGAGGTGGACGCAACCATTACGGTTTTGCAGGTGTCCGCCTAAAGCGGATCCGCCAAGGCGGAAAATGAATTATTTTGCCGACAACTCGCTGGCCATCGGACGGACGCCGCTGGTTCAACTCCATCGCATTCTCGATGGGGCCCGGTCACTGGTATTGGCAAAGATCGAGGGGCGTAACCCCTCCTACTCCGTAAAATGCCGTATCGGGGCGGCCATGGTGTGGGACGCGGAACAGCGCGGCGCGCTCAAACCCGGCATGGGCATTGTGGAGCCGACCAGCGGCAACACCGGCATCGCCCTGGCCTTCGTGGGCGCGGCCCGCGGCTACCCGGTTACGCTGGTGATGCCCTCAACGATGAGCCTGGAACGCCGCACGCTGATGCAGGCCTTCGGCGCGCGCGTGGTGCTCACGGATGGCGCCCTGGGTATGGCCGGCGCCGTGAAGCAAGCCGAGGCCCTCGTGGCGGAAAAGCGAGAAAAATTTTTCATGCCCCAGCAGTTCAAGAATCCGGCCAACCCGGCCATTCACGAAAAAACCACCGGCCCTGAAATCTGGGCCGATACGCAAGGAGGCGTGGACGCGGTAGTCGCCGGCGTCGGCACCGGCGGCACGATTACGGGCATTGCGCGATTCATTAAAAAGGTCAAAGGCAAACCGATTTTGACGGTCGCCGTCGAGCCGGCCGCCAGTCCGTTGATTTCGCAGAAACTCTCCGGCGTGCCGCTCAAAGCCGCGCCGCACGCCATCCAGGGCATCGGCGCCAATTTTATCCCCGACGTGCTGGATTTGTCGCTCATCGATCGCGTGGAGCCGGTGACGAATGAAGAAGCCGCCCTGTATGCCCGGCGCCTGGCGCGGGAGGAGGGCATTCTGGCCGGCATTTCCAGCGGAGCCGCCACGGCCGCCGCCATGCGGCTGGCCCGCGAACCAGCCTGGCGCGACAAGACCATCGTGGTCATTCTGCCGGATTCCGGCGAGCGCTATCTTTCTACGGAACTTTTCGTCTTGACCGGATCATAGAAATATGCCAGATTTTTTGAAAAAGACTCACCTTAGCGCCACCTATCAAAATAAGAAGAGAGCGGCAGTATGAGTCGTATAATCGCCTTGCGAAAAACATCGCGGATTGTCGGACTGTGCGCGACGCCGATTCTGACGCGCCCAGGCGCAGCCTTTTGGCGAAGCCTGGTGGTGATTGCCATGCTTGCCTTGTCCGGCAGCGCGCTCGCGGGCGCCACCAATACGCCCTACACCGACACATTTGAAGAGTACACCAACGGCACACCACTGATTGACGGCACCAACGCGTGGTACGGTTCCTCCAGCGACATTATTGTCACCAACATTGTCCGCACAATCTTCGGCGCCATCAGCACCAATGCAGCCATGATCCCGGTGGACGGCACGCTGTCCAATCGGTGCACGAGCACACATGGCACCGGCGTTTTTATCCAAGTTGACGCAAATCTGGAGTTTTACGAAATCTCGAACTCCCCCGCCGTGGACACGAATGTAACCGCCATGTTTTACGTTGACAGCAACGGGTATTTTGTTGTCCATAACGGCGCGGCTAATCCCACCCCGACCAATTCCATCAACTGGGTAACTTTGAAAACGGACTTAGAGGGGCAACCGATTGATCCGTTATCGGCGAACACGAATGTTCGGATAAATTTGCGCCAGAACTATCAGGACAAGACATGGGCGCTGTACGCCAATAATGTGCTCCTGACTAACGCCATTGGCTTCATCAACACGGCGCCGACAAACTTCACGGGATTTGACTTGTACAACGGGAGCACCACGTCCTACCTGGACAATGTCGCTATCTCGGATTGGCAATTGGTGATGGAGGTGTCGCCAACGAACATTGACCGCGCGGTCTGGCAGGGGCAAGACGCAGGGAGCAACCAGGTGGAGGTTTGGAACAACAACGGAACGAATGCGATGTCATTCTCAAACTCAGTGATTTACACAAACTGCGGGACGTATACAAACTGGCTCACGGTGACGCCCGTAACGGGGACAAATTACGGGGAGACACATAAGTCGGCTTTATGGGTGCGGATGAACACGACCAACTTGCCGCCGCGAACGAACGCGTACGAGGCCAACGTGCAGGTGACGGCGGAGCCCGGGATGGAAAGTTCGCCGCAGTACGTGCGGGTTACGGTGCTCGTACAGGGGGTAGGGCTGTGGGTATCGACGAATAATTATTCGAAAGTGATGACCGAGGGACAGACGGCTTGGGATGTGTTCCGGGTCGCGAATACGGGTGACGTGCCTCGCGGAACGATGTCGTACACGTTGACGGCAACGAGCTGGCCAACAGCGTGGCTGAGCGTGAGTCCGTCGAGCGGTTGGGTAATAGACGACACCAACAACGTGACGGTAACGTATGCAACGACGGGACTGACGCCGCTCAGCGCGCCTTACACCGGCCGAGTGGACGTTGTAGCGCTGGGAGTGGGAACGCAATCGGTGAACGTGACGTTGCAGTTGAACCGTCGGCCCGTGGTAGCGTGGGATGCGGGCAGCAAGGCATGGACCAACGAGGTCTTACTGGGTAGCAGTCTTGCGGGTACGAATCTGGCGGTATGGAACGGGAGCGGGCAGCCGGCTGGCCGAATGAGTTACCGAATATACGTGGTCAATGATCAGAGCGGATGGGTAGGTGTCAGTCCGGATAGCGGGGTTAGCACTGGAAATCAACAGGTGGCAACGGTCAGTTACACAACAACGGGATTAGTGGCGGGGGTGTATACGGCCCAGTTGATGGTGGAGGGACGCGATGAGGTCACGGGAGAATTGGCAACCAACGGACCGCTGAGCGTGGGGCTACAGCTGACGGTCAAGGGATCTCTGCCCGTGATAAAGACGGACAAGGCCAGCTTGAGCCAGACGGTTCTGCAAAACAACACGGTGACTAATAGCTTCCTGGTATGGAATGAAGGCCGGTGGCCGCGCGGGGGCATGCGCTACACCGTGACCCCGGACGCGGACTGGGTCACTGTACTGAGCAATGGCTCAGGGGTGGTGACGAACAGCACCAATAGTGTGCAAGTGGTATGGGGACTGATAGCAACGACCCTGGAGTCGGGTACAAATTATGGCAACCTGGTGGTGCAAGCATGGGATGCAAGCACCGAGACGCCCGTGACGTCCGTGGCACTGCCCCTGACGCTGATAGTGGAACCACGGACGCCAATGAATCTCGAATTGCCCACGGTGGTGGGCACGATGTATATCGGGCAGACGGTGACCAATAATGTGGGAATATGGAAAAACCAGGAACGGCTGACTTTCACTTTCCAGTGGCAACGGGCGACGACCAGGGCCGGCGGCAGCCTGATAAACCTGGGCACGAGCAGTACCCAACAGTTAATTTACACCAAGAACGGCCGCGACGACCGCGGAAAATATCTACGGGTGGCCGTAACGGCGACGGATGCAATGTCTTTACCCTCCATGAACTATACGGCTTATTCAGCCTGGACAAATGCCGCCAAGGTCAAGGCCTTGCATGCGGATTTGAACAGCGACGGCATTACGGACCTTTGGTTTTACGATCAGCTCAGCGGAACTTGGCGCTTGAATTTTGGAACGGCGAGTTCGGCCGCGGGGGTCTGGCCAAGGCCAATACCTGGTCAGCTTATGGAGGCGGTGCCGGGGGATTATAATGGGGACGGGATTGAGGACCTGGGAGTCTACGATCCGGCCAACGGAATGTGGCATGCTTTACTTTGGGAGGTTTGGGAAGAAAAGAGCGGTAGCTTGTTTAATGAGGTCGGCGCAACGCCCATGCCGGCGGATTACGACGGTGACGGGATTACGGACCTGGCCTTTTATTTGGAGGGGTATTGGGGCGTCCTCTATTCAAGCATTGGATGGCCGCCGGTCGTGGTGGCGCCGTTTGCCGAGGGCGCGCCGGTAATGGGTGATTGGGATGGAGACGGGACAACGGACATGGGGGTATATGCAAATGGTATCTGGACGCTTCGACTGGCAAACGGTGATTTGGTGGATGTGGAATTCGGCGGAAGTGGAGCGGGCATATTGCCGGCGCCGGGGGATTACGACGGGGATGGGGCAACGGACATGGGAGTGCATGACGTCAACGTGAACAAGTGGAGCTGGCGTTCTTCAGAGACGGGGACCACCAATAACGAGAGCTTTGGTCCATGCGGCGGCTGGCCAACGCCGGGATATTACGATCATGATGCGAAGGAAGACTTTGCGCAGGTATTTTCGTACCAAAATGATTTCTACGTGTGGCTCGTGAAGCGAACGATGGAAACGAATTTCCAGTACCGGGGCCAGTCGTACCAGCACAGCACCGACCGCTGGCGCGTTAGTTGGTAACTAACAAGTTAGGCCGCCAAAGGCGGCAACTTTAACACTGGATTCCCGATCAGGTCGGGAATGACAAACAATGTCCATTCATTCTGTCATTCCCGCGAAAGCGGGAATCCAATCCAAACTTTGATTGAATTTCTTGTGCAGTGTAGTGGCGGTTCGGTAGAACCGCAAGATTGTCCGTCGGAGGCGGATCCGCCAATGGCGGAAAATTCCTATGCAAAAAACTCCTTGCGAGGTTGGGACGCGGCGCGTGCTGAACGGCATCCAGCATCATCTCAAATACACCCGGTGCAAGAACTGGGGTTCGGCCACGGATTTCGATAAGTATCTCAGCCTGGCGTATGCCATCCGCGACCTGGCCGTGGATAAGATGATCGCCACCCAGGGCGCCTACCAGGTTCAGGACGTCAAACGGGTGTATTACCTGTCCATGGAATTCCTCATGGGACGCCTGCTGGCGAACAACATCACAGCCTTGGGCGCGAGCGAAGCAACCGGACAGGCGCTCAAGGAGCTGAACCTGGATTTCGAGACCCTGTGCCGCTGTGAAACGGATGCCGGCCTGGGCAACGGCGGTCTCGGCCGACTGGCGGCCTGCTTCCTTGATTCCATGGCCACCTTGGAATTGCCGGCCTACGGCTACGGTTTGCGCTACGAGCACGGCATGTTCCGACAGGAACTGGAAAACGGCTGGCAACGCGAGCGACCGGACGACTGGCTGAAATATGGCTATCCCTGGGAAATGATTCGCCCGGAATACACGATCCCCGTACTGGTTTTCGGCCGGGTCGAATCCATACGCGGAGCGCGGGGCGCCGTCAATCCGGTCTGGGTGGACTGGCAGTTGTTTGAAGGCGTGCCTTACGACATTCCCATCATCGGCTACCAGGTGAACACCGTCAATTTCCTGCGCCTGTGGAGCTCGCGCGCCAGCGAGGGGTTTCGGCTGGACGTGTTCAACCAGGGTGACTACGTGAACGCCACCCAGCAGAAGAACTGGGCGGAAGTGGTGACCAAGGTCCTCTATCCTTCCGACAACACCTCGGCCGGTAAGACCCTGCGCCTGGTTCAGGAATATTTCCTGGTCACGTGCTCCATCCGCGACCTGATCCGGCGCTACCAGAAGAATCACCGCAACTGGCATGATTTTCCCAACAAGAACGCCATCCAGCTCAACGACACTCATCCGGCCCTGGCCGTAACCGAGCTGATGCGGTTTTTTCATGATGAAATCGGCCTGCCGTGGGACACGGCCTGGGACATCACCACGCACAGTCTGGCCTATACCAATCACACGATCATGCCGGAGGCCCTGGAGAAATGGCCGGTGCCGCTGTTGGAAAGAGTCTTGCCCCGGCACCTGCAGATCATTTACGAAATCAACCAGCGCTTTCTCCAGCAGGTCGAGGTGCGCTATCCCAATGATCTGGAACGCGTGCGCGCAATGTCGCTCATCGAGGAAAGCGCGCCAAAACAGGCGCGCATGGCCAACCTGGCGATCGTCGGTTGTCATTCGGTTAATGGCGTTTCGGCCTTGCACACAGACTTGCTCAAAACCAAAGTGTTCCCGGAATTCACCGCCATGTTTCCCGGCCGATTCAACAACAAGACCAACGGCATCACCCAGCGCCGATGGCTGTTGGTCTGTAATCCGACCCTGGCCGGATTGATCACGGACACGATCGGCAACAGCTGGATCAAGAACCTGGACGAACTCCAGCGCCTGGAACCTTTTGCCGATGACTCCGGTTTTCAAAAAGCCTTTCTCGAAGCCAAGCGGCATAATAAACTGCGCCTGGCTAAAATTATCCGCAAGGTTACCGGCGAGACGGTTAATCCGGATTCACTGTTCGATGTGCAGGTCAAGCGTCTGCACGAGTACAAGCGCCAGCTCCTGAACGTCCTGCACATCATCACGCTCTACCAACGGCTCAAGGCCTATCCCGGGCTGGAAATGACGCCGCGCACGTTTCTTTTCGGCGCCAAGGCGGCGCCCAGTTATACGACCGCAAAATACATCATCAAGCTGATCACCAGCCTGGGTGACCGGATCAACAACGATCCGGACGTCCGCGACCGCCTGAAAGTTGTGTTTCTGCCCGACTACGAAATTTCGCTGGCGGAGCGGATCATCCCCGCTGCAGACCTCTCCGAGCAGATTTCCACGGCCGGCACAGAGGCTTCCGGAACCGGCAACATGAAATTGGCGCTCAACGGGGCCTTGACGATTGGCACGTGGGACGGGGCCAACATTGAGATTGCCCAGGCGGTGGGCCGGGAAAATATTTTCGTTTTCGGGTACCGCACCCCGCAACTGGCCCGGCTTGCGAGCGTGTACGATCCGCACGAGTTTTATCAGGCCGACCCGGAATTAAAACAGGCGCTGGATGCCATCCGCGATAATCAGTTTTCAGCCGAGTCCCCCAGCCTGTTTGCCGATCTGTACGCCGCGCTCGTGGAAAGGGGCGACCATTATTTCCTGCTGGCCGATTATCGCCCCTACCTGAATGCGCAGAAAAAGGCCTCGGTCTTGTATCGCCACCAGCGCCTCTGGGCGCGCCGCGCCATCCTTAACGTGGCGCGCGTAGGCCGGTTTTCCAGCGACCGCTCCATCCGCGAATACGCGCGCGATATCTGGCATATCAAACCGCTCGCCATCCGTCTCGACGCCGATCAGGCGCCCTGACGAAACACAAAAGCGCTTGATACCCAGGCTTTATTCGTGATATAAATTGAACATTGAATCAGGCCTTCGGTAGACTTTGCCGTTCGATCCACCATGGAAGGCGGACAAGTCGAACGGCCTCTACAATCCGTCGGCTGACGGATAGTGGCGGTTCGGTAGAACCGCAAGATTTTCCGCCATAGGATCCGCCTCTGGCGGAAAATTCCTATGCATTAAATTTGGGAATGTCTCAGGAGGCCACCATGAAAGCCACTATATGGATCGCAATGCTGGGAATTTGTTACCTTTCCGTTACGACCTTCAGCGAGGAATATGCCATGACGGGCGGCACCAATGCCACCCCACCTGAACCGACAGCAACGGCTGTATCGACAGCAACGGCTGTGTCGGCCATCACGGCGGTGACCAATGCGGATGGTGCGGTAATCGCGCCACCCGACGTTAACGCGCGCATCGCCGATGACGGCTCCACCGCGTTGCACGAGGCGGCCCAGTTCAACCGGCTGGACGAAGTCAAGCTTCTGCTGGAAAAGGGCGCCGACATTAACGTCGCCAACAATGTCGGCATTACACCCTTGCACCTGGCTGCGCTGGCTGGGCACACCGATATGGTCGCTTTACTCCTGGACCACAAAGCCAATGTCAAGGTCAAGGATACATTCGGACTGACGCCCCTGCACTTCGCCGTGCAATATGGGCACGTGAGCACAATGGTCATATTACTCGATCACGGCGCCGAGATCGAATCCAAAACCAATACCCAGGGGCTGACCCCCTTGCATTGGGCGGCCTTTTGGGGCCATATCGAAGGCATCCAGTGTTTATTGGCGCATGGCGCCGACATTAACGCCCGCGACAATACCGGTAACACACCCTTGACCTGGGCCGAGGCCTACGGACAACATGATATGGCCCGCCTGCTGGCCCGCAAGGGCGCCAAGGGCCATAATCACGAAAAGCTTTACGGGCTGAATGCCTCATGGCATCTTGACTGAAGAAATGGTTAATGGTCAATGGCTGCCGGGGCATGGTCAATGGTAAATTATTGATGCGCTCCTATCGAAATTGAATCCTTGACCATTGTCCATCAACCATTCACCATTATTTCGTCTCCATCAACCATTGACCATCCACCATTAACCATTTTATCGCCGATGCTTGCCGATTACCATATTCACACGCCGCTCTGCAAACACGCCAAAGGCGAAGCCTCCGCATTTCGCACACGGGCCGTGGAGCTGGGCCTGCCGGAAATTTGTTTTACCGATCATGCGCCCAACCCGGATGGTTACGATCCGGTCAACCGCATGCAACTCGACCAGTTCCCCCTGTATCGAACAATGGTTGCCGACTTGGCGCGCGCGAGCCAACCCCGGTCGCCTCCCCGCTCCGCCGGAGCGCTTCGCGGTGGCGAGTCGGCGCCGCCTGCCTTCGCCCAAGCGCTTCGCGCAGGCAGGCCAGAGGCGGGTAAACCGGTGGTCCTGTTCGGTGTGGAAGCCGATTATTACGAAGGTTGTGAACGCTTTCTTCAGGATTGGCTCCCGCGCCAGGAGTTCGACCTGGTGATCGGCTCCGTGCATTACATAGACAACTGGGGTTTCGACAATCCCGACGAGCGGCACGTATGGGATTCCGTGGATGTCACGAATACCTGGCGGACCTATTTCAACCTCATCGGCAAGCTGGCCGACTGCCGATTGGCTGACAGCCGATTGGCTGATGTGGTTGGGCACCTGGACTTGCCGAAAAAATTCGGGCATCGGCCCTCCGACCGGGATTTGAAGGAAATGGCCCAGCCCGTCCTGGATCGCGTGGGGAAGGCCGGCATGGCCATTGAAATTAATTCCTCGGGACTGCGCCGGCCGGTCCATGAAATCTACCCCTCCGCCCTGCTCCTGTCGCTGGCGAAGGAAAGGGGCATCCCGATCTGCTTTGGCTCCGATGCGCATCGGCCGGAGGAAGTCGGCTGGCGGTTCGACGCCTCGCTGGCGCTGGCCCGCTCGGTCGGCTATACTCACGCCGTGCAATTCCGCCAACGTCAACCGCGGCCGTACGCCTTGCCGACTCTCTAACGGGGACAATACCTACAACCAAAAATTTAACTACTGATTTCACTGATAACACGGATGGGAAAGAAGCTGGCGTGACCGGATTACGCAATTCCATATCCGTGCTATCCGTGCCATCCGTGGTTCCTACCTCGGCGGGTCCGCTTCGGGCGGAAACATCTTTTCCGATCAATACATCAACATGTCCTGCCACTTTTCGCCCTCGCGACCCAGGCGCCACAAGCTTTTCTGATAAATGACCAGGTGACAGCCGTTGCGGCCGAGTGCCGCCGAATCCACGCGCAGAACCGCGCTCTTACGCTTTCCCAGCAACTGACGTTCCGCTTCCGTGGCATTGCGGCCCTTGAGCGGCAAGCCGTCTTCCGTCACCGCCATTTGAAGGCCGCCCCCCCGATAATTTTCTCCTTCCCAGAGACACGGGTAGCGGTCAAAAAAGTCCGGCTTGCGCCGCGCGGCCAGCACGATTTCGAAGGCCGCCGGCAAAGCGGTAATGTGCCGGAAAAAATCGAAGTTCGGCTGTTGCCGCTGACTTTCAAACACCGCCAGGGGGTCCACGCCCAGCAGGTTCCATCCATTGAATATGTCATGCCCCCGTCTAAATTTTTGCGCGCGGTACCACTGATTGAACCGCGTGTTCAGGATCAGCCCGATTTCGAAATGCAGGTGCGCCTGGCTCAGGGGCATCGGCGGATTGGCTGTGTGGCCGATGATCCCCAGCACGTCCCCCGCTTTTAATAATCTCCCCCGGGTCGCGCCGGGCGAGAGGGCCGCCAGATGCGCGTAGAGCGTATAGACCATCCCGGAAGGACATGCATGGACCAGCACCACATATTTACCGTAATTCGAATTCCCGGCTTTCGTGTTGACATAGGCCACCTTACCATCGGCCACGGCATACACGGCATCCTGCGGACGGCCGGCGCGGTCCCGCTGGCCGGCGGCAATATCGATACCTTCATGAAAGGAAGCCGCCAGGCCTTTGCCATAAATGGCGGTACGCACCGAGCCGAACAGCGCGGATTCGGGCCGACCGGAGGCCGTCGGCTGAAACACATCGGGGTCATCCCGGTCGAGCACCTGATCGGTGGGAAACACGAGATGTCGAAATGGGTCAGCCGCCGCCTGGCCACAGCCCACGGTCCACAGCCTACGGTCCGCTTCGTCCGGCGTTTCCAGTTCAGCGTCCTGCGCGCCCGGCTGCCTGGCGCGGAAGCACAGATACAGAACCAGGCCCACGAAGACAAGTTCGAGGATCACAAGCAGGGCGATGGCCCCATACCGGCGGCTTTTATATTCCAACGTCATGAGGCAAGCGATAATATGTGGAATTAAGCGCACCCGCAAGCGCCATGATTTGCCCCGAAAAAATAACTTGCCGCGGTGCGCCATGCGTGTATAAAGAATGGCGTAACAAGGAGTCAGAATTCAGAAGTCAGAATGAGGACAGCCAGGCCAAGAGCTGAAATTCAGAATTCCTCTTCTGTATTCTGTCTACTGATTACTGACTTCTGTCTTTTTTCAAGGAGACGGCATGAAACCTGAAGTGCTTGAGCGCTGGACCTGCGACAACGCGGCGGACCTGTACGGCATCCGGAATTGGGGCGCTGGTTATTTTGATATCGCCGCCAGCGGCGACATTGTGGTCAAACCGTTCGGACTGGTCAGCGAGACGAGCATCAACATCATGGACCTCATTGCCGGGCTTAAGGCGCGCGGGCTCAACATGCCGATCTTGTTGCGCTTTGCCGACATCCTGTCCTCACGCATCAAGCAGTTGTACGAGCACTTCAATTCAGCTATCCGGGATTACGGCTACCAGGGCGTGTATCGCGGCGTATATCCGATCAAGGTCAACCAACAGAAGCAGGTCGTGGCCGAGATCATGGAATTCGGCCGGCCCTATCACCACGGGCTGGAAGCCGGGAGCAAGGCGGAGCTGATGGCCGCCATCGCCTATACCGAAGACCCCGAAGCGCTTATTGTCTGCAACGGCTACAAGGACGAGGAATTCATTGACCTGGCGCTGTACGCGCTCAAGATGGGCATCCAAACCATCCTCGTCCTGGAAAAGCCGGACGAGCTGGCTATGATCCTGAACCGGGCCGCCCAGATGGGCGTCAAGCCCCGGCTCGGTGTGCGGGTCAAGCTTTCCAGCCGCGCCGGCGGTCACTGGGACGGATCCGGCGGGGACCGCAGTATGTTCGGCGTCAACGCATCGCAGACGATCGAGATCATTGACCGCTTGCGCAAGGAAGGCATGCTGGACTGTATGCAGATGCTGCACTACCATCTGGGTTCGCAGGTTTCCAATATCCGCAATATCCGTTCGGCCCTGCGCGAGGCTTGCCGGTTGTACGTGGAAATGGCGCGTGAGGGCGCCGCCATGGGCCTGATCAACATCGGCGGAGGCCTGGCAGTGGATTATGATGGCTCGCACACTAATTTTGCCAGCAGCCGCAATTACACCGAACAGGAATATGCCGCCGACGTCGTGGAAGCCATCATGAGCGCCGTCAAAGAATTGGGCATCCCCCACCCCACGATCATCAGCGAATCGGGCCGCGCCACGGTCGCCCATCATTCCGTGCTGGTCTTCAACGTGCTCGATGTGAGCCGGTTCGAACCGCAGACCACGGCCGCGACCGACGAAATGCCGGCGCATTACCACGAAATGCTGAACAATCTGAAGGACGTTCGCCAGGCGCTCTCCACCAAAAACCTCCAGGAGTGCTATCACGACGCCGTGTATTACCGCGACGAAATCCGCTCGCTCTTCACCCATGGCCAGTTGACCCTGCGAGAGCGGGCATTCTCCGAAACAATGTTCTGGGATATCATCTGCCGGATCGCCGCTGAAAGCAAAGAACGCAAATATGTGCCCGAAGAACTGCAGGGCCTGGAAGTGGCGCTGGCCGATCTCTACTACTGCAATTTCAGCGTATTTCAGTCGCTGCCCGATTCCTGGGCAATTGACCAATTGTTCCCGGTCATGCCGATTCACCGCCTCCAGGAAATGCCGACACGCCAGGCTACTCTGGCTGACATTACCTGCGACTCTGACGGCAAGATTGACCGCTTCATTGACCTGCACGACGTGAAGAACACCCTCCCTCTGCACGAACTGCGCGGCGAGGACTATTACCTCGGCGCGTTCCTGGTGGGCGCTTACCAGGAAACTTTGGGCGACCTGCACAACCTGCTGGGCGACACGAATGTGCTGCATGTCCGCGTGGGCAAGGACGGCACGGTGGAATACGCCAACGAGATTGCGGGCGATACCGTCGCCGACGTGCTCTCCTATGTGGAGTACGACCCCCGCGACATGATCAACCGCGTGCGCATTATGGCGGAACAGGCGGTGCGTGATGGCCATATCACGGCCGTGGAACGCCGCGAAATCATGTTCGCCTACGAAACCGGCATGCGCGGGTATACCTATTTCGAAAGCTGAGATTGAATTTTCGATTGCCGATTGCCGATTTGCGATTGAAAAGGACCGTCGGATTAAGAGAATCCATTAAGTCAATTGAACTCAAACCAATCCAAATTCCAAAATAGGAAACCAGGTTTCCCCCTACGCGACCAGGCCACACCGGCCGCGCTCCGCCACAGCGCTTCGCAGCGGCGAGAGCGCTACGCCCAGGCGCGAACCGCTTCGGCGGGACAAGTTGGCGGACAAGTCGCGCAGGCAGGTCCAGGCGAGTCCGTAATCGGCAATCGCAAATCGGAAATCGCAAATCGGAAATTTCCTCACTTCCTGGAATACGATCCCGTTTATATCCACAACCCACGCGCACCTTACGCCGTCCTGCCGGTGCCGTATGAGCGCACCGTCAGCTTTGGCAAGGGGACGAAGCGTGCGCCGGCGGCCATTCTCGCGGCCAGTGCGCACATCGAGCCTTTCGACGAGGAACTGTTCCAGCCCTTGGATTTGGGTGTCCAAACTCTGCCGGCCATTCCCTGCCAACGCGGGACTGATCGCCAGGTCCTGGAAGTCATTCGGCGCGCCGCCGCCGGCGTCCTGCAGCGGGGGCAGTTTCTGCTGGCCCTGGGTGGCGAACATACCATCACATTCCCCCTCGTGGCCGCAGCCAAGGCCTTGCATGGCGACCTGACGGTCCTGCATTTCGATGCCCATCTGGACCTGCGCGATCGTTACACACAGACGACCCTCTCACACGGCTGCGTCATGCGGCGGGTTATGGAACTGGGGGCGCCAATTGTGTCAGTCGGCATCCGCAGTGTCTGCGCCGAGGAATTCCGGCTTGTCAAACAGCATCGCTTGCCTGTATTTTGGGCGCGCGATATCGTTCAAGCCCGATCCGAGGCCTGGATGAAGGCCATACTCGCGCGCCTGGGAAAACGAGTGTATATTTCGATTGACGTTGACTGCCTGGATCCGTCGCTGATGCCCGGAACCGGCACGCCGGAACCGGGCGGCCTGGGCTGGTACGCCCTCGCCGGGCTCCTGCGGCGCGTTTGCGCCGCGCGCCGAGTGGTGGCAGCCGATTTGGTCGAAGTGGCGCCCGTGCCCGGTACGCCATCCTGTGAATATATCGCCGCGCGGCTGGCGGCCAAGCTGATGCTTTATCATCGGATTGGAAAGCCATTTACGGTTTGAAATTGGAAATTCGAAATTGGGACATGCATTCGAGGCTTTTCGTGTAGCCGCGCCGGTGACGGCGCGGATCCGGTTGGCAGTCGCGGAATAATCTATTATGGCGGGCTAACGCCCGCAACCCAACTGGAGCCGGGGTGCCCTCACCCCGTCCGACCGGCCTGGGGGCAGGCCGGCTCCAAAACATACACGCAAAAACGTGTATCTTTACAGAAAAGTCGCTAACATTACAAAAGCGTGAAAGCCAAATTTCCAATTTCCAATTTCCAATTTCAGCGTCCCTCGAACACCTGCCTTTTCCTCGTAGGCCTTTTTATTATCCTGTTCGCTGGCTGCGCCCCGGTGCTCCGGGATGCCGGCGGTGTCCGGATCGTAGGCGACATCGTTTCCGGCGATAAGGATCGCGACATTACGATCACTACCCGCGACCCGCAACGTATCCTCCAGATCGCCCGTACCGATCCCGACGCCGAGGTGCGCGCCGAGGCCGTCCGCTGCGTAAGCGCGCCCGACAACCTGATAACCATCGCCAACACGGACCCCGAACCGAAAGTGCGCGTGGCGGCGGTTTCCCGGTTGCGGAACGAGGACACGCTTCTGCGCCTCATTGCAACCAACACGGAGCCCCTGGCGCGCCTGGCCGCCCTGGAACAGATCCGGGATCAGCAGACACTGTTTGAAATCGCCATGGCCAACAGTGAACCCATGATCCGCAAAGCAGCCGTGGAACGGATCACCAAGAATAATTTGCTTTTTTCAATTGCCATGACTAATTCGGATTCGTTCATACGCATTTCCGCCGCCAGCCGGATCACCAATCAGAAACGACTGATCATAATCGCACAGACCAATTCCGACCCACTCGTGCGCCGTTCCGCGATGCGCGACGTTGCCAGCCAGGCGGTGCTGACTGAAATTGTGACCCGCGATCCGGACCGCGATATCCGCAAGACTGCGGCGGAACTGATCACCAGCGCGGATGTGATCGAACGGCTGGCCGCCGGCGATACCGACCCCGTCATCCGCTACATGGCCGTACGCAAGGTGACTAATCTTGACCTTCTCCGGCGCATCGCCGTCACCGATCCCGACGCACTGGTCCGTAAAACTGCAACGGAGCAGATTCCGGAGGAATCCCTGCTGGCTTACATCGCCGAATTCGATCCGGATGCCGATGTGCGGATTGCGGCCATCAAACGCCTGAAAGGCCCCCCCTTGGCCATAGTGCTGGCAAGCGACCCCGACCCCGCCGTGCGCCTGAGCGCCATCCAGAACGTTACCGATGCCGAAGTCCTGAAAGAAACGGCCCTGACCGACGAGAATCCCAAAGTGCGAGCGACCGCGATAAACCGCACCAACGATCGCCTGCTGGTCGCGGCCGTGGCACAACGGGATGTGAATGTCAGCGTTCGACTGGCGGCTATCGCCCGGCTCACGGACCAGGCCGTCCTGGAAACCATTGTTCGGAATGATGTCCGTCAGGAGGCACGCGCCGCAGCCGCCGCCAAAATGGTAAACCAGACGGCCTTGAGGGACGTTGCACTGTTCGATTCGCATCGCTCGGTCCGCCAAGTGGCCGTCGAACGCATTACGGACCAGGCGATCATTGAGGAACTCGCGCGCAGCGCCAATCCCAACGTCCGTCTGTTGGCCGTAGCCAAGCTGACCAACCAGCAGATTTTGAACGATATCGCCCACAACGATCCGTTCCCTGCCGTGCGCAAAGCCGCGCTGGACTTGGTAAGCACACCGGCCACGATTATAATGATCGCCCGCGAAGACAGCGATCCATCCATCCGCAAAGCGGCGGTCCAGAAGTTGATTGATGTTGAAACGCTGACGGCCATCGCCGCGTCCGATCCGGACCGGAACGTCAGCAGTGAAGCGCGCGCGCGCCTACACGCCCTGCAAACCAAGTCCGCGTTTGCCACGCCCTAATCCTGGAGAAATGTCATGACCGACCCTGCTATCGCTGTGACCAAGACGGCCGAGACAGAGGTCATCATGGATTATGACCGGTTGCAGTCGCTTCTGCCGCACCGCCCGCCCCTGCTTATGCTCGATCGCGTCCGGCTGATTCCCGCCGAAAAACGCGCAATCGGACTCAAGAACGTAACGATCAACGAGCCTCATTTTCAGGGCCACTTTCCCGGCAGCCCCGTTTTGCCGGGCGTGATGATCCTGGAAGCTATGGTTCAGACCGGCGGCGCCGCCATTCGCCAGTTTCTGGATATTCAAAATGACGTCGCGTTCCTGCGCACACTGGACAACGTCAAGTTCCGCAAGCCCGTTTTCCCGGGCGACCGCCTGATGACGGACATAACCCTGGAGCGGTTCCGCTTGGGTATAGCAAAGTTTCGCGCGATCGCCACGGTGCGTGACCAGCCAGTTTGCCAGGCCGAGTTCACCGTGGGATTAAGCGCCAACGTGCCCGACCATATTCAAGACACCGAATTTGCTCCGCCCCTGGTCATGGACAACACCCCCATACAGTTTGCGCCGATCAACAACATAAACGGGATCATGAATATCATCCCCCATCGCTATCCTTTCATTCTGGTGGATGCCATCTACTTCGAGGGCAAAAACCGGATTGTTGCGCTTAAGAACGTCACGGGTAACGAGTCCTTTTTTAGCGGCCACTTCCCAAAACATCCGATCATGCCGGGCACGCTCCTGGTGGAGGCCATCGCCCAGGCGGGCGCCGTGTTCATCCTCGGCAAGCCGGAAAACAAGGGCAAACTCGCCTATTTTATGACCGTGGATATGGCGCGGTTTCGCCGCCCGGTCCAGCCGGGTGACCAGCTCCTGATTGACGTCTTGCAGACGGCATCGCGCCCGCGCGTCGGCAAGGCGCATGGGTATATTTATGTAGGTCATCACTTGGCGGCTGAAGCCCGCATTTCGTTTGTGCTCGTGGACCGGTCATCACCGGTGGACCGGTCATCACCGGTGGACCGGCCATCGCCGGTGGACCGGCCATCGCCGGTGGACCGGCCATCGCCGGTGGACCGGCCATCGCCGGTGGACCGGCCATCGCCGGCGTGATGAAAGGCACTTATCGCCCCAAAGAACGGGCTCTTGTAGACTTCTGAGCTGGTCCGGCAATTTTTATTTTCATGATTTTTACCTGGTCAAAACAGCTTAAATAGCGACGATTTTCGCTAAAGGGGAACCGCGTTTAATCAAGGTTTTCAGGTAACGTG
>Ga0247841_10004127_pt1 | contig 25468 bp, 31 predicted proteins | sample LaCruzMarch2015__2_FD_192410 | JGI IMG/M metagenome (GOLD analysis project Ga0247841, IMG submission 192410) | Freshwater microbial communities from meromictic Lake La Cruz, Castile-La Mancha, Spain - LaCruzMarch2015_18m | ecosystem: Environmental > Aquatic > Freshwater > Lake | place: Spain... | reverse complement strand
CCAGATGGCAGGAAATCCCAGTAATTGCTGGTAATGCTCGGTTAGTTTTTGCATCTTGGTGGTTAGGATTGAAATACTGCAGTCTACGATTTTATCCCATCATTCCACTAAAGTATGCGGAGAGCCAAACGATATAAATGGCATGATCCTCTCGTGGCTCTATGGTAATTTCAAGATCGGCGCAACGAAACGCTGACCCGATTTCAGCAACATTAAAAACGATGTAACCTTTCATAAACGGGATTTACTCGTCCACTTCATCTCCGTTTTTTTCTGTAACGGTGTTGTTCATTATATTGGCAAAAACAAGAAGGTAACCAAGTGCACCCTTGCGGACATTGGTGCATAGCTGCTTGTTCTGATTGAAGGTCATCCAGATTGTGCACTGGAACTCGGCACTGATATCGGAAAAAGGAGTGGCTTGGTCATGCCAATGTTCCAACAACACGGCTCTATAACAGGGGAAAAAGCAGGCCCGAAGAGAGCCCTACGTTCAGAATGAAATATTAAACGAACATCCAGAATAGGATATCCAATGCCAAATGGGACGCCTCAAAAATCGGAAAATGCTTTTGCAGAAACGAGCATTTCTGCAACGATTATTGATCAACTGGAGAATAAAGGTATTGTGCGTTGCATAAAAATATTGCTAAATTATAGTCATTTGCAATAACTTTATGCAATAGGAAGGTAGAAATGTATTGCTTTAATTCCCTGTTTCCTTATATTATTCAATAAGTTTATATTTTGAAAACATATCTTTATTATTATCGTCGATAATAATAAAGAATTTACTGTTATCCCCACTGATATTAAAGTTAAAGCCTAAATCATAATCATAATTGCCGTTACGACTAGGATTATATTGTGTTTTTATATAGGCTATTCCATAGTCTGCAACTTTTCCAATTCCTCCACAAACCTCACAAGGGGAATCTTTTGCGCCAACACCAATATCCAACTTTTCATTTTTTGTTACTTTCCCGGTCCCATTACATGTAACACAATCTTTTAGTCCTGTTAAACTATTTTCTATTCTTGCAAGAGCCCTCCCATTTCCTTCACAAAATGGACATACTGATTGATATAAATGATCGCCATGTATTTCAGCTGCCTCGGGGTCCCATATTCTTCTGTATAACATATTTGTGTCGTGCGAGATGATCTCATATTTATCTTTGTCATTATTAGTATAAAAGCAGGCACTTCCACTACCATTGCATGCGGGACAATTTATAACAACATTAACATTACGATACTTTTTATCATTTTCTTCATTAATAATATTATTTACATTACTTATAGCCTCATCTGCAATTAATTCTTTCTCTTTCTTTTTTCTTGCTTCTATATTAATTATATTTTGCCTCTTTTTTTGCGATATAATAATCATTAAGGGAATTGATATACAAATAATATAAAATAAATAATCCAAATTGCCGCCTAACCTTGTGAAAATTCCTACAACAGATCCAACTAGTCCAATAACTCCATAAATAATACATCCACTCAGGCATGATATTGGTACATTATCATTACTATCCATATTAATTTACTTGTGATTTTATGGAGCATTTTCTGTATTGAAAGACAATATCAAAACGATTCCCGTTTCATGGGGACCCTTTTCTATAAACATTTTCTGCTTCTTCTAAAAGGCAATAATATCGTTGCCATCATCCCATCCCTATATTTTGCTTTGCCAGTTTTGATCAGAAGAAACCGTTTGTTTTACGCTCACGACCTCCTTGCGCTCAGCTTCCATTCTGCTCCGCCGGGCACGCTGCGAGAGCAAATATGCCAGCCTCCATGAACCACACCCAACGCTAACGGCAATAAGTAAGCGCGGTCGATCAGACTGTATAAAACCCAAAACGGGTCTGAACTGATTGGGAATGAAATCGAAACAGGCTGAATTAAGAGAATAGAGAGTGAATAGCCCTGGATATTTGATCTGTAGCGATGTGAGATCGGCATGGAATTGATCGCATAGAAGAGCCTCAGCAATCTGTTCGTAAAGAGTTTCAGCCAGCAACTGAGACGCATAAAAAGTTTGCATCTGACCATCATGAAAAGCTTTAAATAGGTTTTCAGGCTCGCTTGGCACAACAGCGGTAACTGCATCTCGTGATGATGGATTTGATTTGATTGTAACAACCTGCCCCAACTCAAACTCGAAAGTATCAACCTTTTTGTTATCCGGAGCTGTTATAGGATTCATTGCATGAACCTGGTGTTGAGTTTCAGTTGCAAGAAGTGAAGACTTCGTGGTTAGTAATTCTTGGATAATTTCCTCATCCGCTCCAATAACAACAGAAAAACGCTGTAACGTGTCAAGATCCCGATAAATCTCTTCAAAAGACTGTCCTTCCGTTGTCGCATCAGCCCAACGATTGCGAACTGTTTGCATCTCATTTACGAAATGACGGTCTTCAGATGCCAGACCCAAGCTTGTACCATAATTGGTACCAGTTCTGATCAAGTACACTAAGGAGAGCGGCGAGATCCAAACCGTTAAGTGTCGTAATCTTGAGCTCTTCTATTCTTTGTTTCTGTTGAAATGACAGTGCATTTATGACTGCTTTATTCCACCAGTCATCAAAGATTTTTGGCAACACCTTTTCCAAAAAAACGGAAAGCTGCAAGGCTACCTCGTTTTGAAGCTTTACAACGGTTCCATAGACAGATATCATTTCATCATTCATTTAACGTCCCTCTGGAGATTGTTAAACAGCTTATCTACTTTGAGTATTAATGAGTAAATTGTACAAAGCTTCTTAAGAACAGTATACCCCGCAGAGTACACTGTATCACGAAATAGTCTGGAATTGAGGACGTTAAAGCACAAAATAGGGTTTATGACACTCTGTCATATAGTGTGCAACGTTATAGTTTTGTAAAAGGTGATTGATTAGTGATGTTGGTACCTGTATAAATCATATCGTTGTTTGTTAATGTAGCTAATCGCATACATTTTTCAGTTTTTATGCCCATAAAATTACACCGGAACAGCAATTTACTGAAACCGGCAGAGAGGGCTCTCAGAAATCTTTTCAATTTAATATTTAATAATGATAATGTATTTTATCATAACTAAATACGAGCAGAGCAGCCGAACATCCAGTCACCATGACCGCCACCTTGCCGATTCTCGGAAAACTGGCTCTTTCGAAACCGGAATTTCATGCTCTGAAGACCACTCATCTCCCAAAGCCTTCGCCGGAAAGAACTCTACCAGCTACAGGTACAGAATGTGAAGTAACGAAGCGGTGCGATGCATCTCTTTATCTACTTCAAACAGGAAAAAATACGTTTCCTGCCAATGCTTCCGATGGCTCAGTTGTTGATTCCATCATGCTCTGATTTCAAGACTTTTGACGCTTTTTTACAAAAGGGCTTAGCAGGCAATTTAGTCCGTTTCGTGAGCAGACCCCGGGGTGTCTTCGTTGGTTGCGGCTTCACCGGCATACAGATAACTTAACACTGCGGCATTACTGCGCTTTTGTTGTTCCTGACCAGCATAGAGCACCACTTTTTTCACGACACGTTCACCAAAAATAGCCGCAACTTTATTGAGTTGTATGAAACTCTCCTGATTAATCGTCTGCGATGACTTGATTTCGAAGAGCCTTATCATATTACCCGCTTCCAGCAGAACATCAACTTCCAGTCCACTGCTGTCGCGATAAAAATGAAGGTTTGCTGCCAGGCCATCATTGATGCGAGCCTTGAGCATTTCAAGAACCACCAGATTTTCAAACAGCGATCCTCGCAAGGGATGAGCTTGCAGATGTGAATCCTGCGTTATTCCGATCAGCCAGGAAGCCAAACCTACATCGTAAAAATAGAGTTTTGGTGACTTTGTCAATCGTTTTCCGACATTGGCAAACCACGGGGGAAGTAAAAAAACAATATAGGAGGCCTCAAGCAGGGTAAGCCAGCTTTTTGCTGTCACACTTGAAACCCCGGCATCAGCAGCAAGAGAGTGCAGATTGAGCAGTTGTCCCACTCTTCCTGCTGCCAGGCGGACAAAGTTTTCAAATTGCCGGATTGAGCGTAATTGTATCAAATCCCGCAAATCGCGTTCAACATAGGTGGCAAAATAATCTCCGAGCATGACTGCCGGATCAAGGTGATCTGCATGAATACGCGGATAGCCACCAGCGAACAGGAGATGACGCGTAATCATTATATGCAATAGTAAAGTTTGACTTTACTATTGCATAAAGCCAAGCAAAAAACAAGTAAATTAACACCTGCGAAATGGGAGGGGCTTCAGGTTCATCGCTGCGCTTGGTGACGTAGCAAAGGCTTGTGGCATGGCGCAAATAGCGAAAGAAGCGGCTCTTGGCAGAGAAAGCCTCTACAAGGCGTTACGTCAGGGCGCTCATCCTCGCTTTGAAACGATCAATGCCGTCCTTCGTGCCATTGGCTTGAAAATCGCGGTTGTTTCGGCTCGCCCGTCTTGATTTATGAGGCTTTCATTAACTTCACTCTCTCTCGCCGGAGTTGTAAAGCAAGTTCACGAAGGATTGTGCCCGGCGAGGAGTAACCGTGTTCAAGGTTGTTGGGGTTGCTTCTCAGGCAGTCTATACCTGTATTATCCGGAAATACTGAAAACCGCACGTTACTCAGATTCACCCAATACAAAGAGATCATCCACCTTGTAACGTCTGTACAAAATATCGCAGCATAGGCAGTCAGCTTCTTTAATATCCATCAAGCTACGGTATCAAGATTTTTGAAGCTCTTTTATCAAAAAGTCTGGGCGTAATATTTTTCCCGGATCGTTAGCAGACCCCTTGTTGCCCTCATCTTCATCAGGTAAGGTGGAAAAAGCTAAAAAAAATTGTAAAATAGTATCCAAATAGATACCATAGGAATACATAAATACTTTTATTCGATCATCCTCTTTTGATGCGTGGTTGTCGAGTCTTTCAGACATGAAGGCGAAAGCCAGAATCCTTGCCCGCCTCAGAGTGCAATCCATGGGAACTTTGGCGACTCTGAGCCTGTGGGTGAGGGCATTTCAGAAATGCGGATTCATGTCGGTGCAGGTTATCGGGTCTATTACATGCGAACAGGAACAACCGTTTACCTTTTGTTGGCTGGCGGTGACAAGTCAACACAGCGGAAAGATATTACCCATGCGAAGAAAATAGCTCGTGAACTAAAGGAAGAGAAACCATGAAAACGACATACGCAACATTCGACATAGCGGATTATCTCGATAACGACGAGGTGATTATCGAATATCTTTCTGTAGCCGCTGAAGACACAAACCCTGACGTCTTCATCGCTGCGCTTGGTGACGTAGCAAAGGCTCGTGGCATGGCGCAAATTGCCAAAGATGCGGGTCTCGGCAGAGAAAGCCTCTACAAGGCGTTACGTCAGGGCGCTCATCCTCGCTTTGAAACGATCAATGCCGTCCTTCGTGCCCTTGGCGTGAAAATCGCGGTTGTTTCGGCTCACCCGTCTTGATTTATGAGGCTTTCATTTTAACTTTACTCTCTCTGGCCTGAGTTGCAAAGTAAGTTCACGAAGTATTGTGCCCGGCGAGGAGTAACCGTGTTCAATATTGTTAGGGGTTGCTTCTCAGGCAGTCTATACCTGTATTATCCGGAAATACGGAAAAGAAACCAACATCATTGCCAGCATGAACGGGCTCTGTGTACACTCGTTGCGGTCAAAAGCGGCAACTCATGCGCTGGAACATGGAGCTGATATCGCCAACACTCTGAACGTTAACCTTCTGAATAATGAAATCCTACCACAAGGAACTCTGGCTCCAGATACCTGCAAGAATGGATTTTGTCAATATCACCGGTGACGTTGAGCGGCTGTTCAGGAGAAATGGAGCAGTTCGTGGACGATGACATAGTCCCAGAGCTCAGGATCGAGGGCACGCCTGACCACCTGCTCCAGCGCGCCGGTCTGGTGCTGACGCAGGATATATTTGTTCAGCTCCTCGTCCTTCTCGGCAAAGAGGATGTGCTCCTTCAGGAAGTCGAGCACCTGCGGGATGGCGCAGGTGCTCCAGTCTCAGGGCTGACTCTATTTTATCCCGTTGCTCTGGATTGACGCGCGACTCGCTGGCATAATACTGCCATTGCGCCACAACGTTTCTCACTTCATCAATAATCGTTTCCGCACGCCCGCGCTTCATGGATGCGCTCTTTGCATAAGCTTTGAAATCCTCCAGACTAAATCCACTCGGCTTGCCATTCATCGTCATTTGATGACTCGATGGGCTTTACCCATTTTCTGGAAAACAAGTTACCGAAGCACTCGAATTTCCATCGACTCTGGCCGTGTCTGTGGTCAAGCCTGATTTCAGCTACAGTTTGCTCTTTTCCAGAATACTCTGGTTTATATTCCGTAATTTATGTCCATCGATTCCATATTTTACGGTTATTGATTCCATATTTTACGACCCCGAATGCCAATGAATAAAGCTTCTTACTACTCTCGCCTGATTGAAATGCGCATTGCTGAAGCGTTGGCCGACACTCCCGTGGTTTTGGTTGCAGGGCCGCGTCAGGCAGGCAAAACAACCCTGGTGCGACAAATGGCAATCGAAGGGATGCGCTATCTCACACTTGATGACGAGTTGACGTTGTTGTCTGCCAGAAATGATCCGGTCGGGATGATTCGCAGCCTTGATTGTGCTGTCATTGATGAAATCCAGCGTGCGCCTCAACTGCTGCTTGCTATCAAAAAGAGTGTTGATGAGGATCGGCGCCCCGGGCGGTTCTTGCTTACCGGATCAGCGAACTTGATGGTACTGCCTGCGGTAGCGGATTCTCTGGCTGGCCGCATGGAGACGCTCACCTTGCTGCCGCTGTCGCAAAGCGAGTTGCATGGGAGTACGGCGAATTGGATCGATGCGGCTTTTGCAGGCAGACTGCTCAAGGTCACCATGCCGGTGACAGGTGATGAATTGTGCGAGGTTGTTTTGCGGGGCGGCTATCCTGAAGCGATTTCCCGCACCGATGCACGCAGGCGTACGGTGTGGGCGCGCCAGTACCTTAATGCCATCATTCAACGCGATGTCCGCGATGTGGCCAGCATCGACAAGCTCGATCAATTGCCCAGGTTTTTGCGCATCCTGGCTGAAATATCAGGTCAGATGTGTAATTACACCAAACTGGGTGGTCAGGTCGGTTTGGACAGCAAGACGGCTTCACGCTATACAGGAGTGCTGGAACAGATGTATTTGCTTAAGCGCATTGAGGTCTGGGCCAGGAATCGACTCAAGCGTGTTGTCAAAACCCCCAAGTTGCAATTTATTGATGCCGGTTTGCTGGCCACATTGCTTGATCTTGGTGCTATCGAAGTGCAGCAAGATCGCAGCCGGTTTGGCAAAATTCTGGAAACCTTCGTCTATAGTGAACTGCTCAAGCACAGCTCTACGGCGGAAGGCGATTATAAACTGCTCTACTACCGTGACCTTGACATGTTTGAAGTGGATGTGGTGCTCGAAAACGCTTCCGGCCAACTGATTGGCGTTGAGGTAAAAGCCTCTGCCACCGTCAATGCTGGTGATTTGCGCGGTCTGAAAAAGCTGGCAAGCGTTGCTGGCAACCTGTTCAAAATGGGGGTTTTGCTTTATGATGGGACAGAAACCATGCCACTGGGTGATGGCCTGTGGGCGGTTCCATTATCGACGTTATGGGGCCAATAAGTAAAGGTTTTCGCCCCCGATTTTAAAAAAGACTTTTGCACGAAACAAGCTCGAACAGCGTCGCTGCCTTTTGATGAAAATGGCAAAGAGCTCGGTATCGTTTCGTCTCCTTGCCGGAGATCTCCATGCATATCGTCGAATTTGCCCGTGAACATGGACGCATAACAATAGGAGAAGCTGTCAAGTTGACTGGCGGAAGCCGAAACACCTTGAAGGGACACTTCCGAACCCTGGTCGAACGCGGTCACCTTATCCGGCACGGCAGTGGGCGTGGCGTCTGGTACGAACTGAGATAGCACCTTACTCTTTCCTGGCATGCAACATGCTTTTAATCTCCTGCAGTTCTTCCATCACCTTCCGGCTTGTCACGCTGCTTTTGTAACTCATCAGAATGAGTTTCACGGAAACCAGGAACACACCTGCCTCCATGAGTATGTCATGCGTCAGTCCTTTCACAAAGAGCGCAATGGTGAACAACACAAAGGTAATAACGATGACGATGACTGTCGGCAGATCAAAATGATTGTTCATTGCACTTCACTTCATTGAATTATTCGAGTAATAAACCCATAGAGCCAGTCCTCCAATATACCGTAAACAGACGCGATCCGGAATCCCACTCTTCCTCAACAAGATCGAAGTTGTTTTCGATGCCCTGAACCATAAGCTGATACGGCGAACTGCACGCATCACGACACGGTGCCGCAATTCATGTCGCGATAGCTACAACGGCTTCACTTTTATTAATGAATAACGACATTAAGTATTCCGATTTCATAGCCTGTTGCGAATGAGATCATCAGGGTGGTCTGGAGGCGTCGGTGGATTTCTTCTTCATACGCCGACTCCCTGTTACCTGAGGATATTCCGCAGGGCTTCGTCAGTCTCTTTGGCCTCCAGCTCGATGGCGTCCAACTCTTCGGCGATCTCGCATTTCACAAGAAGGCCGCCGGAACCGGTGCAGGGATCGTAGATCTCCATGCCCGGTTCCGGCGCAAGCATGCGTGGCATGATGGTGGCAACTTCGGCACAGTAGTCGTTCGAAATGGGCAGGAAAAAAAATCGCAGAAACCATTTGCATAAAAGAACGATCGTACTTAAATTCGATCAAAGAGAATACATTATGTCAAGACCGAAAAAAGTCACCGACTCTGAAATCCTCGATGCAATCGAGCGGGTTGTTGTCAAGCATGGTGCATCCCGCCTCTCCATCGATGCTGTGGCTCAGGAGGCAGGGATCAGCAAATCGAGGGTGGTTTACGACTACAAATCCAAGACCGCCCTGCTCGAAGCTTTGATCGACCGGCAGTTTGAGCGCGATACGGCACGCATCCAGTCGCTGCTCATCGAGTGCGCCGACACCCCTCACCCCGAACTTTTCGCACGTCTCAAAATTGCCGAGCGTGCCCTGGATGATACGGAACGCGCTGTCTCCATGGCTATCACATCCTCCATGTCGAGCGAAGAGTCGCTTCGGCAGCGGATGCTGAAGTGGATAGAGCGGGACCTGAATGCCATGGACAGCGGAGCGAAGCCTGAAGCGGCCCGCATGGCCTATTTTGCCTTTATCGGATTCAGTTGCCACGAATGGTTCGGCCTCGTCGACAGAAGCGACGAGGAGCGTCTGCCCTTCCTGGAACAGATCCGGAAGATGTATGTCGGTTATCCTGAAAGCCATCCGACAACCACACCAAACCCATAAAAGGATATGTTATCAATGATGAAAAGGTCGTATATCATCGCCGGTTTGCTTGTCACCCTGATTGCCGGCTGGTACCTGTGGCCGAAGGGAGCGTCAGAGCAGCGTCAGGATTCCGGCATGAAACCGGAGGTCAGTGTCGTGACCATGAAACCCGAGCTCCTCGTCTTGACAAAAGAGCTGCCGGGGCGGACTTCGGCTGTACGTATGGCCGAGATTCGGCCGCAGGTGAGTGGCATTGTTACGAAGCGCTTCTTCGTGGAAGGAAGCCTTGTTCAACAGGGTCAGCAACTCTACCAGATCGACCCCGCGACCTACAAGGCATCCTGTAACAGTGCAAAAGCGAGCCTCAGCAAAGCCGAGGCCAACGTGATATCGCTCCAGGCCAAAGCAGGACGCTACGAAGAGCTGGTCAAAATCGGTGGCGTCAGCCAGCAGGAGTATGACGATGCGAAAGCGAGCCTTGCCCAGGCGAGGGCAGATGTTGCCATGGCCAGATCCGAAGTTGCTGCGGCGGCTATCAATCTCGACTACACCAGAGTAATGTCTCCGATTTCCGGGCGCATCGGCCAATCGAAGGTGACTGAGGGGGCTCTGGTCAATGCCAATCAGGCCGACCCCCTTGCTGTTGTGCAACAGCTCGACCAGATCTATGTGGACGTTTCCCAGTCGAGCGGGGAGCTGATACAACTGCGACAGCGCCACCAGGGCCAGGCGGGCGATTCCGGCGCCGGGAGCGCTCCTGTCGAGCTTCTGGTTGATGGAAAACCCAAAGGAGAACCCGGCACGCTGAAGTTTTCGGATGTAACGGTCAACCCGAGCACCGGTACGGTGCTGCTGCGCATATTGTTCGCCAACCCCGGCAATGAAATCCTCCCCGGCATGTTCGTCCATGCACGTCTTGAACAGTGGAGAGAGGAGAATGCCATCCTCGTGCCACAAAAATCGGTCAGCAGGAGTGCGGACGGGTCGGTTTCGGTCTGGGTTGTCGGAGCGGACGGCAAGGCAAACCCGCGCCCGATCATCGTTACGGAGGTTGTCGGAGAGAGGTGGCTTGTGAGCAGCGGACTCAAAGCAGGCGAAAAGGTCGTGTACGAAGGCATCATGAAAATCCAGCCCGGCATGGCGGTCAAAACCGTCGAGGCTGCACTGCCACCCGTACCGGCAAGATAATTCATTATATTTCAACGCACCAATACCATGTCCGGATTTTTTATAGAGCGACCCGTCTTTGCCTGGGTGATCTCCATCTGCATTATGCTCGGTGGAATCATCGCCATCAACACCCTGCCGGTTGAGCAATATCCGCGCATCGCAGCGCCGACCATCAACGTCAGCGCCACCTATCCCGGCGCATCTGCCGAAGCGGTTGAAAACAGCGTGACGCAGGTTATTGAACAGGCTCTCACCGGTATCGACCATCTCCGCTACTTCAGCGCCGGGAGCGATTCGAACGGCAACGTCACCATCACGGTGACCTTCGAGCCCGAAGCCAACCCCGATATTGCCCAGGTGCAGGTACAGAACAAGTTGCAGTCGATCATGTCGAACCTGCCCCAACAGGTACAGCAGCAGGGCATCAAGGTGACAAAGGGAGATACCGGCTTTCTGATGGTCGTGGGCGTCTATTCGGACGATCCCCGGATCGATGAATATGCGATGAACGATTTCATCAACTCGAAGCTCCTCGATCCGCTGAGTCGCGTACCCGGCGTCGGGAACATCCAGGTGTTCGGGCAACCCTACTCGATGCGGATCTGGCTTGATCCCCATCGCATGGCGAGCTTCAACCTCACCACCACCGAGGTACAGGCAGCTATCACGGCACAGAATGCCGATGTCTCTGCCGGGCAGTTGGGAGGAACGCCCTCGGTTCCGGGCCAGCAACTGAATGCCACCATTACAGCGCAGTCACGCCTGAAGAGCGTCGGGGATTTCGAAAAGATCATGCTGAAGGTCAATAGCGACGGCTCGCAGATCCGACTCAGGGATGTGGCCCGCGTCGAACTCGGCGTGCAGAACTACGACATGACCACGCGCTTCAACGGCAAACCGGCTGCTGGCATGGCCATCACCCTGGCGACCGGGGCAAACGCCCTGAACACTGCCACTCTGGTCAAAGCGAAAATGAGCGCCCTGAAGCCGCTGCTCCCGCCGGGTGTGCAGATCGTCTATCCATTCGACACGACACCATTCGTCAAGACATCGATCGAAGGGGTTGTTCATACCCTGATTGTGGCAGTCATCCTCGTCTTCCTGGTCATGTTCCTGTTTCTCCAGAACTTCCGGGCCACGCTGGTACCCACCATCGCGGTTCCGGTTGTACTGCTCGGTACCTTCGGGGTGATGTCGATGTTCGGCTTCTCCATCAACACCCTCAGCATGTTCGCCATGGTCCTCGCCATCGGTTTGCTTGTCGATGACGCCATTGTCGTGGTTGAGAATGTTGAACGCATCATGGAAGAGGAGCGACTCTCCCCGCTGGAGGCGACCAGGAAATCGATGAAGCAAATCTCGAGTGCGCTGATCGGTATCGCCCTTGTGCTCTCGGCCGTCTTCGTGCCGATGGCCTTCTTCAAAGGCTCCACGGGGACAATCTACCGTCAGTTCTCAATCACCATCGTCTCGGCGATGCTGCTCTCGGTGCTGGTTGCGCTGATTCTGACACCGGCTCTCTGCGCCAGCCTCCTCAAGCCGGTCAGAGCGGATGGCCATCTCTACGGCGCTGGCCCTCTCGGGCGCTTTTTCGCCTGGTTCAACGGCATGTTCAACCATAACCGGGAACGCTATGTCAACGGCGCCCGTGTTATGACGGAACGGGTCAAGCGCTCGCTGCTCGCTTTTATGCTGATCGTGGTGCTGCTTGGGATCGTTTTGACGCGCATCCCGACCTCGTTCCTGCCGGACGAAGATCAAGGCTTCCTCTTCGTCCAGCTTTCCACCCCATCCGGAGCGACCAAGGAGCGGACACTCGAAAGCGTGAAGAGGATGGAACGCTACCTCCTCAATCAGGAAAAAGAGAGCATCGAAAGCATCTTCAGCGTCACCGGTTTCAGTTTCGCGGGCCAGGGCCAGAACTCGGCCATGGGTTTCGTCCAGCTCAGGGAGTGGTCGAAACGCAAGAACAAGGGTCAGGATGTTGCCTCGATCGCCGGAAGAACCATGGGCGCCCTGTCGAGCGTAAAGGACGCCATGATCTTTGCTTTTTACCCGCCAGCCGTCATGGAGCTCGGCAACGCCTCCGGTTTCGACCTTCAGCTTTTAGACCGGACCGGCAAGGGTCATGAGGCTCTCATGGCCGCCCGGAACCAGTTGCTGGGAATGGCTGCCGGAAATCCCTCACTGAGCGGCGTACGTCCCAACGGCCTTGAAGATGTGCCACAATTCAAGATCGATATCGACCACGAACAGGCAAGCGCCTTCGGGGTATCGATCGCCGACATCAACTCGACGCTGCAGACCGCCTGGGGTTCATCTTATGTGAACGATTTCGTGCATGAGGGGCGCATCAAGAAGGTGTTCATGCAGGGTGACGCGCCGTACCGCATGAACCCGGCGGACGTCGACATCTGGCACGTCCGGAACTCCAGTGGCGACATGGTTCCCTTCTCATCGTTTTCCTCGGGGCGATGGAGCTTCGGTTCACCCAAACTCGAACGGTTTAACGGCATCTCGTCGGTCAATATTCAGGGAGCCCCGGCGCCAGGCGTAAGCTCGGGCGATGCCATGGCCATCATGGCGAACCTGGCGGAGAAACTCCCTGAAGGTTTTGGTGTCGAATGGACCGGCCTCTCCTACGAAGAGCGTGCTGCAGGCCAGCAAACGCTGCTGCTCTACACGCTCTCCCTGCTTTTCGTCTTTCTTTGTCTGGCAGCCCTTTACGAAAGCTGGAGCGTGCCGATTGCCGTCATGCTGGTTGTCCCGCTCGGTGTCCTCGGCACCGTTCTGGCAACATTTCTCTCAGGCCTTTCAAACGACGTCTACTTCAAAGTCGGCCTGTTGACGACTGTTGGCCTGACGGCGAAAAACGCCATCCTCATCGTGGAGTTCGCCAAAACGCTCTACGAAAGCGGAATGAGCCTGCAGGAGGCTGTCCTCTCGGCGGCAAGTCAGCGACTGCGACCGATCATCATGACCTCCATGGCATTCATCCTTGGTGTCACGCCGCTCGCCTTCTCCTCTGGAGCAGGATCGGCAAGCCAGCACGCCATCGGCATCGGCGTGATCGGAGGCATGTTGTCCGGTACGGTGCTGACGATCTTCTTTGTGCCGCTCTTCTTCATCCTCGTGCAATCCCGGTTTACCCGAAAGAGGGTAACCGACACCACCGTAACCCAAAACAAACAAGGGATCGAACCATGAACACTAAACTGCTGATTCCTGTATGCCTGGCAGTAACCTCCCTGACGGCCTGTTCGCTTGCGCCAACTTATGTACGCCCGACGGCACCCGTCACCAAGGCGTGGCCGGTTGCTTCCACTGCACCGCAATCCGGGGAAGAGTCGCATACCGCCGATATCGGATGGCGGAACATGTTCAGGTCGCCAAAACTGCAAAGCCTTATCGAAGCATCCCTTGCCAACAACCGCGACCTGAGAATAGCTACACTCAACATTGAGGTGGCCCGCCATACCTGGCGCATCCAGCGTTCGGATCTCCTGCCATCGATGAATTCCTCGGGAAACTTCACCCGACAGCAGTTGTCAACAAGCATGAGCGGCACCGGAAAAACGGAAATCACATCAACATATAGCGCTGGCATCGGCACGACGGCTTATGAACTGGATCTTTTCGGTCGTGTACGCAGCCTCAGTAATCGCGCCATCAACCAGTATCTCGCTACCGAAGAGGGGCGCAAAGCCGCCCAGACAAGCCTGGTCGCTGAAGTTGCCAACGCCTATCTCACCTATCTTGCCGATGTTGAACTGCTGCGACTGACTGAAAGCACGCTCAAAACAAGGCAGGATGCCTGCGATCTCATCAAACGCAGCTTCGATCTCGGGGCAAAGTCACGACTTGATGTTGCACAGTCCGCAACACTGGTCGAATCGGCGCGGGCCAGCCGTGCGCAATATCAACGTCATGTGGAGCAGGACAAGAACGCCCTGACCCTGCTGGTCGGAAAGGAGATCGATCCGATGCTCCTCGAACCCCAGTCCCTGGCCAATGTTGAGGTAATGGAGAGGCTCCCCGTCGGCATTCCCTCCGTCGTCCTGCTCGATCGACCGGACGTACGGCAGGCGGAATACGCACTGAAGGCAGAAAATGCCAACATCGGAGCAGCACGGGCCTCATTCTTCCCCAGCATAAGCCTTACCGGTTCCGCCGGGTTCGCCAGCGCCAGCTTGTCGGATCTCTTCGAAGCCGGGTCGAGCGGTGTCTGGAGCTTCGCCCCACAGGTAACGCTCCCGATCTTCCAGGGAGGCCGGTTGCGCTCCAACCTCAAACTGGCTGAAACAAACAGGGATATTGCCGTCACCCGATATGAAAAAGCTATCCAGAGCGCCTTCCGGGAGGTCGCCGATGCGCTGGTCGCCCGAGCTACCTACACCGAACAATTGCAGGCCCAGCAAGCTCTGGTCAAAGAGAGCGATCAAGCCTGGATCATCACGAAAGCGCGTTACGACCATGGCATCGACAGCTCTTTCGCCCTGCTTGACGCCCAACGCTCCCTCTTCGAGGCTCAGCAGAACGAAATTCTGATTCATCAACAGACTCTTGCCAACCTGATCAACCTCTACAAAGCCCTTGGGGGCGGGTGGCAATGACGCTCATTAATCGAAGACGGTTCTCAAGCTATCGTTCTGAAGCCTCACCTTGAGCCAGTCAAAAATTTTCTTTTTTTCACTCTCTCCCAGAGGAGTTGATGCGGACAGAACAACATAAGCCACCTTTGTTGCCTTCGATGCTGGATCGGCATTGAACCGGTAGGTTTCTGTGAAAAGGCATGCTGAGAGCATTGGATAAAGTGTCCTGAGCTCCTTCAGCAGAACCTTTCCTGTATAACCGCGCTGTTGAACGCTATCCTGCTGCTGGGCGCTTTGCTGGAGTAAAAGGGAGAGACGGTTGACTTCAGATTTCAGCCGTTCAGTTTCGCTGAGCTGAGTGGATATCTCGCTGAAGTTAAGTCCCTGCTGATAATTCAGGACTACATCTCCCAACCCGAATTCCGCCGCTCGCTTTTTCAACTGCGCCTTGTCCTCATCCGTCAGCGTCCGTCCGCCATAAACGAGGGTAATCGTTTTGTGATCGGCATTGATTTCGTGACGCAAAAGATAATCTCCACGGAAAAAACTGATGCTACGGATAAACTTGCCGGAGTTTTCCAAAAATCCCTCATTCTGCACAAGCAGGTAACCAAAATAGATGCTTGGAACCAGCATAATCAAAATCACTACGGTTATCAGGCGATTGATGCGCACTTTTTTTGCATCATCAATAATGGATTTGATAGGAAACGCCATAACCTGCGAAAAGACGACTGTTGAAATCCCGATAAACACCACATTGATTGCAAAGAGATAGATTGCTCCGAAAAAAAATGGAAAGTGAGCGGTTGCCAGTCCATAACCCGCCGTACAGAGAGGAGGCATAAGCGCTGTAGCAATAGCCACACCCGGCACAACATTGCCCTTCAGCTTTGTAGTCAGGGAAATCGTACCGGCAAGCCCGCCAAAAAGTGCGATCAGGACATCGTAAATAGTAGGACTCGTGCGTGCAAGCAGTTCGGAATGAGCGCTCGAAACCGGGCTGATGGCAAAGTAGAGCGTTGAGGCGGCCAGACTTGCCAGAACAGCAAAGGAGAAGTTCTTGAACGCCTTTCGAAGCAGAGGGAAATCGTATGTTGCAATGCTGTATCCCATGCCATTAATCGGGCCCATCAGCGGTGAAATAAGCATGGCTCCAATAATGACGGCTGTAGAGTTGATATTCAATCCTACAGAGGCAAGAATGGTGGCAAAAATCAGAATCCACAGCCTGCTGCCTTTAAAAACGATCTCACTTTCTACCGCATTGTGAATGACATCGAAGGTTTCAGCATCCGGCTGTATATTAAATGAGTACAAGATCTTTTTAATCATAACAGGGATTTTTATTATCGAAATCACTCATTTTCATATTGGCTTAACCGATGGGGTTCACATGGTGCAATATCTTGCCTGATCGCCATTATGTCCGGGCATTCTGATGGATAGCAGCACCGTTATGCTACGCTCAAACCGGGCAGTGTGATGGAGTAAGGTACCAACTTAAGTTATTGTCTGAAAATCAATGTATACTATGGGAACAAGGATTTCTCCATTTCATGCTTTTTGCAGAAGATTGTTGTTTATGAAACCGACAAAACGTTCTCTCCTCTTCTTTGCCTGTATGTTTGCCGTGTCACTGGGTTTCAGCGGGGCACTTTATGCTGAAGCTCTCGATATCACTGCAGTGGCGCCCGCCCTTGCTGTCACATTTCAGAAGAGTCTCCCACCAGTCTGGCTTGTTACGCCGTTTATTGCTCTGCTCGTTATGATAGCAACCGGTCCCCTTTTGTTCCATCGCTTCTGGGATCGTCACTATCCAAAGGTTTCCGTAGGACTTGGTTTCATTGTTGCATGTTACTATGGTTTATTAATGGATGGCGGGTGGCATGTGCTGGAACATACCCTTGAAGAGTACCTCTCCTTCATTGCCTTGATCTCATCACTGTTTGTGGTTTCCGGCGGAATACTCATCAGAATAGAGCGGAAAGGAACCCCTTTAATGAATGCACTTTTACTCTTTTTTGGGGCCATTATTTCAAATCTGGTCGGAACAACCGGCGCCTCCATGCTGCTCATAAGACCTTACATGCGAATCAATAAAGGTCGTCTCAAACCATTTCATATTGTCTTTTTCATCTTCATTGTCAGCAACATTGGTGGCGCACTTACTCCTATAGGCGATCCTCCCTTGTTTCTCGGTTTTTTGAAAGGTGTCCCCTTTTTCTGGGTGTTACCCAAAGTATGGTTGCCATGGCTCATTACAGTTGCCGGTCTTCTTCTCATTTTCATCATTCTTGATGTGAAGAGGGGAACTGGTGAGATGAAAGGGGCAGAAGTAAACGGCGGAGTAAGCATTACAGGCCGAAGAAATTTCCTCTTTCTCGCAGTGATCATTGCTGCGGTTTTTCTTGATCCAGCAGTAATAGATGGAGTTCCGAGTCTCCAGAAGCTTTTTCATCTGCCGTTCGGTATCCGGGAACTGATCATGTTTATGGTTGCCATTGCTGCCTATAAATTTTCAAATCATGAGGCATTCAAGGGCAATGAATTCAACTTTGAGCCCATCAAGGAGGTTGCTTTTCTTTTTATTGGCATCTTTGCCACCATGATTCCGGCTCTTGAACTCATCGGATACTACGCGTCATCACATGCTGCTGATTTTTCGGTATCACGTTTCTACTGGTTGACCGGGGCTCTTTCCGGTGTACTTGATAACGCTCCTACTTATCTGAACTTCTTCGCCGGTGCGTTAGGAAAGTTTGGACTGGATATCGGTTCCCCTGAAGATATAAGGCACTTCGCTACAGGCGTTGCATCCCCGCTTCAGGGCGATGTATCCTCAGACATTTACCTTATGGCAATCTCGATTGCGGCAGTCTTTTTTGGAGCAATAACCTACATCGGCAACGCCCCAAACTTCATGGTAAAAAACATTGCCGCACAGGCAGATGTTGACGTTCCCGATTTTCTGGAGTATATCTACAAATACTCACTGCCGATACTGCTCCCATTTTTTATTCTCTTATGGGTGCTGTTTTTTAACTTTTGAGGGGATGAGCAAGTTTATGACCAAGGATGCCAAGCTGGATCTGTTACTGGCAACGGTATAATCAGGATGTACAAAATGTTACGCAAGATGGGCAGGACGTTTAATAACCTGAAGCGAAGCTGCCAATTTGGGACAGAGTACTTTGTGAAGGGGCGCCATAAGCCGCACCCTTCAGATACTCGAAAAGCGGGCACGTTCAGTACCGGAGCTTGATGCTCTGAAGGCTATGCCTCCGCAACTCGAATGGGATGCCATAATCCGGAGTGAGAAGACATAACGGGCGTATCATCACAAGGTGAAGGAGTTGTCCCGATTTCTCGGCATCACGGAATTGGAAGAGATGCATCCATGGCAAACGGGCAACGATCCGGTTCCTGCTGATGCATCCGATTGTTTTGTGGTTGATCGAAGTTATTTCATAGCGGATCTTTATCGATGGAAACGCCATGCAAAAGTGAGGCATCATATGTGAGAACTCTCTCTGCAAGCGATTTACGCCCTACTGATAGCCATTCTCTGATGGTGTCAAGGGGTTTGCCGATTATTTTGGATATCGCTCCGTGTTTGAGTCCGGAAACCGCTGAAAGCAGTACCGATAGTTTTATATCGGCATCCCGCTGCAGTAATACCGCCCCCATTTTTTCCATAGGGTTACATGACGGTTTGGGAATACAGGGTGCCTCTTCGTAACCGAAAGTGTCGAAATAACACTCTCTGAATGTTTTGTATACCTCACTTTCCGGTGTATCAAGAGTAACATTCAGGTAGGTTATGTTGACCAACTCAGTGGCTGATGCCTCTGATCCGGTCATCCAATATGCAAGGCTGTAAATATCATCCATTAAATCCATTGGCGTTCTTTTTTCGTTGGTCACGGTTCCTCCCTGGAATTGTGCGTCTCATTGTGGCTGAAAAAAACCATGCATCTTGCCTAATACTTTAAGGTACAAAGCTTAAGGGAAAAAAGCTCAGGATCAGAACGATTATTGTTACGCATTGCGTGGAGGTTCCAAAGGGGGCTTCAGGAAAGGGATTCAAAACCCGGTAAGGATTAGCATTGCCAGCGTGAACAGCTTCTGTGTATATTCGTAACGATCAACAGCGGGAATAAATGCGCTGGAACATGGAGCGGACATCGGCAAAGCTCTGAACATTAACCTTCTGCAGCATGAAATCATACCATAAGGAACTCTGGCTCCAGATACCTGCCAGAATGGATTTTGTCAATATCACGGGCGATGTTGAGCGGGCTCTTCAGGAGAGCGGCATTCAGGAGGGACTCTGCCTGGTGAATGCGATGCACATAACCGCATCGGTCTTTATCAATGATGATGAACCGGGGTTGCATCAGGACTACAAGCGGTGGCTTGAGGAGCTGGCTCCGCATGAGCCGCTAAGCCGCTACCAGCACAACAGAACGGGAGAGGATAATGGTGATGCCCATCACAAGCGCCAGATCATGGGCCGGGAGGTTGTTGTTGCTGTCACAAAAGGGCGGTTGCATTTTGGTACCTGGGAGCAGATTTTCTATGGGGAGTTTGATGGCAAGAGAAAAAAGCGGGTGCTGATCAAGATTATCGGTGAATAAGGGATGCGATGATGCACGAGGGCTCTTCTCCGGGAATTTCGATCCATCAGGATTTAATTTTTTTTTGCTACGTTTAGGGAATAAAGAGAGCTTTGTTATTCCTCATTTTAATGCCTGCTGACATGAAACCAACCGACCCGCTGCAGCAACCGCTTTCCGTTGAGGAGCTTGATCGGCTGGAAAGCTTTCTGCTCTCTGATTTGATGCCTGAGGATTCTTTGTCTTCGATTGAAATGGTGGATGGATATATGACTGCGCTGATTGCAGGCCCTGGTGTGGTGCCGCCGGAAATCTGGATTCCCTCTATCTGGAATCAGGAGAAGAGCGCTGTGCCCCGTTTTTCTTCTGTAGATGAGGAGGAGATGATCTGGGAGTTTCTCATTCGCCATATGAACACCATTGCACTGCAATTCCTCAACAATCCTGACGGCTTTCTTCCTTTGTTTGAGCGATTCAGCTATCCGGACGAGGAGGCAAAAGAGCTTGCTGTTGAAAATTGGGCCGTGGGATTTACTTTAGGAATGGAGCTGACCCAGGAAGCATGGAAGCCTCTTTTTGCGGATGAAGAGAGCGGTTTGCTTGCCATGCCGATGTTGATTCTCAGTAAAATCACTGATGATTACAAGGCCTTGTCGGAGGAGGACGTTTCCGATATGATCCAACTGATGCCGGGTTTTGTCGTCAAGATTTACAGGTACTGGAACGAGAATAATGAGTAAGGAAGAGTGAACTGTTCACAAAAGATAAGAGCTTGTTTTGTGCTTGATATTTTGTACTATTTATACCGGTACGGGGTATGGGTATGGAGCCATTAACAATGACGGCAGAGAGAAGGGTGAGCTGTGTGTGGCGTCGTTGACTCAACTATTTGATAAGCTGATCCAAAACAGATTATGAACAAAGTCCAGGAAGTGGTACCCGCGAAGGCGTTTGCAATGATTCAGAAAGGGGCGTTGCTTGTCGATGTCCGCGAAGCATATGAGGTTGCCAGAAAATCTTTCGATGTGCCTGAAATCATGCTGATTCCTTTTCGTGACTTTGAGAAACGGTTTCAGGAGATTCCGGTAAAGCGCCAAGTCATTATTGCCTGCAATAGCGGGAGCCGCAGCGCAGTGGCAACCCGTATTCTGATGACCCACGGATATCGCAAAGTGGTCAATATGCAGTACGGGATTATGCGGTGGGCAAAGGAGGGGCTGCCTGTTAAAGGAAAACCGAAACAAACATTCGGAGCCTGGCTGTTGCAGATGTTCCGTGGGAAATCATAGAACAGGAGAGAAACCCGTCGATTAGGCCTTGACTTCCCAGTAGCAGCGCTTTGGAGAGACGATCAGCTCTTCATCTTTCAGCGCCTTCATCGCCTTGTCGACCTCTTTGCGATCCAGTCCGCTGATTTCGGCAATCCGGCCGGCATTCAAGGGGCTGCCCTCTTTTTTCATCACGTCGAGAATAATTTCTTTCGCTTCCATGTGATTTTCTTTTGATTGCATAAGTTGCTAAAAAAAAGCTCCGTGACTGAACGTGTCACGGAGCTTGACGTTGCGGGATTAACCTGCAATGCTTTTCATCAGTTCTCCTCTCGAATGCGACGGGTCAGGCTTCTGAGCCTTCAGCTTCGACTTCGAAATGAACTTTGACCGTGATATCCTGAAAGATTTTTGCGTCTGCTTCATATTTACCGAGCGACTTGATCGGAGCTTCAATGGTGATCTTCCGGCGGTCGATGTCGATCCCCTGAGCTTTGAGGGCATCGGCAATATCAGCCGAAGTCACGGTCCCGAAGAGTTTGCCCGAATCACCAGCTTTTGCATAAACCTTCAGTGACATCTGCTCGATTGTCTGAGCATGTTCACGGGCGTGTTTGCGCTGCAACTCGATTTTTTTGGTCTGCTGCTTTTTCTCTGTTTCAAGAGCTTTGAGCGTTCCCTCGGTAGCTCTTATAGCCATACCCTGCGGAATCAGGAAATTGTTTGCATAACCGTTCTTGACGGCAACAACTTCACCTGCATCGCCAAGGGTAGCCACATTGTTTCTTAAAATGACTTTCACTGCTTAGCTTCCTCGTTCAATTGATTGCGAAATTGGTTATTTGTATTCGTCGACAACATAAGGGATTACTGCCAGGAACCGTGCCCATTTTACTGAATGGGTAAGGAGGTTCTGCTCTTTGGCAGAGAGTCCGGTGATGCGACGAGGAATAATTTTTCCTTGATCGTTAATAAATCTCTTCAGCTTGCGTTCGTCGCGATAATCGAAAAAGACAACCTGATTTTTCGACACTTTTTTCTTTGACGCCAACGCGTTACTCAGTGATTTGTTGCCCTGTGATTTGTGGCCCTGTGCGTGTGTAAATTTTTGTCTCATAAGTTCATTACAAAATTTGGCTTATCCCTATCCCCTCAATCGGAGGAAAGATATTTGTATTCGTAAATGTGAGTGGGATCTTCTTCATGAATTTCTTCATGATGGTTATCGTGACAATCATCCTCGATAAAGCCTTCGTCATCCTCTTCGCCGTTCTTTTTGCGCTTGTTGAGAAACTGGATTCTTCTGGCTTTAATTTCAACGACGGTTCTGGATGATCCGTCCTGCGCTTTCCATGTCCGGCTTTGTAATTCACCATCCACAAGGACTGCAGAACTTTTTTTAAGATTGTCACGGCAGCTTTCCGCAAGCTTGTTCCATGCAACAACTCCAACATAACAGACATCTTCCTGCCATTGATGATTGCTGTCGCGGAATCTTCGGTTACATGCAATTGAAAAATTAACGACAGGCGTTCCGCCTGAATTAGTCTGCCTGAAAACAGGATCCTTGGTAAGATTCCCAGCAATAACGACACTGTTTATTTCCGGCATTTTTAATTCAGCCATAACATCTTCTCCGTTTTGTTCTCAAAGGAATCACTTCTCAGCATGCGTTCAAACTAACCCTGACTATCATTTTGCAACGGTATCGGATGCTGCGGCGGCTTCGGCAAGTGCGCTGTCTTCCGGACTGCCTATGACAACACTATACTTCTCAACCCTTTTGCGCATTTCAAGCAGTGCGCTGGTAAGATGAATAATCAGGTAACGGAGCAGATCTTCCTCGTAACGAATAACTTTTTCAACCTCTGCAATTACAGATGTAGCCGCAGTAAATTCGATGTGGGCATAGTAGCCGATAGTTTTCTTCTTGATCGGATATGCTGTCTTGCGTCTTCCGATTTCGAGAACACTGCTGATACTTCCGCCTTTTTCAGTAATGACCCTTTGTACTAACGCCATTGCAGCGGCGATGGCCTCATCCTGAAGCCCTCCGTCAATGATGAGCGTACATTCATAAAGTTTGTTTGTTTCCATAGCGCAAAATCTGATAGTATTATTCGTCCTCAGTTGCTTGCAATATGGCGAGGGTCTGGCATTGCGCAGACCAGCCCCACGGCTTCACAGGTTTCCCTGTGAACACCATCTGCAAATTTGAACATCAAAGGTAACCTATTTGCATCATTTTTCCAACCGTGAGTGAAAATGCCTCGAATTGGCTTTTTCACTCACGATAAATGACTGAAGAATTCAAGAATCCTGCTGGCAATCAGCGTGTCGGAAAGATCGTTCATGCAGCGAAAATGCTTTTTCGGACAACGATCGCGGCCAATATGTGAACAGGGTCTGCAAGGGAGCCCCTCGACTTCGAAGAGATCATAGGGGACATGGTAGGGAAGAAAACCGAAGGCTGATGAGGAGGAGCCAAAAAGCACAAAGAGCTGTTTACCGAAGGCTGAGGCCATGTGCATGAGACCGGTATCGTTACAGAGGATGGCGTCAGAGCGTTCAAGAAGTGCTGCCGTTTGCATGAGGGTGCAGCTCCCGGCAAGATTGATGACCGTTGGGCGGCAGGCGGCAGGGAGGGAGTTGATGATCTCTGTTGCCTGCGGTGCATCCTCTTTTCCTCCCAGAAGAAGTACCTGTAACGGCTCTTCGCGCAGCAGATGAGAGAGGATGGCGGCAAAGCGCTGCGGTGGGTAGCGCTTGGTAAAGTGTTTTGCTCCAAAACAGAGAGCAAGTGTTTTTCGTCCACTCGTAAAATAAGGGTGGGCAGAGGCCTTCTCCTCAGGGGATGGATAGAGTTCACATCCCTGAAGATCTCCTGCTGCACCAAGCTCCTTCACGGTGTCAAGATAACGTTCTACCACGCTCCGGGGGGAACCGTAGAGGTTGAGCTTGCATTGCACCAGCAGCCATTTTTTCCAGTTGCCTTTACGGTAGTGCACCAGCCGCTCTGCCTGGAGCGAACGGACAATGGCGTGCGAACGCATATTGTGCTGCAAATCAACCACAAGATCATAGCTTCCTGATGGTGGATGCTCGTTCGTAGAGATCGCTGAGAGGCGGGGATTGCCTGCAAGGAGTGAAACAAAGGACGTTTTGGTGCAGTAGTCGATCTTCGCCTCCGGCCAGGCGACCTTGAGGCTCCGGAGAAGCGGGGTGGTAAGAATAATATCTCCAATGGAGCTTAAGCGTATAACCAGTATCTTTTTGATTGGCTTCATGGAGATTATGACCAGAACTCCCACCAGGCTTTGTATCCGGCTGGTTTTTTATCCGGCGTGAGGGGCTGGAGCGAGGCAATGTGCTCTGCAATCATCCGCTGAAGCTCCTCCTTGTCGCTCATCTCACCTTTACGCTCGGCTATCATCTCTCCGACCATCTGAAATGCTTTCAGCGCCTCTTCCTTTCTGCCAATACCTTCGAGAGCCTGTGCGCGACGGAAGACTGCGGCGATCCACTGTTTTCCCTCATCCTGGTGCAGTTCACCCCTGCGGTTGAAATAGCGAAGCCCGATTTCTGCTGAATGAAGGGCCTCTTCGTAGCGACCAAGTTTGACATAGGCTCCAGAAAGCCCTGTATGGCATAAGGCATCGAATCCGTTATAGTCAAATGCCTCCTCGGCTGGTATCGTCCGGGATACTTCCAATGCTCGCTTATAGCTTTCTGCAGCTTCTTCAAAATGAGCATCCCGAAGCTGTTGTTCTCCCTGACTGAGTGCGAGGTAGGAGTGGCCAACCTGTATCAAGGGCTTCATAATGGTTTTTTGTTAGATAATGGTATCTGATTACTCATGGGCTGGATTCAAGAGGGCGACAAAGGCCTCGGGAATTTCAGGACGTCCACGCTGGTTGAGGGCGGTTCCGATAATTTTTGCTTTCAGAACCGGTTTGTGATCAGGGAGAAGAAATATATCCTGATAAAAAGCAAATTTGAGGGCGGATTCCCTGCGCATGGTGAGGGCAACCACAAATGTGTCGCCTGAAGTAAGGGGATATTTATAGTCAAGTTCAGCTCGCACCACAACGAGGTTAACCCCCTGACGGGCATATGCACTGAAGTCTATGCCGACATGTTTCAGGTATTCGTGACGGACATGCTCAAGGTAGTTTTGGTAGACACTGTTGTTGACAATGCCCTGCATATCGCACTCATAATCGCGAACGCTCATCTCATGGGTATAGGCATAAATACCGATATCAATTCCTTCAGCCATATCTCTTCTGCGCTTGGTTCTTTATAGAATATACAATACAGTGGCACGAACAAAAAAAAAGCCCCTCATTGCTGAAGGGCTTTTTTATAAAAACTCGGCGACGACCTACTCTCCCGCTGTTAAGCAGTACCATCGGCTCTCCAGGGCTTAACTACTCTGTTCGGAATGGGAA